>Ga0316203_1001058_pt1 | contig 22587 bp, 8 predicted proteins | sample 6monrhotite_MG_FD_204940 | JGI IMG/M metagenome (GOLD analysis project Ga0316203, IMG submission 204940) | Microbial mat bacterial communities from mineral coupon in-situ incubated in ocean water Damariscotta River, Maine, United States -... | ecosystem: Environmental > Aquatic > Marine > Coastal... | reverse complement strand
CATGAGAGTTACCTTTTGTTGTTTTGATTTAAAGATTCGACACCTTTATCAAAACGGGTAACTCTCACTTTTGCAAGTGAGTTGTCAGATCAGGTCGGAACTAATACACCTAAGAGGCATCCAATGTATACTTAAGCAAAACGAAGACATTGGTTTTTGGATCCTTTATTAGAACCTTGCTGTCAGTATTAAGTGTTAACGTAAATTCTTTTTTTGTATCATTTAACTCATCCGATAAAGACTCTATATTTACACCATCAGGAATGATTGGACCTATCCCATTATCAGTAATACCATGCAACGATATTTCTGTAATACTGATGTTCCTTCCTTGGGTGATATAGGGAAAATAATCCCGCTTTATATTGGCTGAAAAGCCACCTGATTCATTTAGAAAAAGGTTCCATTCTGTTGGAAAGTCGTATTTTAGATTGAGCATTATCGCTAACTCTGATGTTTCAGCTTGTTCGACCATATTACTCAATTGACCTACTGCCGCTCTTGCCAATACTCCACCTCCCTCTCGGGCGGTATATCTTATATGTATTATGATATCCGAGATAGTATCGTAATCAAACTGACGAAAATCTTTAGGTAATTCTAACTTCCAGGTGCTTATTGCACCGTAGCTTTCAAAAGGTAAAACTCGCTCATCACGTAAGTTGGTTTCAAATAGACCGCTATCATTCTGGGCATTACTGGTAACAATAGATTGTATTGTTCCGTAGTAATCAACAAAGCGTGTATCTTCCTTATCAGTATCCCGTTCATATTCACCACCATCCCTGAGTATCGATGAGCGTCGCAAGCTGCTTTTTAGCAGGGACAATGTACAATTTATACTTGTGTAAGGCCCAGTCACTGCGGGTATTGATAGACTTACATTTTTAATGCGACGCATGTAGGTCACCTTGTCCATATCATATAACCATTCGGGAATCGTTACCTCGCAGGAACCCGTTGCTTTTAGACTGAGTAATGCGAGCGGATCAAGCTGGCGCAAGGAAATGTGTTTAGTTAGTTCATACTCTCGCTTGTTGTGATCATGATATGCCATCTCCATACGCTTTAAATCAAGCTGTAACGCTTCTCCCGATAACAAGCCTTTACGTCCACCATCCCAATAGTTAAATTTGATAAAGTTCATGCCATCCAGCTCTGGTCGCATTAATTCGTGCTTCATGGTTTTTTCAGCTTGGCGTGCAATGTCAAAGGCGAATTTATAATACTCATAATAAAGTTTTGACAGCTCACCTTGCATCCAGCCATAAAGAGCTTCATTGGTAAATTTATCATGCAAAAATTGATCGATTTCTTGAGCTTGTTCGATTTGTTTTTTTAAATTATCGTATTCGCGTCGTGTAATTTGTTCACGAATTAAAGAAGAAATAATTTGAGTGCCGATTTGCATCAACTCTCTTGCCGCTGAATTACTTTGCAATTTCCATTCATCAGCGCGACGTTCATAAGAGCTAGTTTTTGATGCAAGTCCAGCTTGATCTTGCTCCCATGCTGATTTTGTCCTCAGAATTTGTGCTGCAATTTGTGCTGCTGATGAAAGTTTGTCACCGCCAGAAACCTGAGAGCTAAAACCTATGCCCCAGTAATGCGCATTGACATTTATATTTGGCATTAGTCTTAAAATGGATGCTTCAAGATCAATTTTGTTTGCTAATAAACGCTCATCTCTAGCATTGGGTAAATGGGTATTAAGCTCCTCATCCTCATTTCGATTTAAATATAACCTCCCTTCATCAATCACGTTCAAACTAGGTAATTCATGAGTATCAATCTCTTGAGAATAACTTTCTACTAAAGTGACATAAACCTCATCAAAATTTTCTTCTGTTAAATTCGATGAAAGTGATTCAACAGTAAGTCCTGTTACTACGCTTAAGTCGCTCTCATTAACACCTAACAATCGTTGATAGAATTTATAGCGCTCCACGGCACTATCACGACCTTTAATAAGCGACTTTGTTGCCGCTTCAGCTTCCTTCCATTGCAGAAAGCGTACATCTTGGGCTAATTGTTGAATATTAATTTCGTGTTTTTGTCGTAGCAGTCCAAGCGCTTCAGCATCCTTTTTTTCCAAGGCGGATAACAAGGCTCCGCCTAAACCACGCACCTCACCACAAATCTCATTGGCTTTTTGCATAAGTAGTATTGAGCGTACCGGTGATAATGGTTGGTTTAGACCACTAACCATACTACTAACATCTATACCCGCAGCTGCTGCCTTGACCAACATACCCGGATCAATAGGCGGCTGAAACAATGGGAGTTGTCTTACCACCCCCTCAATGTTCATGCAGTGGCGAATTTTGAAAAGCCGGTCAGCTACGGTATCCCAATAACCCAATAGCTTTTCGTTGCGTGGAATACAGAAATAAAGTGTGCGACCAATGCCAAATAAAGTGTTGGTCTGATCTGTCTTTGTTCCCGTGGTTGTTGGAAAATAAAGATTGAATGGGAGCTTACCTTCCAGTTCCACCAATGCATTACCAACTTTATCCAAGTTGTTTCGCAGCTGAGCAAATGTTTTTGGTCTAATATTACCTCGCGGGGGTATTTTTTCTGGTTTTGTTCCCAGTAAATTAGCGGCCAAAACATATATTTGAGTTGCTTCATTGAGCGTTTCGATGGAATCCTGGCGAAACAGGCTGTCTCCCCAGGCAATAAGATTGTCTAAATATTTCATCAAAACATTGTATTGATAGGCGAGAGGCCGCGTCCGCGCAACCACATGTGGTTGAAAAGGATTGTCACGCAATGTCTCATAACCAGCCAATATAGTTTTTTTCTCTTCTAACTCCGTATCCGTGCATTCATCAGCCGGTTTACTCAGGAGATAAAGTAACTCATCAATCTGCTTGGTGTCTTTCCCTTTCCTGAACGCTATAAAACGCCAGAACTGGCCATCGTTACTGGTTGGATCAAATATATAGTGAAACCAACGCTGGGCTTCAGCGAAACGTTGATTGTTGCTAAGATGGACAGCAATGGTAAGCGGTACGTGAAATAATAATTCCCAGTTATAAATTGCATAGGCACCATGCTCGCTGACATCAATTTCCTTGGGAAAAAAATCTACTTCTAGTTTATTTTTTTCATCGTTATTAGGTTCGTAAAGAGCTTTAAAAAACTCCTGATTAAGACCTGGACTTTCATGAAAAATTGGATTCAGCAAACCATCAATAGATTCCTTATTTAATTTTTCTATCAAATCACCAACGTAGGGATGGAAATGATTATAGAAAGTATAAGTGTATTTATCTTCCAGCTTGGGAGGGGATGATGAGAATTTGTAATTATTAAAACCAATTATTAAGTTAGTTTCAAATGACATGTCTACTTCCTCCTATTTTGTGGAGATAGAAAAAAATTATCGTCAAGAGTGAACGTTTGAATATTATTTTTATCAACACTTCCACTCGATCCAATTTGTAATTCTCCAAATTGAATGGTTCCTGGCATTGCTATGGTCTGATTGATACCAGGATTTAATTTTGAAAAGTTATCAAATACTCTTGGGTCATCAATGCCAGTATCAAATTCAGGTGGAAAATTGATATTCCCTTCCCAATCAGGAATATCTGGTATAGAAATCGGTGGAGGGATTTTTTCTGCATCAAGACTGGGAGGTTGTAATCCTACATCTTGGTTTCCACCAATGGGTACTTGGTTTAGGCTTGGCTTGACGTAAAAGACATTTTGTAGGTCTTGAAAGAAGAAAGGAGCTTCATAATATTTTGTAATAGGACTTCTTGGAGCGATAACACTGTAGAATTCACTATTCTTAAGAATCTGATGATCAGGTTGTAGTATTCGTTTAACATTTAAAGGTGATGTCACACTAAACAATCTTAAATACTCTATTTGAGAAAAACTCACAGCTTCGTCCCAATCGTAAAGTTCATCTTCCTCTTCAACCAGCATTGGAAGGCTATGATTGTTGTATAGCTTAAAGAGGCCCATAAAATTTCTTGAATAACTCACAAAAACACTTATTTCATCCTTATTTCTTTGTGAGGTAGATAATTTTATTTTGTTTCGGTCAAACCTATTACCTCCACTAGCATCAAAATCTGCAATCACAAGTGGATTGTTAATATCAGATGTCCGCACAGGTTGCCACTTCTTGTTGTAATACTCACTCCAGTAAAGCATAACGGTCACACTTGTTCTTGCTTCACCCGCTACGCTTTGTAGCTGTGCTCTATTCATGCCTGCAAGTGGTGTCTCTTCCTCATCTGGAGCCTCCGCTCCATCTCCATATGTTTGATCTGAATGCGGTGCTTCATTCAATACACTTACCCAAAACAAAAACAACCGTCCCTTCCAGACCACAGGAATAACAGGATTATCCTCAATATTTAGGTCTATTTTTTCCCATGGTGACCATGACACGCCGCCATCCTGACGACGATAATAATAAGTGCGTCTTGCTCCGGGAGTACGGGCGATGACATGAACAATATCATCTGCGTTATCATTAACTTTATTCTCTTCGTAATACATACCGCAAATTTCTAGCTTGGCTACTTCATCCAGTTTTTCCAGATAGTGCACCAAAGCCGTTGCGGCTGCATCCTCAGTAATATCACTCTGTAACAATTCACTTTCTAGATCTTTAAAGAAAGGTGATTTGTTATCTCGTAACTCAGGTTCCAGCCAATTCTCCGGCCATAAATACACCTTGCGGTTAGCCTCCCAGACTCGATACCGCTTCATCCATTCCCATTGTTTAGCCTTAATAGATGAAGATGCAACATCATCTTTTTCAAGATTAAGCAGACAACGTTGCACAAACAGTTGCACACTGGAGATCGCCTGTTTGATCCGCGATGTCTTCATACATGGATCCATTTGCACATCAATCAAGAACAGTTCAAACAACTTGTCTGCTGAATCAATATGTCGTGTATCAGCATTTTGTTGCATCTGGTGCAACACGTAATCCACCAAGGCATCACGTTGTTGACTACGCAATTTATCATTGATAGGTTGTATGATTTTCAACCAGCCCTGTTGATCGTACCGTGCTCTTAACGTCGCCTGCATTTCTCGTAAAGATTGGCCATCTGGCTCATTACTGGTATGGGTAAGCAAAGCCGTTGCGCTAATACCCAGTTTGTTAACCACATCAAAAGCGTCGTTCAGGCGAACAAAATGCTCAAGATGGGTAAGTTCTGTTTTTACTATCTTAAATTTCCTTAGCAAGTCCGTTAAATCAGCTTCTTTCCAGCCGGTTAAAAAGTTTAATAACAGTTCATCTTCTGTATCCTTTTCAAATTTTTCTTTCAGCTTGAGTGGATCCTGCAGTAACTCTATAAAGCGATCATCAGTAACGTTAAATGCCTGTTTCAGTGATCGGTAATTAAGCAAAGCCATTATGTTTGCCAATAATGCCCGTGTTGCTGTGTCAGAGATTGATAGTGTTACTGGCAAAACATTAAGCCAACTTTTTCCTGCAATTACATAATCTTCATGGCTGACAAAATGTTTAAGTTCAGTATTGGACAGCGTTAAAGTTTCCACCAAATCCAAGATTTTAAGCAAGCGGAGATACGTTGTTGTAAACTGATCAATCGCGACTTTAGGATACAGTTGCCCAGCGGGAATCAAAGTCCGCCCCATCCCTGTGCTTTCCCATTCCAATATCAGCACTTCATTAACTTTTCCAGCCTTCAATTCAAGCTCATACAAGCGACCTGCTTCCAATTCAACTGGGTTCTGATTTTTCCAAATACCGCTGTTATCCGTGAGTGATATTTCTTCACCATCGAGGTTAAGATGAATGTCTGCGTCTTCATCAGCTTTGATGTAAAAATTGTAAAAACCATTATCAGGGGCTTGAAGAAATCCTTGCCATACACGACTAATTACAGAACTAGAATTTGATGGATCAAGCGGTAATGGGTTAACTCCAACTCGATAATTGATGGTAGCTGCAGTTATACTGAATGGGTTTTCAATTCCATCCACCGAATCAGCATAGAAAATAGCAGCAGACAAACCTTGTTCCTGTAAGGAAAGGAAGTCGCCTACGGCCGGTGTATTGCTTTCTCCCACAGCATGTAACATAGAGGGATTTTCTAATATAGATTTTAACCACGACACCTCAGTTCCTAGCTTTGCGCTAAGCGTTTGGCAAACCTGTAACTGCAGAAGCTTTAAACGTATTAATGGTAAAATCTCATCTTTAAGACCCTTAATTTTCTCATCTAATGAGACTTCAGCTTCGTTACTAAAAAAGTCTATATAATGTGCTTCCAGTTCTGGATAACGATGAAAGAAATCAACCAATAGCACTTGACTCTTATCAAACAACTCATTTATTGCGGTGTGAAACTCAGGTGTGATAGCCGCTATTCCGATAAACGTAGTTTTCTCTCCCTCGGTCATCACCCCTTGAATAGAAAGCTGTTTTTTTAAGTCATCGTAAGAAATTCTATCTGTAATCTGAAGAATCTCATCCGCCAAAATAGCTTCAGGCTGGCTATAATCCACACTGAATGATAAGGAATGATTCAAAAAACCAAAGAATAAATTAGTCGATTCTTCCCCATAGACCAATGCCATCTTAGCTTCGGTAATTTCACCAGTGGGATCGTCTTGTACGTCGTTTTCATGGTTAATGCGTAACAAATCACTTCGCAATTGCAGCGCTAATGCCAATATGTCTTGCTTAACGGGGGATGTAGAAGTTTCAGAATCAACACGGCTAAAAAGCTGGCGCAACTTAGCAAGATCGAAAGGTGAATCATCTATTTGCCGAAACAACTCGATAAAACGAATAGCTTGAGGACGCACAGAACCAAATGGGGCATCAAGATTTGGTGGCTGTGATAAATCTAATGGTTGAAAGGGGTCTAACCCAGAGATGCTTTTCAAGGCAAAAAATTCTTGCATGCTAAGTCGCAGCCTACGCGCTAAGTAAGCATGCCGATAGATCATGCTAACGTTAGCTAGAGTCAGTGGTGTATTATCGTCGAAGCGCTGTTCCTCCAGAATCAAATCAAATTCTGCTTGACCCAGATTAAAAGCACCTCGCAATGCTTCGGTATGCTCTACTAACTTTTTAGATGCATCATTCAGGTATTCACCATATCCATTGTCATCAAAAACACCCTCTGATCTCAGAACAGTTGAATTAAGGAACATCTGGCGATACAACGACTGATTTCCTTGGCTGTCAATCGGCGACCAACAAGCCAATAAGTTGGTTAGGTCGCGTTTAGGCGAGAGTTTGAGTTGCTGCATAAGCTGATGTAAATGCGCCAACCTCATTAACAACGAGCGAAAGCCCACATCCAGTTTGGCGCTAGCAGCAGCGTAATCCTCTGTAGGTTTAGGCGTCTGTTCAGCTGGATAAAATGAAGTCATTGCTTTATCAACGTGCTCGATAGACCAGCCCAACTTGCGCCACAGACGGATAAACCGAAGTAATTTTAGGAATTCTATCGGTTGCAAAATAGGTTTATTAACATAACCAAGTTGAACGTTATCAAAACTGCATGGGTTATCGCTTTTTGCAGAGTCTGAAAGCACGATTAATCCCATAATTGCATCATTGTTTCTCTGTAGCCACAGCTTTAATATTTCAAACTTTCCAGTACCTATTAGAAACAATCCGCCGTATTGACGTATATCCAGATCAGCAAATTCTTTGCTAGCTCTGAAATTTTTTTCAACTGATACATTGCCTTCGAGCAATGCTCGGATAGTATTGAAGTTAACACCAAGCTTCTCTAACTTAGGAATTAAATGACGATGAGGATTAATAAATTGGGTACGAACAATCTCAATCAGTTCTTCGTAACTCATATCGAAAAGACGAGCAAAGGTTTTTGCATTCGAAAACTTAGCAACAAGCTTCTCTACAATTATGCTGCCATCGGTAAAACCATATAACTGAGTTAAAGAACTTTTAGTATTATCTGTGAGAATGCTATATTCAGCGCGAGAAAGTTGTAAACGCTCCATTAGAATATCTTCCCAGCCATAAGCAGGATTCTCAATATCATCGCTACGTTCTAACATGTCGCCTGCACGCAAACGTTCCATTGCTTCATGTAGCGGTATATCAAAATAATCAAAGTATTGGCGCAAAGTCTCCAAAGGCTTATGGAAGGGTAACCTTGATGTTGGTGGAAGCAAAGGCGGCACTGCAGATGAGTTCTCTGGTTTTCCTGCCAGGATGTCGTAGGCTTTGTCACTGACAAACTGAGGGTTTGCCAATAATTCCTCCATGGCGATGCCGTCTTCAATATTATATCCGGCAAAAGAGGCAAGGCTACCGTTGATAACATGGTGTTCTAACACTTCATTCACTAAATCAATGTAGGGGAGTACTGTATTGGTATTCTCGCAGCTCAGTTGAATATGTTGAATGTCAGGACGTCGGCCTAAGAAAATATCAAAAGGAGACGGGGTTATGTCATCTCGGTCCAGAAAAATAAGCAAATCGGTAAGATAAGCCGCTGGACTTAACCAGGAACGGCAATGCTCACAAGAACAGTAATCCATCTCACCCAACAGATCTTCCAAACTTGCAGAAGCCTTGACGCCATCTGCTGTAGGGTTAGTAAACACAGGAAGATTAGCAATCGCATACACCGGGAATTTTGATCGATCAAGAAAATAAGAAGTCGCAACATTAACCACCGCGTGGTGGACTTGATGCGCTTTGGCATAAGTTAACTTGGCTATTTCTCTACCACCGAATTCTTCACTGTAGGTGGAGAGAAAAGTTTGTTCATCATAACGTGTTACTGCAAAAGCTGAATCGAGATCATCTTCAATCAACTTCGACATAACCTTATCTGAGGGACTGATCTGAAAAACCCGCTGAAGTTTTTTCACCTCAATCAACGCGGATGGCTCTAAATCAATACTGTTCTTGCTTAGAAACTCATCAACCGGATGAACGCCTAGCTCAAAATCGCCCTGATGTTGATCCAGAAATTGAGTGACGGTTGTTTTAACAGGTTGTGCAGCCTTGAGTGGCAGTGTTCCGTCTTGTACTTTTTGCGAGATAACCGCTGTCGGGTAACTGCTACGCAATTGTTCCGCCATATAGGTTGCGTAATTCGCTCGCTTTTCTTCTGGTTGTTCACCCGCAATCTCGTCAGGGACAGGGATAGTGTCATCCAGTACGTGCTCCCAAGCCTGTTGTTGATATAAACCTTTCTTTACCAAATCAAGCGGCGTTTTTAAATCACTATGCTGAATACGCAGTTTGTCGATCAGTGGGGCATTATTGGTCGTTAAAAAACCTAATTGGCTATTTAACCGTAAGCCCTCTACTTCATTTGGAAATTCACTCGCTACGGTTTGCCAAAAACTGTCCAGATTGTTACGCTTATCGTAATAAAGCTGGGCAAATTTCTGTTGCCTGGCAGGATCATCAAGTACATTTTTAATCAAATCCTTAAAGCCAGAAACGCCAATGTGTTCAGATTCATCCAATAATTGTTTAGAACTATAAGTTCTTAGTCGTTGTAGATTTTCAGGTATCTTGTTCTTTAGTTCATCGGGGAGTACTTTTTGCTCAACCGCTTGTTCCCAAGTCTTTTGCACCGTCTCCGGCTTCATCTGGGTCAATGCCGTATTATTGGCCGGCACACCGGCACGGAACAATGCATAATAAAATTCTGGCTCAATACCACTTTGCGCAGAAAACTGGTTTGTCAAAGCCATCATGGCAACCATTCGGGCATCCCAACCACTTTTATTTGCCAGATAAGTAATATCCTGTTGTTGCTCGTCTTCTTTAAGCTCCGATAACCGTTTTTTCAATTCCGATTCGTTTGGCTTGCCCAAGTGAGCGGATAATGCGCCAAGCAATTGTTGATACTCTGCCAGTTTCCCCACCTTATCTTTGGCAATAAAAACATCCAGCCCGGTGATATTAGAACTGATATTGAAGCGAACCTTGGAAGTACCCAATACGTTGTTATTATCATCGACAACCTGCGCTTGAACATCTGGCTTTTCTTTATCCAGAGAAGACGAAAATAATATAATTTCGTAAGCACCACCTTTACCTGATTTGCCTTCGGCAAGCTGCGTTACCTCAGCAACATTATTATCCAAAAGCAGTACGCGAAAACCTGGTAACCCGCGTAATTCATGACTAATAATCCTGCCACGTATAGTCCACTTACGATCATCATCAAAACTATCCACTAAACCCAGTTTAAGCAATGTCTCATTAAGCGCCTTTGCAGTATCCTCATCAACTGTACCCGTGTCGTTAATGTTATGATTTTTTTGAAAACTCGTGACCAGCGATTGAGTTATTTTTCCATATTGACTCAATTTTCGTTCTGCCTGCAAGGCATTAACAACTTTTTGCCAATCCACCTTTTCAAGAACATTCTTGGATGTCAGACCTGGTAGAAATAGCGAGTGAGAGGCCTTCAGCAACAGTAGCAAACCCTCTTGTAAATCGGCAACAGTCTCTCCCTGCATTCCTGATTTAAGTGGAAAGGTGATTTTGTTCATTACGCACTCCTTGTGGAAAATAGTCCCACGTTTTGATTATCGACTGACATTTTTACCTGGTCTTTACATTTTGGCTCATGGTTTTAATGACACGTAACAAGGCCTCTTTAGCGTAGGCCCAGTTGTGGCATTTGAAACTGCGCAGAATCCTTGATTAGCCATTTATAACGCCCTGGCAATGATGCTAGAGAATCGTAAACCGCTTTGAATACCGCATCGCTCACGGCCTTGGTATTTTTGGTGTCTGTTTTCTTGCCTGCCATATCTCTTCCTCCTTGATTAAATTTAAACACCTATTTGTTCAACCAAATTAACGGTAAAAAAATAGCTTTCAGTTTTGTTGTTCACCATCTTTGTTATCAGAAAAAAGTCGGTCTATCGTGCCATGTAACCATCCCATAATCCAGTGGGACCTCGAAGCTTTGTTGTTGGGGTTCGTGCCTCACCCCAACCTACCGTGCTACAAAGTGCTTCTTTACGTAGGGCGGAAAAGCGATAGCGCCTTCCGCTATATCCAAATACATCAATCTGTCCTGTGTCATCCATGTCGGATAACGCTTCGCTAATCCAACTTACGTATCCGTCTTACGGGTTCATTGCTATAAAAACAGGGTTCTCGATTATTGCCGCGTTAGATCACATGCTGCGGTACGCCAACTAAATTTATTCTTGGTCTCCTTCCCATATCAATTCCCTTTAATTTTTTATTTGTATATTAGAAACAATTGGTCTCTGACACCTATTTTTATTCCTCGATTATTACCGCGCTGGATCACATGCTGCGGTACACCAACTAAATTAATTCTTGGTCTCCTTCCCATATCAATTCCCTTTAATAATGTATTTCTATATTAGAAACAATTGGTCTCTGACACCTATTTCTTTTTTTTCTCTGACACCTATTTTATTTCTGCGGGGATTTGTAAAAGTTTTTTGTCGCTTGGCGGTGAGATTAGCTGTAACTGCTGGGCTTCGTTCCTCAGCACCAAGCGACGGAATTTCTGCTCTTGCGGCTGTTCCTGGCTTAAGTAAGTGCCATTAGTCTCTGACATCTATTTTATTTTTACATACGATCACCTAGAGGAATAGATAGATGTATGTGCCCATGAGCATCTCTAAAAAGTCCAACTATGTTTACTCCACGATTTTTTGCGCTGGAGATCGCTCTGCGAACACGATCTTGAGTGTCGGCATCTCCGATTGTATCAATCTGCGAGTCAATCTGACTCGCACGCAAACTTTCTGCTTCTTCATCCATGAATGGTTCAAGCATTGAAAATCGCCGGATCGTCGGTATAACAGTTCGTTGAAGCACTTCGCCACTAGGCCCAAGCTGCTGCATTTCGTCCAATTGGTTAGTTCTCCCATAGCGTCCTTGATCTTGCCTAGCCCCATCAAAATCTGTTCTTGCAAGCCTGGGCAATCCAATCGCGTATTCTCCTGCAGGAAGATCATCTAGTAGTTTTTCTAAAGCTTGTAGACTCGAATCTGGATTTTCTTCATTAATTCGGTGCCCTCCATATGAACTAATGTCAACTGCTCTAAGCTGTAAATGTAAACTTTCAGAGTTTCTAAATCTAAATAAGCTTGAGATCGTCATTACGCTTCCCCTTGCTTCATTTGCTTCTGCGAGAGCAACAATTGTTGGCAGAATAGTTTGATTATCGATATTAAAGGAGCGAGTACTTTCTGGTGATATACCTCTCTGGATTTGAATATTCACATGTCCTTCATCGACTGACTGCGTTGATCGAGAAATATCCCACAAGTCACTTCTTACTATCCGACCAAAACGCACAGAACCACGGCCCCTGTTTCGAATCCATTCAGATGAAGGATCATCATCGCGAGTGTAATCAGATAAATTTAATATTCTTTCTGCAGCTTCTGTCATTTCATTTTGTAACGCTCTTTCCTCCGAAACTTCTAGCTCCCTAGATAAAAGTGAGTAACTATAGCTCCTACCCGGTGCACTATTAGGTAGCGTCAACCTAAAGTCTGTTGCTTGCTTCCCACTGATATCAGCTTTTATTATCGGGGAACCATTGCAAAACTCATATACATCCCCCCCGCCCTCAACCCCAATCGGATCCGAACTCCCCCACCTACCCAACCAAGGCAAATAATACCGCGCCGTATGATAAGAAAGCCCCGTCTCCTCATCCCGCTCCATCCCCGTATACCGATAACGTTTCCCCACCGCTTTAATATCTTTATTCTTAGCACTAAACGCTGTAGTGCCATAAGGATGATATTCCTCATAAGAAATCACCTCCGCATTTTCATTTAACTCCAAACCCACACTACCCAAATGATTACTATATTGAAAACGAAACAAAACACTTTTACCCAAATCGGTATTGTCCGTTTCAATGACGTTATCAACCATCAACACCCGATCATCAGTGGCAAATAAATGATAAGTTTCAATTTCTTCAATCAGGGTATTATTTTCTGTACGACGATAAAGCTCCATGCCGCCTAAATAAAAACGCTCTTCAATAATATTGCCATTATTTTTTTCAATGCGTTTACGAGTGCGTTGCTTTTGTGAATCGTAGTTATAAAAGACTTGCCCACCACCACCGAGATTAACGTGATGAATCATGTCGCGGTAATCCCAGTGCATATCGAATTCGGTACTGCTTCGAGACAAGTTCAACATGCTGCCATGGGTATCGTACCGATAGGGTACAGATAAATTTGCACTCGCTTCATTCGCATAATGAGGCAGGCCAGTTCGTGTATCCCCAGGCTGACTGGTCGCCAATAAGCGATTGCTAGTATTGGCGTATTGATAGAAACGATTCCATCTTGTCTCTCTGGAGTCATTACCAGCACTATGGGCCATATTCAAAATGTTGCCTACGGCATCGTAGTGATAGGTTTCGATGTAGTTTTGTAATTCATGTGGACTACTTGAATATGGTATGTCGCTACTGTCTACAAATGGCGTGTTATCCCGTTGGTTAATATTTTGAGGCGCGTGCTCTCTGCCCGTGGCTAAGACTAAACGATACAACGCGTCGTATTCATACTGGCAATGGGCATCGACTTCGGCATTGTTGAAATAGACCGTTTGCTGCGCGTGGTCGCGGATATCGGTAATATTACCCACGGGATCGTAGGTGTAGTACAGGCTTTGAATTGCATCGGTCGCATTGCCTTTGCGGGTAACCAGGCTAGTTAAACGAAAAGTTTCGTTATCATAGTCATATTGGGTAACGGTACCGTTACCCAAACTCAGTTGTTGTCGCTGACCTTTGGCATCGTATTGAATATCAACAATCGCATCGGTGTCTTGGCTATTTACACGCATAGGCTGGCCATTTACTAACAACCTTTCGCTTTTTAAAATTCCGCGCTCGTTATACTGCGGTAAATACGTTGCAGGGCTGCGACCTTGTAGGTGCCAGTTTTCCTGTTGCACCATGCGGCTTAGAGCATCGTATTGAGTACGTTGAGTAAATATCTCTGGTTCAAAAAAACTGTCTGCTGGGTTTTGTGGCCAATCAATCACTTCTGCTTGATAAGCACTGCTTAATCGGCGAGTTGCTTCGAGTAAGTTGCCTTTAAAGTCAAATTGCTTGCTTTCTATAACTCCTGATTCATCATAACTTTGAAACAACTGTCCACGCAGGTTACGAGTTTTATCCTGTGGGTGATTCTCACCATAAACTAAGCGTCCAATAACCTGCCAGGCGCCGTTGTTAATTTGTAGTTGATTTTCGATTGGGCGACGAAATGTATCGTGAAGGGTTCGGTAAATACGTTGCTCAAATGCCTGGGTGTTATCGGCCGAGGTGCGTTCGTTTTCATCCCAAGCATAGAAAGGCTGACCTGTGGCATCGTTAATCATCCAACGATCGCCCGCATCCATACTGTGTTGGAATAATAAATTTCCGGCAATATCGTAAGCTGGGTAATAATCAACGGTTGGGTCAGCACCGGCTGCTACTGGCACGGTATAGCGCATCACCCGATTACTGCGGGCATCTTCTATCCACAGTGGTTTGCCTTCGGTATCGAGCTTGCTGAATGTTGTATAATATTCATCGATCAGTTCGCCAGCTTCATTCTTACTGCGATTGTGGGCAACGCTAATGGCCTCTCTACCTAAACTATCAAGAAATACGCGTGATGGCGTGTTGGCATGTGCCTCAACCAAGGTTGCCGCCCTTCTATGTTCAAGGGTATTAAAATCAGGGAAACGTGGGTGGTTTGGATCAGTCCGGCGTTTATACCAATCACTTTGCTGGTTTGGGTCTGGATTGTAAGCGGTATCGTTGGGATCGTAACTGATGGCTTGCCACGGGGTAAATTCTACAGTGCTAAATAGTCCATCGGGTAATTCGGTGCGAATCACTCGACCTGCTGCATCGTAATAAATAATAGGCGTTACACCCATCTCTTTAGGTTCTTCAAAGCGGTGATCTGGCTCAAACTCATTTGGACGAATTTCACGTACACTAAAATAAGCTTCGTATTGCTTAACGGGTTTGCCTTTGTTATTCAAAACAGTTTTGCCGTTGGCAATCCAGCTTAATAGTGCGTCGTCTTGCTGGGGTTCTGCTTGCACTTTGCTGACCAATACATTGCCACCGCCATCTGAATATTCCAAGGCTAATTGCAATGGGCTGATTTCGTCCACATCCAATTGTGTAACATGCTTTTCACGAACTATGCCGCAAGCAGATGCGGGATGTTCGCCCCAATGAATAACACGACTACCATCAGTCAGTGTTTCTATCGTTTCACCAAAGTAATAGATATGCCGTGCGGTTGCATTGCCTAGCAATCGGCTTGCTTCGTTCTGTTGGCGTTGTTGGAAGTCAGCGATGGTTTCTGTATCTGATCTTGATTCGGTAAAAAAATTGATCTTGGATTCTAGATCAGGATTAAGTAACTCGTCTGTCAACCCCAAAAGATTATCCGCTTGCTCACCTTTGCCTTTTATTGCGCTTGCTGCGGGTAAACCCAATACATCGAATACAACTTCTGAGAGGTTATCGTTAATGTCTTTTAGCTCACGCGGTGCTAAAACACGGTAGTCAAATTTTTCAACGGATGTTATGTTGGCGATTGGGTCGATGCTGGACTGGAGATATAAATCACGCGGGTCATAGTTGAGTGTTGTGGTTTGATTAAAAGCATCAGTATAGGCTTCGGGCAAATAAAAATGAACGGCAGCCTCGTCTGCAAAACCAGCTATACCTGAGCGCACCCAGTATTGTTTTGAGTCTGCTAAATCTGCAAAACTTGTAGCGAGTTCATCGGTGCTTAAATAACCACTCTTATGTTCGCTTTGCAGGTTTACGCGAATCTCAGCTGTGACTTTATCGCCCAATATGGCATCAAGTAAGGTATCGGTGAGTGCGAGTTTATAGGTTTCGTATGGCAACGCTAATGCGTTTAATTTGCCAAGGACTAACGGGGTTTTTAAATCTTGATTAAAATACAGCACCCTCGACCATTCGACGATGCGCTTTTGTAATAGGGTTGGATCTGCCGTTTTTTCGTAATCTAAAGGTATTACCTCAACGCCTGTCGTTTGATATTCAGTGCTGAGCTGTAAACCCTGCAATTGTTTACGGGTAACGTAGTTATTGTTGCTTGCTTGAAGTCTAAGTCCCGTGAGTTCGTAGCTACGCACTTCACTTGGTAAGGGCAAGTGATAGTTATCAAAATCACCCTCTAAATCACCATCGGGTAATTCTGCGGACTCTGGCAACACATCATTGGTAAAATGATTTTCAGTGTAAGCAATATGAAGCTGAGTTTGAACCTGGTTGATCAACGAAATTGTGCTGCTATCCAAGCTAGTGTCTTGATACGGATTTAAGCGTGCATAAACAATGGCTACTGCTTGCAACACATTGCCATAATCATCAATATTTAAATTAAAGCTATGGGCGATACGAGGGTCAGGTGAGGCATTGGGGGTTTTTAAATCCAGCTCATAATTGTAGGTAATGGCTTCACTTTCTGTGACAAAAAATACCGCATGGGCATTGTTCCCTTTTGGCTGTAAACGTTTAATCTCACAATTGTGATAGGCAGCAGTAAACAGTTTGACGGGAATATGTTGTTGCTCAGGCGCTTTTACTTCTAGAGCTTTTACATCTAGCTCATAGACTTCTTGCCGTAGCGGCATGCCTTTGCAGGCACGCATGGCTTCAAGCCATTCATCGCTGCTGAGCATAAGGTGACTTAGATCAGGCTGCGGAAAAATATTTTCTTGATAGCGCGCATCAACAGCATCTGGACTTAGATTGTTTGGAAAATATTCTTTGCTGTATTGGTTGAGTATTTTTTCTCGATCAATCGCAGCACCGGTGTGATACCAAGTAATGGTTTTAACCGGTGGCTGATAGAGTGTTTTATCTTCGCTGATATAGGTGCTATTTGCATTAGCTGCTTCAAAAATACCGTACGATTCAGTATCGACTTGTTCTACACGACCAAAACCACGAAATTCCCGCTCGCGGCCATCGAAATAACCATGATGATAACTGTAGCTAGAGGCAAAACGGGTTTTACGCCACTTGTCGGTCACCACTACTTGCTCTACCACGTGTACAGGGAATGGTAAACGCGTAATCCAGGGTTTGCCTGCTTGTTTGTCTTTTAAATAAAAATAGGTAGATGGTACATAATGGATTTGTGTTTCAGCTCCCATATTGTTTTTGGTATTAATCAATAGGTGCGGCTTACCCACTGCCATGAGCTCTATGTAGCGTATTTGGGAGCCCTGGTGATTGGGTAATGGGCTAGACCAAACCAGACATGCTGTACCGTTACCTAGTAAATCGACAGCGTTTACTGCGCTTATATTATCGACATGTGGATAACCGTTGATGGCATTTGCTTTGCTCCATGCATTACCCGATTGGTTAAAATAAAGTTTGGCTTGCTTGCGGCCCAGATAAATAATATCGACGGTGCCCGAGCCATCAACGTCGGTCAACCGTAGTCGCTGTGGAGAAAATTGATCATCGTGATCAAAGCGAGGCGCATTTTCCATGGTGATTTTTTTACCGAACTTGCCATAGCCTAAATTTGGCCAGTAGCAGATTTCACCATTTCTAATGCGGACAATATCCGTGAGGCCATCGCCAGAAAAATCAGACTGAAAAATAGTTTCTTCGGCATTGGAAAATAACACCCTGGGGCCATCATCTTCATTAGTAGCGGTATGACTGCATTTTGATTCTGCAAAACCTTCTTTTGCTAACGATGGATACCATGTAATCACTTCAGCTTCGGTTATTACAGCATCTGCATGACCATCACCGGTTAAATCGATAAATTTAAGGTTTGGATCTTGCCAGTTAATATTAGGGTGTTGCTTGAACGGTAAGAAGTTTTCCCAGCCGTTACTTTGATTCCGCTCAAAAAAACCACTCATTGGTGAGGAGAATTGCACTAGATCTAACTGGCCATTGCCATCTATATCCATCAACTGTCTACTGCCGTTAGCTAAACCACCCGAGGGTTGCGTTGCAATCGTTTGAGTAGGGCCTAATTGAGCCGCAAAATGATTCTCTAGATATTTTTCATCATTAAGGCTTTGAGTACGCGTGAGGGTTGATTCATTTGGTTTATAAAACCATCCTCCAGCCTGTTCCGTTAGCACACCCGTTAGGCCTTCACCATCGAGATCAACCCAGCGATAGTGGTTGCTATCTACGCCTTGAGGTAGGTTTTCTAAACTGCCTGGCGCTACCGTTTGAATTTTATCACCTAACACTGCTTGGCTATAATTAAACGTTACGGGAGGTAAAGAGCGTTTACTATATTCTCCAGTGGATTTTTTTTGCCAGCTAGTCTGGGTGATTGATTCTATTTGCTTATAGGTTTGGTTCGCTTCCGTTGCCGGTTTATACCCAATATCCGTAGAGCGCACTAAGTAATTTTCACCAACCCCTTCTTGCCCCTGTATATCGGCGCCTTCGAAGTGGTGAAACATGAGTGTTCGCTTACATAACCGATAGTGACGAATCTCAAAGCCGGATCGATAACTTGAGAAAGCATCCTCTCGAACATCCCACACATTTGCTTCAGCAGGTGTCGGCGTTTCAGCATCATGTTCGCCATAATCAAAAACCAGTTCAAAAAACCAGTCTTCACTCGGTTGGTTAATCGGTAAATTGGGCTCTAATGTTGGAAAATATGGCACTTGATTACCATACTTGATACGCTTGATATATCGATTGGCTGTACGACCAAGTTCGTTCCTATGTCGCTCATGTGGCTGGAATAAACCTACATTACTAGCATCTTCAGACTTGTATTCATATTCAATAACATTGCCTTTGGCATCGTGAGTTTGGCAAATCAGCCAACTGAAAATTCTCTCTGGATTCTCCGGATCAGCAACTCGGCTTTGTGCTGTCTTACCATACCAAGTGGTCATATTATCTTTACTAATTGAACGCCAAAAACGATCTTCAGGCACGTTTTTATTTACCCAATATTCAATTAATGCAAACAAGCCTTCTATGCGGGGACGGTAACGTGTGATCTTGTATTGTTGAGCGTTTACAGTTCGGCTGACAGTGACTTCTTCCCAACCATTAGCTTGATTTTTTAAAACAGGAACAAGGTCTTCAGCGCCCGACAAAATAAATACATCAGCTTCAGTGCCCGAAAGATAACGAGGTAAGCCCTTGTCAGTTTTACGAGTAATTGAAGGTAGCGTTAGATTCCAGCCAAGTCCGAAAGAGGAGCTACCGGATCCAGAATCGTAAGATAAAGAAAGCTGTGGCCCAAAACCTGAACGTCCTGGACTTGTAGCTATGGGGATTGAAATAGAGCCAGTGCCTGTGACTGGATTTGCGGCGAACTTTTCACCTATGCCTTGTATCGCCCCTCCACCTTTGGGAAGAGAAAGCTCAGGTGCTTTTACGCTAAAATCATTGTTTACTTGTTCGTTGTCGCGCCCATTTTGGCTTCCTTCCTCGCTATTTTGCATTAACTCCACTCCTGTGGTATTTAGTGCAGGAATATCATTAAGATTGGATTAATAATTATTTATTTGCTTATAATTATAGTACATACAGATATAAGTATTAATTTTTATTCGGGTTAAAATGATTTTGTAAAGTATAGAAAGTATAGTGAGTGCTATTGAAAGCAGAAAGGTTGAAGCAAATGAAAATTGTTATTAAAGATGTTCATCCGTTGCCCCTATATTTTGTTTGATCCGATACGAGGAGTACTGCTAAAAACTGGAATAGGCCTGCTTCTAAGGTGCTGGTTAACTAGTATTATTACTGGCTCGTATGTAGGTAGAGAGTAATACACCTGAAAACTTGGACAATACGCAATATTGCGTATACTGATCCATTCTCAATACTGGACGTTAGGAAATGAGATCATGTTAAAAACGCTGACAGTTTCTCAGCTGAAACATGTGTTGCTTTTGATCGAAGAGGCACACAAGGCAACATCAGACCAGGCTCTCAGACAATGTATTGTTTATGGCGTTGGGGCACTGATAGACTCCGTATCGTGCGCCTGGACTGAACTGAATACCGACCTATTTAAAACGAAGGTCGCAACCACCACAGCAGTGGATATTAGCGACGATGAAATGGATGTTGAAAAAGCGCTTTTATTATTTAACCAATACGCCTGGCAGCATCCGGTCATTGCAAAGATCATTAACACGGGAGACCCCTCCGCGCTATCTATGTCTAACTTTTTTACACGATCAGAGTTTAAAAACCTCGAACTTTATCGTTTTTTTTATTCAACTCATAATGTAGAGGATCAACTTTCTGTCGGCTATATCGATAATGGCAATGTGAAGGGTTTGTCAGTCAATCGAGCGACGTGGGGCTTCACACAAAACGAACGAAATCTTTTGGTTCATATTGCCCGTTGCGTGTTCCCGTTCTATCGAATGCTGCAGCACAACACGCAAAACGAAATAGAACAACAATCACTGATCGAAGTAAATATCAATACTATTACAACGTATCATAAAGCACTTGGCATTACCCCCAGAGAAGCAGAGCTACTGGCACAGGTCGCTCATGGGAAATCTAACAAACAAATTTCTCTGATCTGCGGTATTAGTGAGGGTACTGTCAGAAAACACTTAGAAAATACCTTCCGACGACTTGAGGTTAATAATCGGGTCAGTGCTATTACAAAATCTATAAAAATCATCCAACGCCTGGTTAGCGAATAAGATTTTTTGATATTCGTAGCGTTGGGCCTCCTGAAATTTTTGAATGCATGATTTGCCCACTACAAACTTGAGAAATATGGGGCTCGTTATGGATGGCGCTTGCTTATGCCGGAAACGTGTATATTTCTTCTTCCATGGGAAAAAGCTAGGATTAGGTATATCTGGAGTCAAGCATTGATAAATTATCTTTAAAAAATTATTTGGTATTTTTTATTGGTACGCACAGCCTCCAACTTCGATCGCGTTAAATCTATGAATCAAGGTATTTGTCGACTCGAAACTATCGATAGCAGTTCGTCATCCCTAATGGGCAGGGTTGTAGTGCGGATTGTAATCCGCCGAATGATTGACGTGGTAGTTGCTAGGTTTGAGCCTGATCAAGGCATGCGGCGTGTTACGCTTTGCAAACACTCCCTACGAGCGAAACGTGGGGATGGCACAATTAATGCCAGTGTAAGCCGGATATTCAATCGAAATTTTGAGGTCACAAGCCTCTTGGTCAATGGAGGTGGGATTAGCTACAGCTATGACACTGATGGTCTTTTGACTCAAGCCGGGGAGCAAACACTTATTCGAGATCCAATAAATGGGTTACTCCTTGGGACCGAGTTAGGCAGCTTGTCTACATTTCAAAATTACAATGACTTTGCAGAAGTATCGAATATAACAGCGTCCTATAATACGTCTGTTCTTTACAACGTCGTTTATTCACACGACAATCTGGGACGAATCACTCAAAAGATGGAGACACTTGGTAAAATAAGGGTAGAGTAGAGGGCAGGCTTAATCATCTGTAGAAACGGTCTATCTGTTTCCGCCCCTTTCGTCTGGCGGTGCCTCAATAACCATTTCATGGATAACTTCACCAGCCCTCCCTCATCAAACCGTGCATACGGTTTTCCCGTACACGGCTTTCCGATGTTCTTCATGCCAAGGCATGCGCCCTCTTCCAGGGAGCTGTCGTCGGAAGTTTGAACAATCCATAGCGCTCATACAGCACGCTGCTGGGAAACCTTGTGTATCCAAAATAACGGATCCTCACCTTGTGGCGTTTGCGTAAATGTGTACGCAGACGCTCCTCCGCATGCCACTTCACATCACCAAACACTTTCGTGCTGTTGCGATAATCAAAGTAGCCTGTCCAGCCGCGCAGTGACTGATTTAGTCGCTGAATAACGGCTGGAAGAGGTATGGGTGTAAGGCGCCTGCCGGTCAGTTCGGTTAGCTTGGCTTTGATTCGCTTTACTGCTCGCTTACCCGGCTGCACATGGGGATAACGCTTGCCACTGCGCGAGCTGCGCCTTATTCGGATTTCATACCCGAGAAAGTCGAAACCCTGCATCCATGCATTGACGGTTTGCATCTTCGTCTCATTCAATTTCAAACCAAGACGCTCCAGCAAATACGTCAACATGGACAGTGGCCTTTCCGTACCCTTTGCACACAACAACACCATATCATCAGCATAGCGCACCAATCGGGCTGAATACTTCTCTTCCAGACCATGACGTTCCCATATCCTGTCTAAAAGGTGCAGGTACAGGTTCGCCAGTAAGGGAGAGATAACGCCACCCTGAGGGGTGCCACGCCGATTGCCCTTGCCACCGCTGATGCGCTCTTTGCCGTCTTTTCCCTTCTCAACCACCGGTGCTTTTAGCCATTGCTGGATGAGATGCAAAATCCCACCATCGGCAATGCGCTCCGCAATCACTGCCATAAGTTTGGCATGCGGTATGGTGTCAAAGTATTTGGAAAGGTCGGCATCAATCACATGACAACGCCCTTTGTGCAAGGCATCCGCCACATCATCAATGGCATTATGGGCTGAACGCTTTGGACGGAAGCCATACGAACAATCACAAAAATCCGCTTCAAAG
>Ga0316203_1001052_pt1 | contig 22797 bp, 17 predicted proteins | sample 6monrhotite_MG_FD_204940 | JGI IMG/M metagenome (GOLD analysis project Ga0316203, IMG submission 204940) | Microbial mat bacterial communities from mineral coupon in-situ incubated in ocean water Damariscotta River, Maine, United States -... | ecosystem: Environmental > Aquatic > Marine >... | reverse complement strand
CTGACTTGGGATCGAGGCAAAGAGCTGAGTGATCATAAACGATTTACCATGGCGACTGATATTGATGTCTATTTCTGTGATCCGCACAGCCCATGGCAGCGCGGTTCCAACGAAAATACCAATGGCTTGCTTCGCCAATACTTCCCAAAAAGAACCGACCTATCGGTTCATTCGCAGGAGCATTTGGACTTTATTGCCAGATGCCTCAACGAGCGTCCAAGACAGACCTTGAATTTTGAAACACCAGCAGCAAGGTTTAATGCATGTGTTGCATCGACCGTTTGAATCGAAGACCCAAAGCGGTCATTCAAACAAGAAAGATAATGAGGGGAAACATGAAAAAATACTTCTTAGTTGGCATCGCAGCCAGCCTTTTATTGTTATCGGGGTGTGCCTCACTCCCATCACCAAGTGCGATGCAAGAGGATATCAAGGGCTATCACCTCCCCATGTTACCAGCGGAGGGAAAAGCCATGGTTTATATCGTCAGACCATCTGGCTATGGAGGACTTATCCGGTTTAATGTGTTTGTCGATGACAAGCAACCAGATTCAGAAATGGGATATACTCGAAGCAGCCAATACATATACTTCAATCTGGCCCCTGGAGATCATCAAATACTTTCAAAAGCAGAGAATTGGGCTGCAGTAAACATCTCAGCAAAATCAGGTGATATTATTTTTATTCAGCAGGAGCCATTCTTGGGGCTGGTTATGGCGAGAAACGATTTATTCCCCGTTCAGACATATGTGGGGAAGTACCACGTTAAACATTTATCACAAGGTACAATCATCAAGGTTCATAAATAGCTCTTCTTGCCGAACTACATTGTATATTCCGAAATCATTAACTCGTAATTGTTTCCATAGCACTGAACGACCGCTTGAAGCAGTTATTAATATTGTCTAACAACCCGGTGTGACGGACATCATCCTGAGCGGGAAAAGCCCCTCAGTTGATAAGCATCAAGGCAAAGTAGGGGACGATATTGAATACGAAGATACAGATTTTATACAGGGCCGTACCGCTATAGTGGATGGTATCAAATCGCTCTTCCGAAATCTTGAACCAACGGCTTTGCATGCGGTAAATAACGCTACGGCCGAAGATAAAAAATGATACCCACCACAACAGTAATCCCATATTGATCAGGGCGGAATAAAGCAGGAAATCGCTAACCTGTAACATTTTCATGGAACACCGCGGCTAGGCTTCTGACGTACTCTTTAGTCCATTATGGAAATTACGTGTTGCAAGCTTTGAGCAGCGCCTGTGTCAGTAGAGATGTCTATTTAGATTGAATGGTTCAGGTGAATGGAATCGATGAGCATATCCGGGAAGTAGGGTTTTTGCAGAAACAGTGTGTGCTCAAGATCAGCATGTTTTTCCCGAATTTCACCTTCATGGTATCCCGAAGTAAGGATGACCTTACTGTCTGCATCTATTTTGCGCATCTGTTGCAGACATTCGATACCACCCATTCTTGGCATGGAAAGATCCAGGATAGTGAGATTGATCTGTTGATGCAGACGCTGGAACTTCTCCAGAGCATCAAGCCCGTCGACAGCGGTGATGACCTCCATGCCATGCTCCTGAAGTATCATGGAAGTCGATTCGAGAATGTCATGCTCATCATCTACCAGAAGTACCTGACCTTTCACCATTTTCAACCGGTTCGTTTCATCCGGAAGCTTATGATAGTCAATGTCACAGATCGGGAAGCAGACCTGAAATCTTGTTCCCTGGCCGACTTTGCTGTCGATGGTAATAAAGCCGTCATGGCCACGGATAATGCCGAGTACAGCGCTCATGCCCAGTCCATGACCTGACTGTTTGGTGGTGAAAAATGGCTCGAAAATCTGCTCCTGAATCTCACGACTCATACCGCAACCATTGTCGGATACTTCAACGACCAGATAATCTGCTTCTCTCGGTATCGGTGGCAGATAATGCGGCAGAGAGCGATGTTTGAAATGACGGCGACAGGTCGACACGCGAACGACACCATTCTTGCCCTCGATAGCATCAGCAGCATTGTTTATCAGATTCAGAATGACTTGCTGAACCTGCGTTGCATCGGCTTCAATCATCAGGTTCTCATGGTCAAGGTGCAGTTCAAGAGAGATAGACTTGGGAATGGATACCTTGATGAAATCGGCAATGCCTTCTATCTGCTGTGCGATATTAAGCTTCTGCACGACAAACTGGCCGCGACCTGAATATGCGAGCATCTGTTTACACAGACTGGAGGCTTTATCCGATGCGTAATTGATACGCTCGATATATTCACCGATCTCCTGACCCTGTTTCTGTTTTCTTTCGATCAGTGCTGTGTTGCCCATGATTGATGTGAGAATATTATTGAAGTCATGGGCAATGCCACCGGCTAGCAGCCCCATGCCCTCAAGCCTCTGGGCATGTTCGAACTGCCGGTGCATCAGCTCCTTTTCGGTTACATCGCATAAAATCCAGATGTTTCCCTCATGTTTTCCACCGCGGAATATGGTGATGAAATCGAGTTCGAGACACCTCTCATCCCGGGTTTTGATACTCAGGCCGCTAAAGGCTTTGCCTGTATTGATAGCCAGGTTTAAAGCAGTCAGATCAGACGTTATGGCTTTCAGTGCCTGTAGCCAGCGGCCTCTGTACTCATCAATCAGGGAGACCGAATCATCAAGACCGAGCAGTTTATAGATATAGCTGTTGGTCAGCACAATCTTTTGGTCCGGGTTTTCAAATGCGATGCCGCCCTTAAAGTTCCCAAGTAGTGATTCAAGCTTGGTGAAGGTCTGGCGATAGGCTGCAGTCTGCTGCACAACCTCGCGTTCAATTGTTTTTTGCCGATTCACCTGAAGGGTAAGGAAGTAAACCAGCATCAGGGTGAGAAGCAGGCCAGCTCCAAATACACGCAGGGCATATTGAGTGGAGTGGTTGCTGATAAATTCATCTCCGGCTGTGAATGTGATTATAAGTTGCTTTCCGGCGATGTTTAATGTTCTTTGTTCCGAGAGTGAGACATGATCAAGGATGTCTGTTGTGCTGCGCCAGAGGACTTTTCCACTATCGGAATCAGAAATGGCAATCGAGCGATCAGACCACTGATACTTTGTCACTATCGGAGTGACAAGAGCGCTGAGTTGCCACTCTCCGAAGACAAAACCCAGCAGGTTCTTTTCTCTGAGTGCAGTACTTTTTGGTGGCCGTCCGTCCTTATAAACCGGTTTTAACAAACCGATGGTTGGACTGCCTGAGCTATCGGACTGTATGACGAGAGAGGAGTTCGGAGCTCGCAAGATAGCGCTCTTGAAATAGAGGTTGTCGTCCATATTTCGCCCCATCGGGTAACGGGCCGGTTCTTTGGTGTCGATATAATAAATCGGGTAAATGGGAAAAACGTCTTTTTGGGTAAGCCTGTAATTACTCCATGAATCACTCTTTGCCCGCTTGTAGAGCGCTGGAATTTGATCGGCTTCAAGTTTTGGAAACCATGCATAGCTTTTCCATCCTGCTATACCTTCATTGCTGGTATTGAGAAAAAGAAAATCTTCGAAGCTGATCGGTGAGAGTGTGTCGTGATGGGAAACGTGGCCAAATTTTTGCTGTGTGCCCGGTTCGATCACCAGTTTGTTACGCACATAACCGTAAAGGGCATCTACCTTTCCGGTAAGATAGGTCAGAGAAAGACTAATATCCTGAGACTGAATGCCGGATTGAAGTTGAAACTTCTCTTCCAGACCGCTCTTTTCCTGCTCTTGAGCAAGCAGAAAAAACAAGGCGGAGATTAATAGCCCTATGGCAAAAACCAGAAGGGATTGACGGTAGCTGTACAGTATCTCTTTCATCATCAGAGATGGATCATAGTTGGTGATTATGTCAAACCTGTGTCAAAGCATATATCAGGGCAGTTCTGTAATGCACAGACAGCCTTTATCGATTAGTTTCGCATGATGTCGCTACTTTCACTATATCCCGAAGCTGGAACTCACAGGGTGTTAAAAAAGCTCTATTTGAGTCTGAACCTTCATCGTCAGGCAGCAGAAGGGGATGTGCAGATTTACGCAAACTACATTGCCAGTGTAGATGGTCGCATTTCTCTGTTTAATGAACACTCCGATGAGTTTGAGGTTCCGCTGGCGATAGCGAATAAGCGTGATTGGCGCTTGTATCAGGAGCTTGCTGCACAGGCTGATGTGATGATTACTTCAGCACGTTATTTTCGGCAGTTGGATGTGGGGAAGGCTCAGGATCTGTTGCCGGTAGGTCAGGAGCCTGAATATGTAGATCTCGCTATCTGGCGCAAAGAGCATGGGTTAAAAGCACAGCCTGATGTGGTGATTATATCCAACAGTCTGGATATTCCACTTTCAGCACTGGATAAGCTGCAGGATAGAAGAATATCGATATTAAGCGGCTGCAATGCTGAGCCGAATAACGTGAAAAAACTGCGACAGGCAGGTTTTTCTGTGACTCTGTTTGCGTCTGATAAGGTGAGTGGCAAGCTTGTAAAACAGTGGCTGGTGGAATCTGCGTATCGAAGTGCATATATGATCGCTGGCCCTGAAGTGCATCAAACATTGATCGCCGACCGGGTTCTGGATCGCCTGTTTTTGACCACGCATTTGACGCTACTTGGAGAAAATAGTTTTCATACCGTACTCTCCGGGAGTTTGAATGCGCCGGTCAAACTTCGGCTTGAATCGATGTATCTCGATCAAAGTGTGGAAGATGGACAAATTTTCACACAATATGCGTTGCAACGGGCATAACAGAGGGCCATATTAGGCTTTGCGCCATGGATGGTGCATTTTTTTTCAGGAGGATACATGCTTCAGCGGATAGGATTGTGCAAATTAGGGATGCTGGTGGCGGTTCTGTTCTGGTTTATGGAAGCCTTGCTGCACTCCTATCTCTTTGGCGAAGATACGTTTTTTAATAACTTGTTCAATCCCGATGCCAATGAAATGTGGATGCGATTGCTAATCTCAGCTGTGGTGATCGGTTTCGGTTTTTATGCACAGCAGGCTGTGAATCAGCAGTGTGATCTGCAGAAACAGATGCGCAAAAAAAGTGAACGTCTGCATGAAATTATTGATCACAGTTATGATGCTTATGTCAGCATGGATGCTCGCGGTTGTATTACCGGCTGGAATCGCAGTGCAGAAATCCTTTTTGGCTGGCCGCGTCACAAGATACTCGGCAAGCAGATCGATGAGATTGTTCCTGAGCGATTAAGGGAATCGCATCACAAGGGTATGAGCCATTATGAGCGCTCCAATATCGGTCCGATGTTGTACAAGCCGGTACAGACTCAGGCTCTGCATCGGGATGGTTTCGAATTCCCTGTACAGATGGTGATCACACCGCTTAAATCGGAAGACAGTCAGGAGTTTTTCGCATTTATCCGTGAACTGGATAAATGAAGTCTTTTAGTCATAACAGGATTTAATCATGGTAGCGATGTATGGTATCCCTAATTGCGATACGGTAAAAAAAGCCAGGCTCTGGCTTACCGATCATCATATGGACTATGTGTTTCATAATTATAAAAAAGAGGCACCGAACGGAGAACTGCTGACTGGCTGGGTGGATGTGGTCGGCTGGGAAGTGCTACTGAACAAACGTGGCACAACATGGCGTAAACTCTCAGAAGCAGACAAAGAGGATATAGACTGTGAGAAAGCGGTTGCATTAATGATCCATAATCCTTCGATGATCAAACGACCTGTACTGATTGTTGATCAGCATATCGAGGTTGGGTTCTCGCCAGAGGCTTATGCCGGACTGTTTGCGTGAGTCAGTACCAGCATAAAAAAATATTTATTGAGGGGCCGGAAGGTGTGCTGCAATCGCTGTACCATCCGGGTAAGCAGGGGCAGCCAGCTGTTGTTGTGTGTCACCCGCATCCACTTTATGGCGGTACGATGCGTAATAAAGTGGTTTATTGGATGGCGCGCGCCTTTGAGGATATGGGCTGCTCTGTCCTTCGTTTTAATTTTCGCGGTGTTGAACAGTCTGAAGGCGTCTGGGATGAGGGAAGTGGTGAGGCGGATGATGCCCGTGCAGCACTGGACTGGATGAATGAAGTACACCCGGAATCAAAGTTATGGCTGGCAGGCTTTTCATTCGGTTGTTATGCAGGCTTGCAGGCAGCTCGCATGGATGATCGAGTAGAACATATGTTTGCCGTGGCACCGGCTGTAAACCTGTGGCCCTTTTCCTTTATGATAGGGGAGAATCGCCCTATTACAGTGGTTGCAGGAAGCGCTGATGAGATTGTACCGTTTCATCGCATAGAACGCAGTGTCAAAGGCAAGAGTAATATCCACTTTTATCCGATTGACGGGGCAGGGCACTTCTTTCCTGAGCATATGGAACAGATGGCAGAGAACTTACTGACTGATGTGCGTCAGGAACTGACAAGCTGAAAACCGCAGGTTTGGCTCTTTAGCTGCTCTTCACCATATTAAGGATAATCTGATCAAGCTCATCCGGATTAAACGGTTTCCCGATCAGAACAGTATCGTCCATTTGGCGGGTCTTCTCCAGAACCAGTGAACGGTCATAACCGGTTGCGAAAATGATCGGAATATCCGGCCGAAATTCACGCATGCACATGGCCGACTCCAGCCCACCCATGCGTGGCATGACCATATCAGTAATGACAATGTCCCAGTCGTTAATGTTCGCCTTGAACTTTTCACATGCATCTATGCCATCACTGGCCAGCTCAACAGTGTGTCCCATGCTTTCCAGCAGCTCCTTGGTAGGTTCAAGTACACGGGGATCATCATCAACAAGCAGAATCCTGGTGCGAAGCAGGCCGTGAGGGTGAGAGAAATCCACCTCTTCTTTGGCGACCCGAACAGGCAGGAACAGGTGGATCAGAGTCCCTTCCTCAGGGGTACTTTCAACATCTATAATGCCATGATGATGTCTGACGCAGCCCATAACTATAGCCAGGCCGAGACCACTTCCCAGTTGCTTGGAGGTGTAGAAAGGGTCGAATATTTTATCGAGATTCTCTTTTTTGATACCACTACCACTGTCTCTGATCATGATATGAGCAAAATTACCACGTCGGAGCACAGGGTATTTAGTGATCAGCCAGTCGCTTGCTTCTCCATCCAGGGGGGAGAGTACCAGCTCAATCTGACTATCGGGCCTGTTTTCACAGGCTTCAACTGAGTTCTGAACGATATTGAGCAGGGATTGCTGTAGCTGGTTGGCATCACCACGAAAGGCATAATTACCGGGTTTGAAGTCGAACCGCCATTTGATGGATTCCGGTACTGTATGTTGAGCAAGTTTGGAAAACTCTTTGATGAATGCATCAAGCGGAAACTCTTTTGCATCATGCTCACCTCGCCGGGAGAAGGTGAGAAGCTGTTTAACAATCTCCGCAGCCTCATGAGAGATTCGCTCGATTTTTTTCATGCGTTCAGCCGTTTTCGGCATCTCTTTGACTTCTCTGGAGGCCAGATAGACCTGACCAGTCAGACCGGCAAGCAGGTTATTGAAATCGTGGGCAATACCACCGACAAGCGTTGTCAGTGCTTCATGTTTCTGGGATCGGCGCAGCTTTTCATCAAATGCAATCTGCTGGCTGATATTCTCCTGAATGATCACAGCATGACTATTGAATCCGTTTGCATCGGAGATCGGAGCTATGCTGACTGAAGCGGTGAAGCTGCTGCCACTTTTACAAGCAATATCCAGACGTCCCTGCCATGTTTTACCGCTTCGGAGTATCGTATCAAGGTGGTCTACAAAGCTTTCATTGAGTCCTTCAAATAGATTGTCGTAAAAACCTTTGCTGTGGGTTTCGTCTATATCCCAGCCAGTCTGCTCATGAAAGGCCTTGTTCGCATATTCAAGCCTGCCTTTACGGTCTGTGATCATGACAGCTTCACCAGCCTGATCGACGGCACTAATCAGACGTTTGTTTCGTTGCTCCAGGCTTTCGCGATGTGCAAGTTCGCTCTTCATCTGCTCGGCAAGTCCCCGGTCACGGCGCATCAGCTCATGAAGCTGGCTCTGATCCTCAATGCTGAATAATGCCAGATCATGTTCAACCAGTAGCGCTACAGTCACCTGCTGAGTTCTGAATTGCCCGTCTGGCAGAGGGCAGGGGACAAAATAAGGCTCCACCGTTATCAACTGGCTGTTGGTCTGTTGCTCGCTGAACAGGGTGTTAAGCAGCTCTTTAAAGGTTTGCTGATCCAGATGAGGGAAACAGGCGTAAAGGCTCTCTCCAAGTATTTGCTCTCGCTTGCTGCCATGCCACTCTTCCAGTGTTTTATTCCAGAGGCGGATGTGGCCATTGCGATCTATGGCCATAATGCCACTGGATACATGATCAAGAAGAGGGAAGTTGATAGAGTTATGACTCATATTGAAGAGCTCTGAACTGCATGAGAAATTGGCAAGAGTATGATGATGGAAGCCCTCCGTGTGTAATCATAATCGTACTATCAAATAGTATGCCAACTTGCCGGCTTAGGACAAGCCATGCTATTTGTAGGTCTGTTATATTAACGAACAATTTTAATGATCTCACCCTTACGGGGTGTCTCATCCAGTCCCATACCGTTAAGCGCAGCTAACTTGTCAGCGGTATAGCGGCCAACAATGTGGCGGCTCTCTACTGCCAGTTTTTGCCATGAATCACCGGCTTTCCAGCTGTAGAGCTTGATGCGGGGAATATCGCCATCACGGACTTTGTCATAGCGTTTAAAGCTTTTGGCTATGCGGGAAAACTGATCCGCGTACTGTTCGAACCGGTTGCGTTCGCTCCACATGATAAGGGCATAGGCCTTTCGACCGTCGATAAAGATATATGCATCTATCATGGCTTTACTGACTTTCGGGGCGGACTCCTGAACCCTTGCATGTGCATAGGGCATGCCTGCTTGCTGACCTGTGTTGATGCTGCGGATATGTCTGTCGGTAAACATGCCTCTGAGAATCGCTTCGGGAGTTTGGCGTTTTTGCAGTTCATGCATGCTGAACATAAAAAAGGCTTTCTGTTGTCTGACACGTGCAGTTACTGCTTGAGGCGTATTGGTGATGACCCAGTTGTCTGGAAACTCAAGCTGGAAACCCAGATCAGGATGCAGGAAACGTCTGCCGACAACCGCTCCTTGTGCAGCACTGTCTCCATAGGCATAACCGTCAACAGCGTTAAGTATAGCATTACGGTTGATCAGGCCGGTGTCTTGGTGGGAGGAAGCCATGGCGACTGCCTCTCTGATGCGTTTGGAGGTTTCAGGGTGTGTGGAGAATGCACCGTGATATTTTTCTACTTTCTCGCCTGCATCGGCTTTTTCACGGGTGTCGATTTCATCCAGTCGTTTCAATGTTTTGAGTATACCTATCGTGGCATTGGGATCGTAGCCAGCCCGTGTCAGGTAGCGGATTGAGAGTTCGTCTGATTGTAGCTCGGCATCACGCCCGTAGCCCTGAATGATGGCCATGCTCATCGCATCAGTCAGCACCCCGATCCCTTGCGGGATAGGGATAAAAATAGAGGTAACAACCATACCAAGCTGATAAGCCTTGGCCTTGGAAATCTGCTGTACCGAATGGCGAGCTGTTACGTGGCCGATTTCGTGACCCAGAACGGCCGCAAGTTCTGCCTCGTTGTTCATATGATTGATCAGTCCCCGGTGGATGAAGATAAAACCGCCGGGAAGGGCGAATGCGTTGATGGTACTGTCATCAACGACATAAAACCGGAAAAACAGATCCTTGCGATCAGCTGTAGCGGCCACCTTCTGTCCTACATGATCCACATAACGAGCCAGAGGGTCATTTTCCGGCAGCAGAATGAGGTTTTTGCGCATCTCATTGAAGATTTGTTTACCTGCTGCCAACTCCTCTTTCTCACTCATCATAACAAAATCCTGCTTGCCTGTTGCAGGATTTGTTGCACATGCGGAGAGCAGGATGGATAGGAGAAGAAGAGTAGTGAAATGAAAGTTATTCATGTGCCAACCTCGGATGGAGACATATTCAGGGGCATGCTGAGGTTTTTCAGATGATGCCCGGATTAATTATTCCAGATCAAATGGTGAGTGCAATGCCAGATATAGCTGGCCGGTGGCAGAGGTGCGTACCTTTCCTCGTACAATCACCTTATCTCCTGTTTTGGGCAACTGGGATGTGTGAAACCACTGGCGATAATTTCGAGGCACACTGACCTGTAGTTTCCCGAGCTTGAATTGCCATGCTTGTGATGATTTGACGTAACCCCTGACGAGCCGGAATTGACCGATATGGCGCGGGCCAAGGTCCTTTGCGCTCAGTATGCGGAAAGCGTCTGTTTTCCAGATGCCAGCCATCTCATTTCGGGCTCTCTTTTCTGCTTTTAGCAGAGCTGCTGCCCAGTATGAGTTGGGCATGAAGGTATAAACATGGGCGAGTCCTTCCGCGACCAGTTGTTTGTTGATCCAGCCGCCATTGCGTAGAAAAACCTGGGCCAGGGTGCGGCCGTATTTATCCCGTTTCTCTTTGTCCATACGCAGCAGCACCGATTTGCCAGCTATTAGTGATACCAGCCTGCGTTTGGCCTCTTTGCCATAGGGCTGGCCCGCCTGGTCATGGTGGGCGACTTCGGGTGTGTTGATGCCAAGCAGGCGAATCTTTTCACCTGTTCGGGTACGAAAGGTATCACCATCAAAAACCTGAGTGACTGTGACCCATCGTGTTTTTCCGACAACCGAGAGTGTGCCTGCATGAGCTGCACTGCTGAGAAACAGCAGGCAGATCAGAAACGGATTAAGCAGGTTTCGTAACAAGTGTTCCAACGAGATCAGAGTAGGAGGCCATCTGCTTGCGTTTGAGATGATCACTGAGTTCATCCAGCAGTACACCACACATCAACGGATCGTAAAACAGGCCTGTACCGATACCAATTGCATCGGAGCCTACGATTGCAAATTCAATCGCATCTTTTGCATTGGTGATGCCACCCTGTCCGAGGACCGGGATACTGTTTTTGGCTGCAACGGCACGTGTCTGATGAATCTTCCACAGTGCAACAGGCTTGATGCAGGGGCCGGAAAGGCCGCCTGAGATGTTATCGATCACCGGTTTACTGCTCTCAATGTCGACGGCCATACCGACCAGTGTATTGATGACTGAGAGTCCATCTGTTCCAGCTTCAATGACCAGTCGTGCTGTTTCTGCAATATCGGCACTGTTGGGGGAGAGTTTGGTGATCAGCGGCTTGCTGGTATGCGGTCGCATAGCTTCAACAACACGTGCTGCCATGTGCGGATTGTTTCCGAAATGTACGCCGCCCTCTTTCACATTGGGGCAGGAGATATTGATCTCAATCGCTGTAACGGGTGAATCATCAAAGATACGGGCGACTTCGGCATACTCTTCGGGAGAGGTGCCGTTGGCATTGGCCCAGAACTGTGTTTGATCGTGTGGCAAGTGCGGCAGGATGTGATCCACTACATATTGTGCGCCGGGGTTTTGCAGGCCTATCGCATTAAGCATACCCGAAGGTGTCTCATATACGCGATGCGGTGCATTGCCCATGCGCGGCTCAAGTGTCGTACCTTTAAGTATGACAGCGCCTATCTGACGATTGTCCCAGCCTTCTACGCGGGTGTACTCCTCACCGAAACCGACACAGCCGGATAACAGTACGAGAGGCGTTTGCAGTGTGAGTCCTGCGAATGAGATAGAGAGGTCAGGTGAATGCGTCATGGCCAAAGCCTAACCTCAGAGCTTGCATCAGCCTACTCTGTTTTCATATATTCTCTGACCAAGAAGCAGGAGATGCTTGAATCCGCTATGTAAAACCGGAAAGAGAGGTTACTCTCAGCAACAGCAAAAATCCGGAGTAATGAGGTAATAAGAGAGCCTATGACCGAAGCAAGCAGTGACCGCAGCCTTACAATTCACCGAGGTATACGTTCGAAACTGATGCTGGCCATGGTCGGTACGATTCTGGCAATGGTGACCCTGTTGACGCTGGTACAGGTGGATGCCCAGCAAGAAAACCTGATCAAGGCTTGGGCTAAACATAGTACGCTGTTGCAGGAAGATGTTACCAAACGGGCCAACAAGGCTGCATCTGATATGTCCGGTCATATTCAGGAACGCATTGTTGTCTTTGATTATGAGGCATTGCAGGAATTTATCCGCGATGAAGTCAAAGACATCGATGAGCTTGAATATGTGGTTCTGATGCGATCTGCTACACCTGTTGTGGCTTACGGCCAGGACCTGAGTTCTGAGGTGCGGCAGAAAATTCTTTCCGGGAAATCGTCAAGTTTTGCTGAAAATCAGATGAAGACCACGCGTTATGAGTTTGAAGTCAGTGAACATAAATTTATGGAAACTATCGTTCCGATCTATCTGAACCAGAAAGTAAAATGGGGTTCATTGCGTTTGGGTTTTTCGCTTGATGCATTAAATCAGTCACTGGCTGATTCGCAGCGTTATGTGGACGAAGATATCAGGAATATGATTTATCGTTCTGTCGCTATTGCGATTCTTCTGCTTATTGTCGGAGCTATGATTGTATTTATTCTGGCGAACCGCTGGACGCGCCCGCTGCACGATCTGCTACAGTTCTCGGATAAGCTTGCTACAGGGGATTTCAATGCGACCCCACATGTGAGCACCCGTACCAATGATGAGATCGGTGTGCTGGCATCTTCATTGGAGGGGATGGCCAGCAGTCTGAAGCAGACGCATGATCAGCTGGAGGATTATAATCATACGCTGGAGCATAATGTTGAACAGCGTACGAAAGAGCTGGCACAGGCGAGGGATCGCGCAATTTCTGCTGATAAAAGTAAATCAGAATTTCTTGCCAATATGAGTCATGAGATTCGTACGCCGATCAATGCTGTGATTGGCCTGACGCATCTGGCTCTGGATCGGGAAAATGACAAGCTGCAGCGCGATTACCTATCCAAAACACTGAAAGCTTCGGAGTCTCTGCTTTCTATCATTAATGACATACTCGATTTCTCTAAAATCGAGGCAGACAAACTGGATCTGGACCTCATTGATTTTGATATGGATGAGGTGATGCATAATCTGGCCGGTATTGGCGGGGTGAGAGCAAGTGAGAAGGGGCTGGATTTTCTGATTGATTCTCCAACCTGCATGCCACGACTGAAGGGTGATCCATACAGGTTGGGGCAGGTATTGTTGAATCTGGTGAATAATGCGGTGAAGTTTACAAAAGGTGGCCAGATTGTTGTCTCCACCAGTGTGGCGAAGCGGGAAGTTGATCACTTTGTGCTGCGCTTTGAAGTCAGCGATACAGGTATCGGGCTGAGTGATGAGCAGAAGTCCAAACTTTTCCGGGCCTTTTCTCAGGCCGACAGTTCAATCACGCGCAGGTTTGGTGGCACTGGTCTTGGTCTGGCCATCTGCAAACAGCTGGTTGAGATGATGGGTGGTGAAATCGGCCTGGATAGTGAGCAGGGGAAGGGGAGTACATTCTTTTTCACAGCGGTGTTCGGCATAGGTGAGGAGTGTTCAAGAGGAGAGTTCACGCTGCCCGAGAAACTCAGAGGCATGCATGTACTGATTGTTGATGATAATGAGGACAGCAAAGCGATCTTCTCCAATTATCTGGATAGTTATGGTTTTGCAGTAACCCAGGCATCCACAGTGAATGAAGCGGCGGCTCTGCTTCAAGCAGGAGATGATATTGATATGATGCTGGTGGACTGGACGCTGGCTGACATGAAAGGGCTGGAGAGCGTGAAAAGGATTCAATCTGCCGCAGACATCAGCAATATGCCGCCATCCATACTTGCAGCCAACTATGGTCAACTGGTTTCTGACGAGGAGGCAGAGGCAGCAGGAATCAGTGAGACACTGTTTAAACCGGTGACTTCGGCATCGATACTGCAGGCGATCCTCTCCCTGTTCGGTTTTGTGGATGATCGCGAAAAAGAGAGCTCTCAGGCTGGCAGCCAATTACCGGTTGATGTCGTTTCCCATCTGCAGGGTGCAAGGCTGCTGCTGGTGGAAGATAATGATATTAACCAGTTGGTTGCAGAGGGGCTGCTGACCAAAGCAGGCATCAGTCTGGTTGTCGCTCATAATGGTCAGGAGGCTGTAGATATCGTGCAGCAGGAGAGCTTTGATGGCGTGCTAATGGATATGCAGATGCCGGTCATGGATGGTCTTGAGGCAACCCAGCTGATCCGACGTGATTTTGATGCAGATGTGTTGCCGATTATTGCCATGACAGCCAATGTTATGCCGGGTGATGTGAGGGCCTGTCTGGACGCAGGTATGAATGATCATGTTGCCAAGCCCATTGATCCTCTGGACCTGTACTGCAAACTGGATAGATGGATTACAAACTCCCGTCTGCATGATGCTGGAATAGAACCGAGAGCTGATGCACAAAACAGTGTGGTAGAGATTCCTCTGCTGGCAGGTATTGATACTCAGGACGGGCTCAAACGTATCGGTGGTGATACGCAGCTGTATCAGAAGGTATTGTACAAATTTGCTGATTCACAGCTTCAATCTGCATCTGAAATTCAGGGCCTGTTTCAGGAGGGGAATATTGAACAGGCTCTACAGTTGATCCATTCCCTGAAAGGTGTTGCTGGTAATATCGGTGCCGGAGCTCTATTTACTGTGGCCTCTGAACTGGAGCTGCAAATTAAACACGGGGAAATGCATGATGGAGCTCTGTTTGCTGATCTGGTAGAGAAATCCGTAACTGTCATCAATGCCATTTGTCAGTGGCGTGACAGTGCGACAGCTGTCGTAAGCGCTGAAGTGGTTTATGATCCTGCGATCATTCAGGCCATGCTGGTGAAAATGCGGGAGATGCTTGAGGCCTATGACGGTGATGCTGTTGATCTGATTGATGAGCTTGAAAAGCACATCGCTTCATTGGATCTCATCACTGAAGTTGAACAGATGCGTAAATGTTTGAACCAGTACGACTTTGATGCGGCTCTGGCTGTGTTAGAGGACGTTGAGAAGAAGCTTTGAAGGTTTATAAAGTAGGCTTTGATTGTAAACAGCTGACTATAAGAAGTGCTGGAAAAGTTCAACCCATAGGAAACCGTTGTAGTGATTATTAGGGAACTCTGGAAAACTACGTCCACGTAGTTGTTCAGTATGCACTTACCGTGCATGATTTTGGCAGGCCGTCCAATGGCCTGCAAGGATACTCTGACTTTTTCAGTGTATCCTTAGATATCTGTTTACCCAGTAATGACGAGTTTGTTTTGATGCTGTGATCCATGCACAATTCAGAAAATGCGAATTCTACTGGTAGAAGATGATCATAGGCAGGCACAGTTCATCGTGCATGGACTGCAACAGGAAGGTGCCTGTGTCGATCATGTTGCCGACGGAGAGACGGGTTTACATCAGTCGCTTTGTGCTCCATATGATGTATTTGTATTCGATCTGATGTTGCCGATTCGGGATGGACTGTCGCTGATTCATGAAGTGCGTAGCAAGGGTATTACAACGCCCATCCTTGTGCTGAGCGCGCGTAATTCTGTTGATGACAGGGTTCGAGGTCTGCATGCCGGTGGTGATGACTACCTAGTCAAACCATTTGCCTTTTCCGAACTGCATGCACGCATTCAGGCTCTTTACCGGCGTGCGACAGGCATGGCAGAACCGACTCAACTGGCACTGGGGCCACTTCGCCTTGACCTGCAACGACGCAAGGTATCGCGTCGCGAGCAAACAATTGATTTGCAGCCCAAAGAATTTGCCTTACTGGAATACTTGATGCGCAATGCGGGCCGGGTGGTTTCCAAAACGATGATCATGGAACATGTCTGGGATTACAATTTCGATCCGCAGACAAATGTGGTGGAAGCACGCATTTCCCGTTTAAGAGAAAAAGTAGACCGCCCCTTTGAAATACCATTAATCCATACCATTCGTGGAGTCGGTTATATTCTGGAAGAGCGGCTCTAGTGTTCAATACGCTACGCTTCCGTTTGACCTTTTGGCACGCACTGATATTTGCCGGAATGGCGTTGGTCATCTTCGGTATTGCTTATAAAACCACGGCTAATCAACTGCTCATTTCCTTGAGTGAAGATCTACAGGACACGGCTATAGAGTTTGCTGAACTGTATCGCAGTGGCGGTGCCGAAGCCTTGCGTTCTGAAGTGGAAAGTGAGGTGCTTTCACACGATAGTGACAAGTTCTTTGCCAGTTACATAAATAGCGAAGGCGACATGATCGTGGTTAACCGGCCACCATCATGGACGTTGCTACTGCCTAAGCCGGATGTACGTGGAAAAGCATTGCAGTGGTTTAATATCACTGTTAATGAGGACGGTGATACGGCGAAAATACTAACCGCTCAGGCCAGTGATAAGGGGTGGATTCAGATCGGTATATCACTGCAGGCGCATAAGATGCAGCTGCAAAATATTATCTGGATATTTGGCTGGTCCCTGCTGGTGGTCGTTCTAGCGGGCATTTTGACCGGCTGGTGGCAGGTGCGCCATGTGCTGTCCGCTGTCGACCAGGTACGCAGTACGGCCATGGAAATCGGAGAAGGTGATCTCGACCGCAGGCTGGAACTGGACAGACATGGGCAAGAATTGGTCGAGCTGGCCGATGCATTTAATGGCATGTTGGATCGTATTCAGCAATTGCTGGGAGAAATGCGGGATGTCAGCAACCATATTGCACATGATCTGCGCACGCCGGTAGCGCGCATCCGAGGTATGGCTGAGAGCGCTTTGATGAATCATCAGGGTGTAACCGTTACAAAAGACGAAGCTCTGGCTGTGATCGTTGAAGAAAGTGACCGACTTTCAGCCATGATTAATACGATGCTGGAGATTGCGCAAACAGATTCAGGCCTTACGCATCTGGAACTGACGCAGGTGGATATCGGAGAGTTGTTGGATGAAGCTCGCGATCTGTTTTTACCCGTAGCCGAAGATGCTGGCATTGAGATCGTTATGGAAACTGGAGAGCAACATCTGTTTCTCACTGGTGATGCCTCCAGGTTGCAGCGTGCCATCTCTAACCTGCTGGATAATGCCATCAAATTCACCCCTGACGGAGGGCGCATCGTCTGTACTGCAAGCAAGCAAGGCGATGTCATTGAGCTTGTTGTTTCGGATACGGGGATTGGCATTTCAAAAGAAGCATTGCCGCATGTCTCCGAACGCTTTTATCGCGGTGATAATAGTCGCAGTACACCTGGAAATGGCCTTGGACTAAGCTATGTTACCAGTATTGTCAGAGCCCATGACGGTAATATCATCATCAACAGTGAGCCGGGTAAGGGTACTGTGGTCGTGATTCGTTTCCCCAAACCTGCTTAGCCACACTTTCTCCGGTGTAGAAGCATGTCGTTTACTGCGATGCTGGTAAACATGGCTCAACCCAGAACGTTGCGGACTTTATGGGCGTCATGGACCCGGAGTATCAGAATTGCAACAGCAATGCAGGCCGGAATTACGGCTATCCAGAGCACCATGGTGATGTCATTAACCAGCAGTAACAGGAATATAGCAGCCAGCAATGGTCCGATAAATGCACCAAACGAATCTAGCGATTGACGCAAGCCCATAGGCAGCACCGCGTAACTCCGGTGATGCCACGACTCTCTTTGCCAATCCTGTCCGCGATGCGGGCACAAAATACCCAACCAATGGACCCGGCCAGGAAAAAAGGCTTGATGACTGCTGATAGAGCATAGCTGAAGAGGTCGATAGCCTTGCGCTTGGCTAGCTAATCGCTCAGCACGCCGGAGAATATTTTGGCGATAAGAGCGGTTGTTTTTGCGACGCCTTTAATCAGTTGTCATGTTTGGGCCCGGGACTGTACTCATGGGAATCGCTAGCAGGCTGTGAATGAGTTCCGCTGAAATATCCATAAACATCGAAACCATACCCAATGTCTGATGACATACGGCCTAACACATGCGGGATAGTTAGCAAGGGCCGCTGAATAAAAAATCAGGAACTGTTGAGTGCACCATCCCGTACTTCAAAAATCACCAATCATGCTGACAAGAGCATTATATCATAGCTATCGTTTAACTCATGTTACCAAATGGTCATGTTCTGAACAGGTTCGGGCAAGGTTTCAGGTGTAGAGTCTGCTGCTCAACCTCAAAGAAGGGAGCTGCTAACATGAAAATCAGGCAACACAGGCTAATGGCTATCATATTATTTACTCTGCCTGTGATTACATTGGTCAATTCGGCTGTTGCCTCTGATATTCCTTCCACCACCCCGACCATTTTTGCTGATATGGAAGAGCATGCAGAGGATATCGTGGACACACTGCTGGCAAAAGATGAAGTCGCTTCACGCAGTCATTACCAACAACTCAGCCATGAAATGAATCAACTGCAACTTTTGGTTGCGACCAATGCTTCAGATGAGCGGCGTTACCGTGAGTTGCTGATGGCTTACTCGTGGATGCGTGTGATTGATGTCGAGATTACTGACAAGTCATGGGTGGAGGCCGCTATAGCTGCCAATCAGTTAAGCGGTATGATCATACAGTTTACTAACTTTCCAACGCTCAAACAGCGCGATACTGCATGGCTGGATTATTTGGGCCGTGAAATTGAACTGCTGACAATGGAAGGGTCCAAAGCCAATGCTGATTTGTTGAGTGTACGCCTGTTTACACTGGAGCATACCTGGAGGCGGGTGAGTGAAGAGATGATAAAACACTTCAGCAACAAACCCTTGGTGTTGCAAGGCAACAGACTAGTAACAAATCTTAAAGAAACGAAACGTCCATCTGAAACAATTGCTTTGGCAAGACAGCTGTTGGACTTCGTTGATTTGGTTGAAAAAGCTAAATAACCGGAGCTTGTAAAGTGGCAGGCAAAAGGCTATCGGCGTGATTGAAAGCATCATGTTGCTGGTCGGCCTGTGTCTTTTGTAAAGACTATCTGCTCGATGCTTCTGACAATATGAGCCAATGCCAATGTCCGGGACAGCTGCCAGCAAGGTTGTAGGGACAGTATTATGTTTTAATCAGGATGCGTGTGATAAATCAGTTTGAGGGAGAACGATGAAGCGGATTGGCATAGTAATCGCCGGGGGACTAACGATACTGGGGCTGGGCGGCTGCGCGGTTTACCAGCCGCTTGCGTTGGTGGAATCACCAAAACTGGTCGCATCAGTTGATCAGCTGGAAACCCGTGTGGATGGGACTGCATTTCAGGAGCTACCTGCTTCATGGAAGCGGTATGCGATCAATGTCGCAGATGGCCTGGATGAAACTGAGACGGTTCTGCTGGCGTTATTGAACAGTCCGCAGCTCGATGCTGCGCGCTCACAAATGGCCGAAGCCCGAGCATCATTATATGCAGCAGGATTGTTGCCCGATCCACAAGTCAGTGCAGGGCTGGATTTCCCGCGAGGCAACAATCCAGCACTGCAGGCAGGCGCAAGTTTTGGCCTTGGCATCGACCTTCAGCAGATTATTACCCGTGGCGCACGTCGTGATGCTGCAACAGCACAGGCAGAAGCGACTTATCTGAATGTGTTGTGGCAGGAGTGGCAGGTGATCCAGCAGGCACGCATATTATGGCGGCGCGCCTTCATTCAAAAGCAACAACTTGCAATTTTAGAGGATCAGTTACAGCAGGCGACATCGACATGGAAGGGAATCCACGATGCTATGGCGCAGGGCAATGCCACGCTGGATCAGGATGGGCTCGCATTGGCCCCGATGATGGATGCCGAGGTCGCTGTTCAGGAAAGCAAACGTCTGCTTAATGGCACAAAGCACGGCATTCACCTGTTGCTCGATGTTGATCCAGCGGTGCCGGTGCTGTTATCAGGTGTTGTAAACATGGAGTCGCTGATTTCAAGACAGGCGGATAGCGATCTGTTGCAATTGGCGCTGAAATCCATTGCTCAACACCGCCCCGATCTGCTTGCTTTACAGGCGGGATACAGAAGCCAGGAAAACAGGGTGCGCGAACAGATCCTGATGCAGTTTCCCTCATTCAGTATTGGCGCTAACAGTTTGCGGGATACGGCCGGTTTATGGACGCTGGGGCCGTTTATCAACCTGAGCCTGCCGCTGTTTGATGCGAACCGTGGCAATGTAGCCATGGCACGCGCTACGCGCGAACGCCTGCACGAAGAGTACCGTAGTCAATTGATATCAGCCTCAGTCGAGGCCAGTAAAATCATTCATGATCAGCAGCTGGCCCGATCCGAATGGCAAGCGTTGACTGCACGCCTTCCACAATTGGCAGAAACGGTAGACCGGATGGCTCACGCCCTCAGCTCGGGACAGATCGATATGCTGACATTTACGACCCTGCGCACTGCGTATTTTTCCCAGCAGGCCAGAGTGCTGGGGCTGGAGCAGGTTTTGCTCGAACAGGCTGTCGCGCTGGACACGTTGACCGGTCTGCTGTTATCCGACAGGGCAGCAAGTGCTGCGTCTGAATCTTCATCATTACATTTACAAGCAACGCAGGAGCTTCATCCATGAGATATTTGCTGGTAATGGTTTTGACAGTGACTACATCAACGGTGACTGCTGCTATGGCTGAAGAGGCAACCGTGCATCAGGTGCAAACAGCGACAGTGGTGCAACGGGATGTGGATGAGACCCTGCATGTTTATGGCAGGGTCAGTTTTGACGATGCCTGGCTGCAGAACATCAACCTGGCTTACGCAGGTCAACTGATCCGCTTGCCTGTGCTAGCTGGCGAATCGGTATCCAAAGGGCAACTGTTGGCTGAAATCGTTGTAGATCCGTCAGCTGCCTCCGCATATCAGCAGGCTCAGTCAGCAGTCCGCTTTGCTGAATCTGAACTGGGACGTATACGCAGCCTGCTTGCCGATCAGCTGGCGACAACATCGCAGCTGGGTGCAGCAGAGAAGGCTTTGGCGGACAGTCAGTCACAGCTGAGGCAGCTAAAAAAACAGGGGCTTGGCAGAGCCATCCATGAAATCCATGCCTCCTACGATGCCATCGTGGCTACGGTGCTGGTGCAAAGTGGCCAGCGAGTGGCTGCGGGGACCACGTTGATGCAGTTGGGCCACCCTGATCGTCTGAAGGTATTGCTCGGCCTGGAAGCAGAGGATGTACGCTGGATTTCATCCGGTAATCCGGTTGAGATCCATTCCGCCATGAATCCTGAATCGAAAGTCACGGCATCCATCGATAAGGTGTTGCATGCGGTTAATCCGAAAACCCGGTTGGTGGATGTTCTTGTACGTATTTCAGGTGAGCAGTCCAGAGCTTTCCTGCCCGGTATGGCGGTATCGGCGGATATTTCTGCACGCCTGTTTCCCCATGCACTTGTATTACTACGTCAGGCGGTGTTGTACGCTGATGACAATAAGACTTATGTAATGCGGGTTGAGCAGGGCATGGCAACACGCGTACCGGTTAGGGTGGCGCTGGAGAAAGATGGATACGCATTGGTGCAGGGAGCACTGGTTGCTGGTCAAACGATTGTTACTGTCGGAGTAGCCGAACTGAGCGATGGTGATGCTGTGGTAGTGGAACCTGTGAGATGAATATTTCAGCATGGATTCAGAGTCATCGTCGCTCACTATTGACGCTGTTACTGCTACTGGCAGCCATGGGGACGATACGCGCCTTTCAGATGCCGGTGGGGCTGTTTCCGCAAGTTAATTTCCCCCGCGTTGTGGTATCACTGAATGCAGGGGACCAGCCAGCCGAGCAAATGGAGATTCAGGTTACCCGAAAAGCCGAGGCAGCCATTCGTTCGGTTCCCGGAGTGGTAAATATTCGCTCCACGACCAGTCGAGGAAGCGCCGATATTTCGGTGAACTTCGAATGGGGCATCGATATGGTTTCCACCACACTTCAGGTTGCCGCAGCTCTGAATCAGGCTCAGACGCAGTTTCCCGCTGGTGCCAGTTACACGGTACGGCGCATGGATCCCACCGTTTTTCCGGTACTTGCCTATAGCCTGACATCCAAGCAGCAGTCTCAGGTCAAGTTACGAGATCTTGCAACGTTTCAACTTGTGCCTCTGCTTTCGAGCATTGACGGAGTGGCGAGGATAGCTGTTCTGGGCGGCTCTCAGGAAGAGTATCGCATTACGCTTGATGCTGATCGTCTGCATACGTTCGGTATTAGTCTGCAACAGGTGGCCGGTGCGTTGGCTGCCAGCAATGTATTGACTGCAGTGGGCCGGATGGAAGACCGACACAAGCTGTTTCTGACAGTATCGGATACCCGCTTTGACAGCCTTGACGCTATTCGCAGAACGGTATTAACCAGTGGTGACAACGGTAATATCGTGCTCGATGATGTTGCATTGGTGACGCAGAGTGTTCAACCGCAATGGCTAAGAGTGGCAGCGGATAACAAGGACGCCGTGTTGTTTATGATCTATCAGCAACCTGGCGGCAATACCGTACAGATTGCAGGTGATGTGCGTGCTCGTCTGCGGCAGTTTAAGGAAAATATACCTGCTGATGTTATGGTAAAAAACTGGTATGACCAGAGTCAGCTGATCGTGGCCTCGGCCAGCAGTGTTCGGGATGCCATTTTTATCGGCGTTATACTGGCGGCACTGGTGCTGCTCGCTTTTTTGCGCAATGTACGCATTACGCTGATCACCCTGATTGCCGTGCCTGCCGTTTTTGCCACAACAGTACTGTTGCTGGACCTGTTTCATTTCAGTTTCAATATCATGACGCTGGGTGGTATGGCGGCGGCTGTAGGACTGGTGATTGATGATGCGATTGTGATGATCGAACAGATTATGCGCCGGATTCGCGGACGGACAGAGGGCGCTGAGCATGAGCAAACCATTATGCAGGCTGCAACAGAGTTTTT
>Ga0316203_1001049_pt1 | contig 22871 bp, 24 predicted proteins | sample 6monrhotite_MG_FD_204940 | JGI IMG/M metagenome (GOLD analysis project Ga0316203, IMG submission 204940) | Microbial mat bacterial communities from mineral coupon in-situ incubated in ocean water Damariscotta River, Maine, United States -... | ecosystem: Environmental > Aquatic > Marine >... | reverse complement strand
TTTCGTTGGAACAACGCGATTACAATTACCTTTTTTCAGATGGCACCACCTTCACCTTCATGGATATCGAAAACTATGAGCAAATTGAGCTCAGCAGTGAAGACATCGGCGAAGATCAAGTGCCCTATCTTCAAGAAAACATGAAGGTTATCGTCGAAAGCTATGACGACAGGCCACTTGGTGTCAGCCTACCGGCCACCGTTATCTTGGAAGTCACCGAGGCCGATGCCGTGGTTAAGGGCCAAACGGCTTCTTCAAGCTACAAACCTGCGATTTTGGAAAATGGCCTCCGCACCCAAGTGCCACCGTTCATTGGCGCTGGCACCCGGATCGTCGTTAACACCGAAGACGGTTCCTACGTTGAACGCGCCAAAGACTAATTCGACCAGATTGATTTAAGGACTTCTCGCATGGCCCATCCCCGTTCGGCGCTTTTGAACGTCATGACCGCAGCTGCACAAAAAGCGTCTCGGCGCATGGTGCGTGATTTTGGCGAAGTTGAAAACCTTCAAGTGTCGCGCAAGGGACCTGCTGATTTTGTCTCGATTGCCGACAAAAAGGCAGAAGAAACTTTGGTCTATGAATTGTCCAAAGCCCGTCCTGATTTTGGCTTTATTCTCGAAGAAGGCAACAACATCGAAGGCAAGGATTCCTCCAACACCTGGGTCATTGATCCGTTGGACGGCACCACGAACTTCTTGCACGGCATTCCACATTTCGCCATTTCCATCGCTTTGGTGCGCGACAATGATGTGTTTGCGGGCGTCATCTACAATCCGGTTGCAGACGAAATGTTCTGGGCTGAAAAGGGCCAAGGGGCTTTTTTGAATGGTCGCCGCCTGCGCGTTTCGGCGCGTGGCGATATGGCTGATGGCCTTTTTTCAACGGGCGTGCCGTTTCTGGGCATGGATAAAGACGAACGCTTTTTGGAACGCCTTGAAAGCGTCATGAGCGTGTCTTCCGGAATTCGCCGTTTTGGCTCGGCCGCACTCGATTTGGCCTATGTTGCCGCAGCACGCTATGACGGGTTTTGGGAATGTGGCCTACAGCAATGGGATATGGCAGCTGGCATCGTTTTGGTGCGCGAAGCCGGGGGCTATGTATCGGACATTTCCGGCAAACGCAAAATGATGGAAACGGGCACCATCGTTGCTGGTAACGATAAACTACACGCGCCTTTGTTAAAGCTTATAAAGTAACAAACACAGACTTTTGCCAAAGCTGTTGTGTGGAACGAAGCGCATTGTTATGGTGTGAGCCAACGAAGCCGTCAGAATCGTATTTAAAAGCACCCATATCTCGGGGGAGACACCGAAACATGCGCCACAATCGCCCTGTGAAGACCGCAATGGATTTACGTCAAGCCATTGATTTCACACACCATTTGTCAAAGAAATTTGTTGGCGTGTCTCTTTTGTCGCTGTGCCTTGCAAGTCCTGTGCTGGCCCAGGAAGCAAATGAGTCCGTCTATGTGGATGTTTCTGACCCCAACATAACCATTGATCTTTCGGTCCTAGACGATAACGGTCGGTCGGCGCCGCCATTGGGCGTTCATACCAACTCGGCAACCCCGACCCGCGCACGATCAGCTCAAAACTTACTCCGCCAACCCATCAATGAAGGTTTGCCGGTGTCGACGTTGTACATTCAGCCGTCCCATAGCCTCAGCCTGCCCCCACAAACCAAGCCGTTAATTTCCGTTCAAGCCGCACCTGACCAAAGTGTTGTTGAAGACGCGCCTATGACGCCCGACACCCAAGTTCGCGAAAAAGCCGTGGTCGAACATGTGGCCCCACCAACGCCTCGCCCGGCCCCTATGCCGGCCCCTGTTGCCCAAGCGCCTGTTGTTGAAGCAAAGCCTGCACCAAAGGTCGTCGCCGTTGAGCCCCCCGTACAACAGGCTCCGGTTAAAGTCGCCGCACCAGCTCCGGCTCCGGCTCCGGCCCCTACTGTTGTCGAAGCTGCGCCAAAAGTGAAAGTTGAAGCCACCCCGGTTGCCCCACCACAGCCGCCAATGGCCTTAGCTCAACCACAACACCCTCAAGCCGAAACCCCTCCTGTGGCGGCTGCGGCCCCGGTAGCGGCTCCAGCTGCGACCAGCAGCACTGTGGTTGTCGACTTGCCCCTTAAAGAAATGCCTCAGCCTGGCGTTGCGTCCTTGCCACCATCAACTGGCCCTTTGAGTGACGGCGACAACATGCGGATCGTGTTTGATCAAGACTCATCAAAATTACCGCAAGATGCGCGTGATGCTTTGAAAGCCCTATCCGATCAACTTAAGGGCCAAGAAGGTCTGCGGTTACAGTTGTTGGCTTACGCTGGCAATGCGGATATGTCTGCCAGTGCCGCCCGCCGCCTCTCTTTGTCCAGAGCCTTGGCCGTTCGTTCGCACCTGATTGAAAGCGGTGTGCGCTCAACCCGTATTGACGTGCGCGCCCTGGGCAATAAATCTTCAGACAAAGTAACCGAACGCGTCGACATCACCGTGGTTGAACGCTGATCAAGACCTTAAACAAACAAGGCCTTAGGTAGTCTGCTATGGAAGCTCATCAGATGACCAATCCCCGGCGTTTCTTGGTCCGTATGGCTCTGTTTGTCGCCGTTGTCGTGACGGCGGTTGTCGCCGTATACGGCCCTCTGTCCAGCGCCTTTATGGCCAACGCCCCTTTGAATGGTTTGATCTTAGGCGTGTTCTTTCTGGGTATGCTTTACAATGTCCGCCAAGTCATGCAATTGAACCCTGAATTGGCGTGGATCGAAAACTTTCGCAACCGACCTCTAGAAAGCCACAGCAGTCAGGATGCTCGCACGAGCCCCATCGGTTCAGCCTCCAAGCCCAAAGCCCGCCTGCTGTCGCCATTGGCCGCCATGGTTGGCGACCGCGACGAGATCAAACTCAGCGCTATGGCTCTGCGCTCGGTTCTTGACGGCATTGCCGGACGCTTGGATGAACAACGTGACATTTCTCGCTACACCATCAGCCTGCTGGTGTTTTTAGGCCTGCTCGGAACCTTTTGGGGACTTTTGGACACCTTGGATTCCATCCGCAGTGTGATTTCCAATATCCAGGTCGGCGGCGGCAATATTGGTGGGGTTTTTGATGATCTCAAAACCGGTCTCGAAAAGCCTCTCCGGGGCATGGGGACCGCGTTTTCCAGCTCCCTGTTTGGCCTCGCTGGTTCTTTGATCTTGGGCTTTTTGGATCTGCAGACAGGTCAGGCGCAAAATCGCTTTTACACCGAATTGGAAGACTGGCTGTCCAGCCAAGCCCGCCTTTCGACGGGTGCCATCGGTTCCGAAGGTGAACAAACAATTCCCGCCTACGTCGAAGCCCTTTTGGAACAAACGGCGGAAAGTCTGGGGAATTTGCAACGGACCATGGGGCGCAGCGAAGAAACGAGCATTTTGACTTCAGAATCTTTGAGCCAGCTCTCTGACAAAATGAGCACCATCACCGATTTCATGCGCACCGAACAGGTCATCATGAAAACGCTTGCCGAAACGCATATGGAACTTAAACCCGCGCTTGAAACCATTGCCAATGGCGGCGGCATGGCGTCAGGTTCAAGCTCGATGGATGACGCGACCCGTGGCCACATCCGCAACATCGATTTAGCGGTATCGCGCATGGTCGAAGAAACGCGCACCGGTCGCGAAGACACGGTTAGCCAATTGCGCAGTGAAATCAAATTACTCGCCCGCACCATCGCTGGACGGGGCGAGGGCTAACACGATGGCTTCCCTGTCTCGCCGCAACCGCAACCGCGCCGATATCTGGCCTGGGTTCGTTGATGCGTTAGCGTCGCTTTTGATGGTCATCATCTTCTTGTTATTGGTCTTTATCTTAGCGCAATTTTTCTTAGGTGATGCCCTGTCGGGTCGTGAAACGGCGTTGCAAAAGCTCGACAAACAAATGGCCGAAATGGCAGATTTGTTGTCGCTGGAAAAAACCGCAAACTCATCTTTACGCGGGGATGTCGAACGCTTGTCAACCGAGCTTCAATCGTCCATCGCCCAAGGCGACCAACTGCAAGGTGAAATCAGCAACCTGACCAGCAACGTCACCAAGTTAGAAGCCTTAAAAGCCCAATTGGAAGCCGACATTGGCAAACTGGCGTCCCAAATTGAAGATAAATCGACGGCCTTGCTCGCAGAACAAGACCTGTCCGAAAGCGCCAAGGCCGAAGTGGCCCTCTTAAATCAACAAATGGCGGCCTTCAAAGACCAAATCGCAACCTTAAATGGGGCTTTGGAGGCGGCGGAAAAGAAAGCCACAAATCAAGGGGTACAAATTGTCTCGTTGGGTAAGCGCCTCAACGCAGCATTGGCATCGAAGGTTATGGAGCTGTCTGGTTATCGCTCGGAATTCTTTGGCCGTTTGGTGCAAATTTTAGGGGCTCAGCCAGGCATCGAAATTGTCGGTGATCGGTTTGTCTTCCAATCGGAAGTTCTGTTCGCCAGTGGGGCCGCCGAAATCAATGTCACCGCCTTTGAACAATTGCGGAGCCTGGCCGAAAACCTAAATGTTTTAGCCCTGCAAATTCCGAAAGACATCGACTGGGTTCTGCGCGTTGACGGACACACCGACCGGGTGCCAATCCAGACACCAAAATTTGCCTCTAACTGGGAACTCAGCGCCGCCCGTTCTATTTCTGTGGTCAAGTACCTAATTTCTCAAGGCGTTCCCGCTGATCGTTTGGTGGCGGCCGGGTTTGGCGAACAACGGCCCCTGGACAAAGGCAAAACACAAGCCGCCCTTGATCGCAATCGGCGGATTGAATTAAAACTCACTCAACGTTAGACGCGCCCGCCTTCAACCGCTATATAGATACCAATCTCACAGCTCGACACTCGGATAAAACGAAAAGAATTTTTAATGCTCATTCTGTTCCTTATCGTCTTCATCGACTTGGTCGGTTTTGGCATTGTGATTCCCCTGCTTCCGTTTTATGGCCTTCACTTTGATGCAGGACCGTTCATTGTCGCCCTCATGATGGCTTCGTATTCGTTGGGGCAATTTGCCGCCGCTCCCTTTTGGGGGCGTTTAAGCGATAGAATTGGTCGTCGTCCGGTGCTGATTGCCAGCCTCTTTGGCGCTGTTTTGTCATATATCTGGCTTGGCTTTGCGACGACTTTGTGGATGTTATTCGCGGCGCGTTTGGTGGGGGGATTGATGGCTGGCAACATTGCCACGGCCTTTGCCTATATCGCCGACATCACAACGCCAAAAAATCGTGCCAAAGGCATGGGGGTTGTTGGCGCCGCATTTGGCCTAGGCTTCATCGCAGGACCTGCCATCGGCGGCATTCTAGCAGGACCAGACCCGATCAACGCCGATTATCAAACGCCCGCCTTTGCTGCTGCGGGCCTCTCGTTTGTGGCCCTGGTGCTGACCATTGCACGGCTCAAAGAATCCCTATCCGTCGAGCTGCGGGCTGAGTTAGCCGCTAGGCCCAAACAAAGCCGCATCACGCAGTTTAAAGAGGCCATGGGACGCCCTGGCATTGGCCTTTTGGTGGCGCTCAGTTTCCTCGCGACCTTTGTCTTTTCCGGTATGGAAACCACCTTTGCCATGTGGTCGTCGCTTAAACTGGGATGGGGGCCTCAACAAAATGGGTACCTCTTTGCCTTTATCGGCGTGATTGCTGCCCTTATCCAAGGTGGCGCGATTGGCCGTCTGACCAAACGCTTTGGCGAAGCCAACCTGCTGGTTCAAGGGGCTGTGGCCCTGGCGATCGGCATGGCGATGATCCCGTTCACCGAATCATTGGCCTGGCTGCTTGGGGCTATGGTGGTGATTGCTTATGGCTTTAGCGTCATCAACCCGGCCCTCAACAGCCTCATTTCATTGCGTACCGAAGCCACCAACCAAGGGCAAATGATGGGGGTTGCCCGTTCGGCCACCACCATGGCCCGCGTCGTTGGCCCAGCCTGGGCGGGCGTGTTGTTCGCCCAGCTGGGTAAAGAATGGCCGTACTATGCCGGTACTGTGTTGATGTTGGTGGTGGCCGGGCTAGCCCTCAGAGCGCTCAAAGACAACGAATCCGCAAAAGACAAAGCCCTGACAGAGACCCCCGACGATGCTAGCCTTGATGACGCAAGCCTTGAGGACACGTCGGCCCCCATGGACTAATATATGGTCTAAGGTTTGGTTACGCTCTTGCCTGTTAGCTGTTTTAATTCTGCGCCCAGGATGGTCCACAGGGATTCACCGCCGCGTGTTGATTTCCAGCTATCCTGACCCGAATCATAGGCAAAGTGTGCGGCCCCACTGACCGGAGAACTCATCCAGAGTTCTTGGTTGGGAGCATGTTTATTGAGCACGTACTGGCGACCATCTTGAAGCTCGAAGGTCAGCACCGAATTGTCAAAATCAACGTCAACCACATCCCCAACGGCCTCGTCAAAGGCATCAAACAGGTCTTCTAAGGTGTGCTCGGCCTTGTCTTCAAACTCGCTGGCGTTCATGAGATTGTTCTCCGTTTATGGGGCTTAAGGTCTACCCATCTGCAAGCGTTAGGGCAAGGGGGCAAAATAAATCTCTACAAATCAGTCAAGGCCCTTGCGCCTTGGGTCTAGCTTAGGTATACAAACGCACCTTATTTTGGAGCCGACAGATGAAACAAGATATCCACCCTGAATACCACACGATCACCGTCGAAATGACCGATGGGAGCACCTACGAGACCCGTTCCACATGGGGCAAAGAAGGTGATCTCATGAAACTCGACATTGATCCCTTAACCCATCCAGCTTGGACCGGTGTACACCGTCTGTTGGATAGTGGCGGTCAGTTGGCGAAATTCAACAAGCGTTTCAGTGGCTTCGGCCTTAAAGGTTAAGTCTGGCAGGTCCAGATTGACTAAGTTTGAAACGTTTGCTAAACACAATCAAGGGGGCGTCTGCACGTATGCAGATGCCTTTTTGTTGTGTGTTATCGGGTTTGGCCTGGGGCTCAGGACCAGCACGTTCCTATAGAAAACGTTCACAGTGCTTCATATTTCCTTTAGTATTATGAATTTACAATCTGTGCAATACGACTAGGTTCAGGCTTTTAAAGTCTTAGCTACAGCTTTGGATCATTATGGGACAAAAAAGTTACGAAGTTCAAGTTATGCAGGGAGGACGGTGGCGTATCCATGCCCAGTTCCCTCAAAACGGACATGACGACGCCATTGACGAAGCCAAAACGCTTGAATCCTTACCGGGTATTTTGGGCATAAAAGTTGTGCGCGACATGTACGATGACCGCACGGGCCTGCACAAATCCAACGTTGTATACAAACACACTCCTGAAAAATCTAAACACCAAGCGGCGCCCAGCAACAAATACTCAAAATATCAAAATCGCGCCAACGCGAACCGCATGTCTGCTCTAGAAGACGATTCTGACGATGAAAGTGGCCAAACAAAGAAATCTTCCGGCTTGGGCGTTATCGTCAAAATGCTGTTGGTGTTGTTGTTTTCGATTGCCCTGTCAGCTGTTGTGACGGGCCTGATATCTGCCTTTCTTCCAACCCGGCTCGGTAACTTCCACCTCATTGGCACGTTGCGCGCCAACATCATCATCGGCACGGCCATCATCGTTTTCCTCGTCGCCGTCAGTGTTTCGTTCTTTGCCTTTATGGGCCGAGATGAATTGGAAGTTCCTGAATTTGAAAGGGAGAAAAAGCGTAAGAAAAGGAAAGCTAAACAGCGGCAGAAAAAGTTAACCGCTTCCGATGAAGAGGTGGCCAAAAAGGAAATGGCCCGCGTCAAGCGAGAGAAAAAAGAACAAGAACGAAAAGCCGCAGAAGACGCAGCAGAGTCCCTCGAATCCTTAGAAGAGGCGACCGCCGAAAAACAGCCCCAAGAAGAAGAGCCCGAGCCCGAAGTCGAAACACAGAAAGAAGAGCCCGAAGAGGATTTTTCCAAGCTTTCCCCAGCGGCTCAACAACACAAATCCATGCTGATGGGCTTTTTTGGTGAATCCGTGCGCGCCCTGCCCCCGGAACGCAAAAAAATGGATAACTACAACCGCTTCGGTTTAAACCTTTATCTGGCCGGGGCCGTCGAAGCGATGGGCGGTGAGCGGAATTTAGATGGGGAAACCACCACCCAAATCCTTTCCGATGCGTTACAAACCATGGGCCTGAAAGAAGAGCACGCCGAAGCCTTTGCCAGACGTTATGAAGATTACCTTCTTCAAGACGCTCGCTATATGGAAATTTTCCAATCTGGACGACGCTCCGTTTCTGACTTCATGGGCGGCAAAAAGACTGCCGTCAACGAACTGGCAACCTCTTTAGATGAGTGGAATAAACCCAAAGCCCAGGAAGATCCTGAAAAAGAAGTGGTGGTAATGTTTACCGACATCGTCGGGTCCACCGCAATGACCCATGAAAAAGGCAACATGGCGGCGCAAGAAGTTGTGCGCGCTCATAACCGCGTGGTGCGCGATGCTTTGGCCAAAACGGGCGGCAAAGAAATCAAGCACACCGGCGATGGCATCATGGCCTCGTTTAAAGACGTTACCAGCAGCCTGCTGTCGACCCAACAAATGCAAATGATGATCCGTATGCACAATGAGCAAGGCCCCGCCCTGCCGCTTAAGGTTAAAATTGGCATCAATGCCGGGCGCGTGGTGATGGAAGAACAAGATCTGTACGGTGTGACCGTACAAATGGCCGCCCGCATCGTTGACAAGGCCCAGGCCGATCAAATTTTTGTATCCGATACCGTCCATGGCTTGGCCCAGGGTGGACAGTGGCGGTTCGTGCGCCGTGGCCCGTTCTATTTGAAGGGCATCAACGGCCCGGCCTACCTCCAAGAACTGGTATGGGATGATAATACCGACATCAACACCGTCAATGCGGCGGCTCTAGCCGAACGACCCGCCCTAGAACAGACCTATGCCACGGCCTCTGGGCAACCCTTGGCAACGCCACCGCCAACCGAACAACAGGCTCAGACCGTGCCAGCCGTTGACGCTGGAGCAACCGCTGCGGCAAGTCCTGTTGCGGCTGAGACTGTGAAGGTTACAACACCGACAAAAGCCACACCTGCGGCGGCTCAACAGCCCTCCACATTGACAGCCCACCAGGCCCAACCCGACCAGCCTCAACCCATGCAGGCACAGGCGGCGCAGGCCTATGAGCACCAGAGCAAGCCCTAAGACACCAAGATCAATGAAAAAGGGCTGCCCCTCATTTGAGGTGGCAGCCCTTTTTGGTAACTGAGCCCTGTTAAACTCGTCGCCTTCTTTATTATGGCAGAACACTATCACGCCCCACCAATTGGTCAAGCCGACAATTATAAAAAAAGCGCCACCTTAAATAAGGTGACGCAAGTTTAACAGGGAGGTGTCGGAGGCTGTGTGCATACATATCCGACGTTCATAATTTACCGCAAACACCCTTAAAAATATGTTAAGCCCGAATTCGTTTCAACTTTTCCTTATGATTTAAAAAAAGCATCGGCTCCGGCGCGAGCAGATTTTTTGGCGTGTATCGTAGCCTCGGCACGTTTAATCTCATCGTTGAGCGTGTCAATATAATCACCGATGGCTTCTATGGACAGTTCATCTAAATCTTTAAGTTTGGGTTTTGTTTTCAGCGGTTCTAGATCATCCATATCCATTTTGACATCTCCTTTGGTCTCACGATCTTATATTTTAATGGGCTTCAGCATAGGGCCACGGCGGTGATAAGTACATGTATCTGCGCTGGATTTTAGGCTTCATTGACTGTCAATTTCCAAAACATTTAATAACCTTAACAAAAATCTTTTCCAACTTAGGGTATCTGCGGTTTACCCGCCTGGAAATATGGCATAAAAGAAGGATGATCGGCACTCTACATTAGGGTGCCGCCATCATTTTAGGATAAGGATACCAAATATGGCGAAGCCTTTGATGCCCAAGGCGACGACCGTGTGGCTCGTAGAAAACACCGGACTTTCTTTTGAACAAATCGCTGAATTTGTCAGCCTGCATGAACTTGAAGTTCAAGCCATCGCCGACGGCGAAGTTGCCATCGGTATGCAAGGTGCCGACCCGGTTGCCTCAGGTGTGTTGTCTCAAGAAGAAATTGACCGTTGCCAAGCGGACCCCAATGCTGTTTTGGTTATGTCCAAGGGGACCTTGCCCGAACCCAAAGCCCGTGGCAAAGGGGCGCGTTATACGCCCGTCTCCAAGCGCCAAGATCGCCCCGATGCAATCGCGTGGATATTAAAGCATCACCCAGAAATGACCGACCCACAAATTTCGCGTTTGATCGGCACCACCAAGCCGACCATTAAAACCATCCGCGAACGGTCTCACTGGAACATTTCGAAAATCAAACCACAAAGCCCCGTGGGCTTGGGCATTTGCTCTGAGGATGATTTGGAAAAAATGGTTGCAGTCGCTCGGGCCAAGGCCGGAACGACCCATGCCCCAAAACAGATAAGCTCCGTTGCAGCTCCGAAGCCAGAGGCGCCCTCAACAGAAGCCCCGTCAACGCCGGACCCAGAAACCAAACACACCGTTGAATCTGTGTTTGGCTCTCATGACAGCAGTACGGACAAGTCTTAGTTTTCTTTAGCTGGGCTGTCCTTAAAACACCCAACTTAAAACAAAATGGGCCTCCTTAACCAGGAGGCCCATTTTGTTTGCGTGCTCATCACGTTTTATTGAACGACATTGTGGCCAAACTGGCTGAGTCCGTCTGCCAGATAATCGCTAATTTGCGGTATTTGCAGCAACCGATGAGGCAGGTTTTCGTCCAAATCGTCTGTGGCTGTTTGCACCGCTTCGGCCCAAGCATCCATATCCACATCACCACGTCCCAACATGACCATCGCATGGAGCTCGATCAGTTCATCATCACTGAGCGAGCCTAGGAGGTCCATAAGTTCATCATAGACGGGGTCCTCGGGGGGGGCGGTGTGATCTTTAAGGCCGTCATCATCCGTAGGGGCGCCGCTAAGATCTTGAAACACGAGTGCATTTTTTGCATCAAATTCACGCGCCTTAACGATAATGAAGTGCACTTTTTCAGAAGATATAGTTTGCATGACGGACCTCCTTATTGTTCTTAGTCCCTAGCGCATCATACCACACAAGGCCCTGAAATTCATCTGAAAATCGCCATCATATGCGCCATAACATAACAAAACCGGCCCTCCCACAGGAGAGTCGGTTAATAGATTACCTTTACCTTGTCAGCGCCGATGTTGGGCCGTTAGGCAATGGCCGTTATTTCATCTTTTATGCGAAGTTTTTCCTTTTTAAGGGCGTGAAGTTCATGTTCGTCGGGACAGGCTCGTGTTGTCTCCAGTTCGATGGCCGCATCCAGTTCGTGATGACGGTTTTTTAAAGCATCGATTCTGTTTTCAAGACCCATTGTAATATCTCCCATGTTTTTACATACATTCACGCAACAATCTTACGCTTGTATGTGGCAAAATCAAGGCCTTCGCAAACGTTCAAAAAAATCAGCACCTTGTACGCAAGGTGCAAAATGTTCTTGATTAATTTGATGAGAAAAGTGGCTTTGGCATTTCAGGGCACAGAGGTGTAGACTGTCCAATCAATGAATACGGACCCGCAATGACCAAAGATCAAGACACCCATAGCCGCTTAGAATCCTTGCGCCTAGAGCACCGGGATTTAGATGATGTGATCCAACGTCTGTTGATGGATGGAACGCCTGACCGTTTGCAAGTCCAACGGCTTAAAAAGCGAAAACTGGGCCTAAAGGACCAAATTGCCAAGTTGGAAAGTGGCTCAATCCCCAACATTATCGCTTAAGACGTCTCGAGGAGACACAACTTGCCCATCTCATCCAACATCATCGACTATTATTTCAGTGTATCCTCATCATGGTCTTATATTGGAAGTGAGCGCTTTCAAAGCTTGGTGGACACACACAACGTGTCTGTGCGCTATCACCCCTTACTTTCACCGGACCTGTTCCCAGCCACAGGTGGTCTGTTGTTAAATGACCGCGCTCAGCATCGAAAAGATTACCGCATCACCGAATTAAAGCGTTGGCGTGACCACTTGGGGATCGAAATTCAGCTCGAACCTAAATATTTCCCTGTGCCCGAAACGATTGCTTCCCAAATGGTTCTCGCCTGTGAAGACCCTAGCGCGTTGACCCCTGCCCTTTTACGGGCCGTTTGGAAAGAAGACCGCGATGTCAGCGATTTAAAAACTTTGGCGGAAATTGCCAACACTGTCGGATTGAATGGCCCCGCTCTGATCGCCAAATCCCAAACGAACGCCTATGCACAAGCAGTCAAAGACGAAACGCAAGCCGCCATCGCCGCAGGTGTATTTGGCTATCCAAGCTATGTCTACAATGGGGAATTGTTTTGGGGGCAAGATCGTTTGGACTTTCTTGACCGAGCTTTGAAAAAAAACGCGTAACGGTTTTTTTATTCCTTTGTCATGATCCGCTTGGCGCGCTCAATAATTTCGTCACAGCTATCGCCTGGGGCAATTTCGGTTAAGCCAAACCGCGCCTGAATGCTGATCGCTTGCCCTTGCCAAATGAAAGACTTTGCCGCCATGTCGCCGACCAAATCATGGCCTTTGCGCGCCGCCTCGACGGGGGCTGTGCCCGGCATGATGATGCCGAAGTCAAAATGTTCCAGGCTGCCGACAACATCACCAGCCAGCAACCGATCGCGCAAAACATCGGCGCTGTGAACCATCATGCTTTCAAGGGCGCCGTGACCCGATTCTTTTTGCACGGCCACGGCATTTTCGATTGCGATGTAAAGAACGCAAAACTGAACGTGCTCTTCTTCAACCCTTCTCGCCGCCAAACTTAACCGCGCCAGAAAGGCCCGACGGCGCATGACGTGCAACAAGCGATCTTTTTCGGCTTGTTCTTCAAGATAGGCTTCGTGACCATGCGCACTGATCAATTCCGCCCGCAGATCGTTGATTTGTTCCAACAACAACGTAATGGCTTTTCGCACTGCTGGTGTCATTTCTTCGTTGGGAATGCCAAACACTGAAATATCGTCTTGAAAGGCCTCATGATGACTGTGAGCGTCACCAGAGCTATCTTTGCCTTGACCCTCCTGGTGTGCCTCGCCTCCGCCATGACGGCGACGGCGTTCTTCCAACATTGCACGGTCTTCATCCGCCAAGCGATTGCGACCAGGTCTTACCGAACCGACCGGTACCGTTGAGCCCAATGCTTCATCGACCATAAGTGTCTCCCATTGCGGGTCCTTTAGATTCTAATATTAATCTAGCATAAAACGACCAAGGCTTGCTATCACCACTGCGATGCCTATAATCACCCGCTTTCTTAAGGGCCATAGCGCCCACCGTAGGAGCAACCGATATGACCGTCCCCGCCCCCCTTGTTGGAATCATCATGGGCAGCCAATCTGATTGGAAAACCATGAAAAATGCGGCGGATACCCTGGCCAAACTTGGGGTCGCGTTTGAAACCAAAATCGTATCGGCACACCGCACCCCGGACCGTCTGGTTGCGTATGCAAAATCTGCCAAGGACCGTGGCCTAAAAGCGATTATCGCAGGGGCCGGTGGGGCGGCGCATCTGCCGGGTATGGTGGCTTCGATGACAACGCTTCCCGTTTTGGGCGTGCCGATTGAAAGCAAATCTTTAAAAGGCATGGATTCCCTGTTGTCCATCGTGCAAATGCCCGGCGGTATTCCCGTCGCCACCTTCGCCATCGGCGTTCCTGGGGCCATCAACGCGAGCTTGTTTGCGGGGTCTCTTATCGCCTTAACAGACACCGCCGTTGCCACCGCCTTAGACGATTGGCGGGCCCAACAAACCGCCAACGTTGCCGAAGAGCCGTCCGATTAAATGAGCACCGATAACGCATCCCCCATCGCACCTGGGTCTGTCATTGGCATTGTCGGCGGTGGCCAGTTGGGCCGCATGACCGCCATTGCCGCCGCCGAACTTGGCTACCGCGTGCACATCTTCACGCCCGAATCCAACAGCCCTGCCGAAAAAGTCTGTGAACAAGCCATTGTTGCCGCCTATGACGATGATGCTGCCATCAAGGCCTTTGGCGAAGGCGTTGACGTGATCACGTTTGAATTTGAAAACATCCCCGCCGCCACCGTACAAAAATTGCGCGCCTATGCCCCCGTGCGCCCCTGCTGGAACTGCTTGGCTATTTCCCAAGACCGGGTGAAGGAAAAGACCTTTGCCGCCTCTTTGGGCATTGAAACCGCGCCGTGGAAAACCGTCACCAGTGCCGCCGAGCTGGCCTCTGCCATTGCCGAGATCGGTGCACCGTCCATTTTGAAAACCACCACCTTGGGCTATGATGGTAAAGGTCAGGTGCGCATTTATGCCGATACCGACCCCGCCACGGCTTGGGCCGAACTGGGGGACAAGGTTGGCATTTTGGAAGGCTTCGTCAATTATACCAAGGAAGTGTCGGTGATCACCGCACGCCGTCCTTCGGGGGCAATGGCCAGCTATGATGTGGTTGAAAACCGTCACAAGGATGGCATTTTGGACGTCACCATCGCCCCCGCCGACATTCCCGAAGACTTGGCCGATAGCGCCCGGGCCATTGGCCAGCAATTGGCCGAGGCTATGGATTTAGTGGGTTTGTTAGCCGTCGAGCTGTTCATCACCCAAGACGGTCATCTGTTGATGAATGAAATGGCCCCGCGCCCCCACAATTCGGGTCACTGGACCCAAGACGGCAGTGTCACCAGCCAATATGAACAGTTCGTGCGCGCCGTGGCGGGATTGCCATTAGGCACCCCCCAGCGCCACTCTGACGCTGTGATGAAAAACCTTATTGGTCATGACGTTGATCCGTGGGCCGAAATTTTGAGCAACCCAGACAACAAGCTGCACCTGTATGGTAAATCCGAAGCCCGTGCGGGCCGTAAAATGGGCCATGTGAATAGGCTGTATCCAAAAGGATCACGGCCTAAGGGCTGGATTTAGACGCTAAGCCTAGCCATTAAGAGTGAGAATCGCTTACGCCTTACATTCGCGGGCTGAAGCCCACCGCGTCGCTAAAGTGATCACGCTAATGGTACCGATATAAGCGACCAATTGGATGACCGTTGGCCGATCCACATACCCCACCAAGGTATGGAGAATCTTGCCAGGAATACTTTTTTGGCTGAGCAAGAAAGAACTATCCCATAACGTGTCACCAAGGCTAAAGAACCCAGCAGCCGCCAAATAACTCATGGCTTGGGCCGCCATACCCGCAGCCAACAGGGTGATCAACCAGCTTGTAACGTTAAATAAGTGACGGGTTGGAATGCGCACCAAGCCAAAATAGAGCACGGTCCCGACCAGCGCACCAATCACCAATCCGGCAACACCACCCAAAATCGCATCTGCAAATCCACCATCTGAAATCGCTAAGCCGTAGATAAAAAGGACGGCTTCAGATCCTTCGCGCAACACCCCCAGACCTACGACGATCGAAAGCGCGTACAGCGGCTGACCACCGCTGCGCACCGACTCGCCGACCGATTTTAATTCGGCGATCATCCGGCGACCTTGCGTCGACATCCAAACATTGTGCCACGTCAGCATGGTCACCGCGATCAACAGCACGGTTGCATTAAACAAGTCTTCGCCATGTCCCGTAAAAGCATCCGAAATGACGCCCGCAAACCGAGCGACAACCACAGACCCAATCAAACCCGCAAGAATACCCGCAGACACCCAACGATTGACAAAAGGCAACCCACGCGTGGCCGATAACACGATGCCGATAATCAAAGAAGCCTCAAGGACTTCCCGAAAAACAATAATCATTGCCGCAATCATGCCAGTATCCTTAACGTTCTTTGTTTAACGATAACAACTCACTTGCCATTATCTTCCTGAACTTTATCCGCTGACAACGCGCTGCCCTTGTTTTTGTCCTCACCGAGGCCTTAAACCCAAAAACGGGAGCTGCCGTTGTTGCGAACCATTCTCATTTACGCCTATAGTATACCCTTGTAAAGGCAATTGTGTGATTTTTTTGAAAAATGTGGGAGTTTTGACGTTGTCAGAAGAAATGAACGCAAGCAAACGAGCGCAGCGAACATGGCAACCTGTCGTTGGCATTCCTTTTCAAAAAAGTGACATGGAGATTCAGGTGGTGCTCCCATTGCAATGGAGCAATCGTATTCGAAGCCCACCAAGAGGAGGCGAATAGATGGCAAGGGGGCTTGGCCTAAAGGGTGAATTTAGAGGTCTTGTTAATGACTTCTGCTTTCTGTGCTAAAGCAGACCAAGTTTTTGGCTGGTATTTTAGTCTCTTTGTGACCCTTAGCGGACAATTTAAACCTGAAGCTCACAATAAAAAATGAACGCAATATCATATACACTTGACCCATACTAAAAATAGAATAATATGTAATTTTTTTTACTTACGATGGGCGCTTTCAGCTAGCTGTCGAGAATCCTTTTACTCTTGATACAAACACACACGACACTGAGGATAATTTATGGCCATTGTGGGAATTGACTTAGGAACGACGAATTCTTTAATCGGGATATGGAAGGATGGATCACCTGCTTTGATCCCGAATGCCCATGGTGATGTCCTAACCCCCTCTGTTGTGGGAATAGATGACAAAGGCGAAATTCTTGTCGGTAAGGTGGCGAAAGAACGGCTTATAAGCCACCCCAAAGAGACCGTAGCTAATTTCAAGCGCTGGATGGGCACTTCTAGGATTACCCATCTTGGAGATAACAAACTTCTGCCAGAGGACCTTTCCGCACTTGTTTTACGTTCGCTTGTTCGGGATGCAGAACGTTTCCTTGATGAAGAGATTATAGAGGCCGTTATTTCCGTTCCAGCTTATTTCAGTGACACTCAACGCAAGGCAACAAAAGTTGCCGGACAACTGGCCGGATTGAAGGTCGAAAGGATTATCAATGAGCCCACAGCTGCTGCTCTTGCTTATAGCTTAGACCATCAAGAAGAAAGCTCAACGCTAATCTTTGATCTTGGTGGAGGCACATTTGATGTCACGTTATTGGAACAGTATGACGGCGTCATTGAGGTGCATTCAACAGCTGGGGATAATTATCTAGGTGGGGAAGATTTCAAAGATATACTCATCAATCACCTCATCCAGACCAACAACCTAGATCAGAAAAATAAGGATCCTCAACTTTCAAAAGCTACCGAAGAGATCAAGGTTTCTCTCACGAAAAAACATGAGACCGATTATTTCTTCTCTGTAGGAGGCCAAGAGGTTAAAGGAACAATTACGCGTGATGAATTTGAGTCTCTCGTCCAACCGCTGATTTTACGAATTCGCACCCCTCTAGAGCGAGCAATCCGTGATTCTGGTATAGCAATAGAAGACATCGACAACGTGATCCTAGCTGGTGGTTCAACGCGCATGCCCATCATTCGTCATGAAGTTGGACGTTTGTTGCGTAAATTGCCTTTGGCCCACCTCAACCCAGACGAAATAGTTGCTTTGGGTGCTAGCGTACAGGCTGGATTGAAGGAACGAAATGAAGATTTAAAAGATGTTGTCCTGACGGATGTATGTCCCTTTACGCTGGGTATCAGTTCTCTGCGTATAGAGGGTGGATACGACGACATACCAGTTATGGCCCCCATCATCGAACGAAATGCGACGATCCCCATCAGTCGCAACCAAGGTTTTTCAACGATCCATAGGCGTCAAACAGAATTAGATATTAACATTTACCAAGGAGAGAGCTTGAAATTGGAGAACAATATCAAGCTTGGGGACATGTCTGTTAAGGTGCCGCGCGGATTGGCAAAAAACAAATCCATTGATGTCCGCTTTACCTATGACATCAACGGTATTTTAGAAGTGATCGTCACAAGTGAAAAATCTGGAAAAAGCTCAAAAAAAATAATTAATACCTCTGGTACGAGCCTTACTGAGGCAGAAATTGAACAGAAATTCAAAGAGCTAGAGCACTTGAAGATGCCACCTTGGGAACAAGAAAAAAACCGTATTCTCATCGCTCGTTCGGAAAGGCTCTACGAAGAACTTACCGGAGAATCCAGAGAGTTTCTTGTCGCTGCAATTGGTGAATTCAGAACCAGTATAAATGATCAGACATTACGTCCCGAGAACGAACAACGTATTCGGGACAAATTCAATGAGCTCATTGATAACCTGGATCGTCCAATCTTTTAAATCAATACAAAACGGATCAAGATATTCCCATGTGGACGTTACTCGGCATAGAGCCTATAAATGACAAGAAAACAATAAAACGTGCCTATGCACGCAAACTCAAAAACCATCATCCGGAAGACGATCCGGTGGGCTTTCAGCAATTAAATGAGGCCTATCAGGATGCATTGAAAGCTTCCGAATACCAATATGTCCAATATGATTATGAAGCATCTTTTGTTGAAGCTGAAAAAAACAGTTTTGATGTTGAAACGGTCAATACAAGTTCAGTCTTTGCGCCATTAGATGATGAAGTGTCTTGCGTTGAAACAAAAGAAAATTACACGACTGCTTTATCACGGACAAAAGATATACCACCCTATGCTGACGAACCGGATGATGTCGTTATAAGTGTTGAGCCATTCTTAAATCAGCTCAACGAATTCAAAGATGAAATGTCATTAAACGATTGGCAGAAGTTGATCCAAGATGCCACACAGTTGCCCATTTTTGAGAGAAGGCAATTTGAAATGGCGTTGCTGGTTTTCTTTTACACACCCGTGAAAGGTTATAAGAAAACCATTCTAGCGGCAGAACTGTCGCCAGAGTTCTTTTCTGTCATAGATGAACATTTCCATTGGAGAGATAACGAATTAACCCTCATGCAGGGCTGGGCTGGTTCGCACGAGCACAATTCAGTCTTTTTAAAATGCCTTCACCAATATGTGAAGCCGAGTCCTGAGGAGCTCTTAGAACAGTTGGAAGGCCTTTTAAGCTCACCCTACAAAATTGCATCACACAAAAACTGGTGTGAGTTTTTCCACGTTGCATGCATGCTGAATAAGAGGCAACTCAAAGGCATTTCCAAAAAAGCATTTCAGATTCTCCTCACGCACTATCATTCCTGCGAAGCTCATTTAACGCCTGCAATATTGAACGCATTCGATCGTCTTTTTGGGTGGACTTGGTCTTGGGCTGGTCATCGTACCGCTTGCTTGAAACGACCATATCGCCAGAAGCTGGTCGACGACACTATGGCCCTAGCTGATATGTTGATTGAGGCGCGTTTGCAATCAGCTACATACGCTCAAAATATCGATTATAAAAAAAGCGCTCTGCGATTCTATTCTACTTTATTTATTAGTGCGTTAGGGTGGTCCGTTCTCTTGGCGGCTATACTCTTTGCTGGCCCATTTGTTCAGGTTGTTGCCGTATTATACCTCATTCGTTTATCTATCCAAAAGATATGGCAAGTCGCTTTTTCAAGATAAGAATAAACTAAACTACGTGTTAAAAGGTCCGCTTCTGGCTAATACCAAGCATAACACACAGCGTCGTTTAAGGTCCGCTTATCGGTAGTTTTCCAACATAGGGTTTTGATCAGCCCTAAGCCCCCTCAATCTCTTCGCGCAACATTTCCAGCTCTAGCCACTTTTCTTCGGCCTGATCGCGCAGGCTTTGTTTATGGCCCATTTTGGCGATTAGGGCGTTGAAGGCGTCGGGGTCTTTGGCATAGAGGTCGTCTTCGGACATTTGCGCTTGCAGGTCTTCGATGTCTTTTTGCAAGGCGTCCATTTCGCCGGGCAAGGTTTCCAGGGCGAATTTGTCTTTGTAGCTGAGTTTGGTGGCGGCAGATTTTGGCACCGAGGCTTTACCAGACTTTTTGCCTTTGCCCACCACCTGCGCCTTAACTTTTTCGTCCACACCGCGTCCGCGTTGGTCAACCATGTCGGAATAGCCGCCGGGATATTCCGACCACGTTGCATCGCCTTCAAAAGCCAATACAGACGTCGCCACACGATCCAAGAAATCGCGGTCATGACTAACCAACAACACGGTGCCCGCATAATCGGCAAGCATTTCTTGCAGTAGGTCCAAGGTTTCTAAATCCAAATCATTGGTGGGTTCATCCAACACCAACAAATTCGACGGTTTGGCCAACGCGCGGGCCAACATCAAACGCCCGCGTTCTCCGCCGGACAGGGCCGAAATGGGCGTGTTTTTCTGTTCCGGGCTGAACAAAAAGTCCTTCATGTAACCAACCACATGTTTCGGTTCGCCTTGCACGAACACGCTATCGCCACTGCCTTGGGTAAGCGCATCGGCCAGGGTCCACGTGGGGTCCAAGCTTTCGCGCTTTTGATCCAACGTCACCATTTCCAACTTAGTGCCTTGGCGAATGGACCCGGAATCGGGCTCTAACATGCCGGTTAGAATTTTAATCAGCGTGGTTTTACCCGCGCCATTGGGACCAATGATGCCCAACCGATCGCCGCGTTGAATGCGAACCGACAGGTCTTTAACAATTTCATGATCGCCATAAGATTTACAAACGTGTTCCAGTTCAGCCACCAACTTGCCAGAGGTCTGGCCTTCGGTGACCGCCAACTTCACGGTCCCCGTCATGGCTTGTTGGTTGCGCCGTTCGCTGCGCAAATCGTTCAACGCCCGCAAACGACCCATGTTGCGTTTGCGCCGTCCGGTGACGCCACGGTTCAACCAGTGCAATTCTTTGACGATTTTTCGGTCCAGCTTGTGACGGTCCAACACCATCAATTCCAACGTTTCATCGCGCCAATCTTCAAAGCCGTGGAAAGTTTGATCCATACGCCGCGTGGTGCCTTGGTAAATCCACACCGTGGCGCGGCCAATGTTTTCTAAAAAAGTCCGATCATGGCTGATCAACACCAGCGCCGAACGCATGGATTTCAATTCACGTTCCAACCATTCAATCGCGGGCAAATCCAAGTGGTTGGTCGGTTCATCCAACAACAACACATCTGGATTGGGCGCCAGCACCCGGGCCAGGGCCGCGCGGCGCACTTCGCCCCCGGACAAGGTCGTTGGGTCTTCTGTGCCGTTTAAGCCTAGATGCCCTAACAAATAATAAGCGCGCGAATGATCGTCGCCGTGAGCGAGGCCGTCTTCGACATAATCCAAAACCGTGGCAAAACCGCTTAAATCCGGTTCCTGCGCCAAATAGCACACCGAAGTACCAGGTTGAACGAACCGTTCGCCGCCGTCGGCTTCGACCAGTCCGGCGATGATTTTCAACATCGTCGATTTGCCTGATCCGTTGCGGCCAACCAAACACAACCGATCGCCCGCCGACACGGTAAAGTCCGCGCCATCAAGAATCGGTGCGCCGCCAAAGGTCAGATGAATGCCTTGAAGATTAATAAGAGGAGGTGCCATGGGGAGTGTGTAATGCGCCTTAAGCTATTCGGCAAGGCCTTCTATGATGAAAAGGCCTTCTATGGTTAACAAAAGATTTAAAGGCCCTTTTCAATAGTGAGCGTCGCCTCTATAATGGCGTATCGAAAATGGAGGCTATCATCGTCGGCATTGTTGCGAACCAAACAACTTTGAGCCAGCCGGTTTCAAATCATCTGCCCACCGACCGTTCGGCTGCACGCCCGACCGGAAAGGCAGATGCTGCCCAAAGTCAACAATTAGCCACCGAAGCTCAATCACGCCAAGCCAAACTCAACGACGCCCAGCAAGCCAAAGAAGCCACGCAGGTCGCGGCGCGCAAAGCCAATCTCGCCAAACAAGCCCAACGGGTTGAGGCCAGAGATACCGAACAACTGCAAAGCAGCCGAGGCCTTGTCGCTGAGCAACGCGCCCGCACGGCTCAGTCTTCTGCTGAACTTGCGCGCTCTAACCAAGATCGCCAAGACGCGATTGCCAACGCCCGCAGAGATGTAACCAACGTCCAACGCGGTGCCGTCGTTGACGTCTTAGCCTAAGCCTCACACCTCTCCAAATTGCCAATTTTGCCGTTTTGCGGTATACTCAATGGTAGGAAATGGAGGTTGTTATGGCTGACCTTTCCCCACGTATCCAGGCAAACAAGCAACTTGACGTGATTTATGCTCGCCAACAACAGCAGGCTGCGAATGCGCGCAAACTTAACGGCGACTTAGACGCTACACGCGCCGAACAAGCCCGCCAAGACGAACAAATTCGCCAAAACAACGAATTTTCACGGCTCGAACAAGCCCGCAGCCTCGCCGCCGAAGAACGCGCCCGCGATGCCTTTAATGCCCAACAATCCGCCTTGAAGATTGAGGATTATCACAAGGCCATCCTAGAGGCCCAAAATGCCAACGAACCGTTGCTGCGGGGAACGTTGGTTAATTTGGTCGCGTAAGATTCAATGCGCGATTCCTCCGCCACAGCTATGCATTCCACACATGCCCCGTATGCTTTAGAACCCCTTTAGATTAAGCCAGCGTTAAGACTGAGGGTGATATTTTCGGTTTAATATCAGAACACTAATAGATAAATAGGACTATTCAATTATGTCAGATGCGCTCGTTCACAGCATGTACTTCATAGGCTACGGAGCAACCTTCGCACTTGCGGGTTTGTTGACGTATGTTGCCATGAAAGTGCGTTTAAAAAACGAAGGTATCCCGATCGGCTACGGACTTCTCAAGGTCATCTTTTCGGCCTCCATCATTATGTGGTTGGGTGTCGGGGTCAGCTATGCACTCTACCCCATGTCCGCCAGCGGCGTCATATAAAGACACAAATGGACATTTGATCTTATAAAAGGAATTTTATCTTGACATTTCGTTAACCATATGCCATACACACCTTAACGAACGCGCACACTTGCGCCTAAACCATCCCCCCGCTTCTCATCAGAGAGCGGGTTTTGTTTTGCCCACCTTTCACCGTCACATTTTTTCAAACGATGCCGCTGCCCCTCAACGCTTTGGAGGTGGCTTTTGTGCGTCCGCAAACTGGAGAGCGATCCATGAAA
>Ga0316203_1001045_pt1 | contig 22926 bp, 15 predicted proteins | sample 6monrhotite_MG_FD_204940 | JGI IMG/M metagenome (GOLD analysis project Ga0316203, IMG submission 204940) | Microbial mat bacterial communities from mineral coupon in-situ incubated in ocean water Damariscotta River, Maine, United States -... | ecosystem: Environmental > Aquatic > Marine >... | reverse complement strand
ACTCATCTGCGACATGACCCTAGCTTCAGGTCAATTACGTCGACAATTAGCCTGACCGACCAATCAAGGCCTGCCCACAAAAAAACAAACCCCACATCCGAAAATGCAGGGTTTGTCAGCGATCTGACGCCCCGCTTATGCGGGGCGTTTTTTTTGTTCGTATGATCCTGAATTGTTGGCGAATCCATGTGTCAGATTATTCGTGTCTGGGTCACCGAACCATAGAAGGAGTCTGAAAACAGAGCGAGGCTCTGAATATTCAGAGCCCCGCCTTACGTTTTCTTAGCCGACCACGACATCAAAGCAGCGTGAGCAGAGCTCGTTATGCAGGTCATGGGCAGGATGAGCTGGTTCTGCAAAGTTCCAGCAACGAGGGCATTTGATGCCGTCTGCAGCCTTGATGGTGATGGAGTCGCCGGGCTCTACCTTGGCAACGATAAACAGCTGCTCATAGCTCTCACCAACAGCTTCAACAAATGCTGCATCCAGATTCGGTACAGTAACTGCCGCTGCAATAGAGGAGCCTACGACCTTCTCCTTCTTGGCCTGATCCATGGCCGTATTGACCTGTTCACGCACTGCAAAGAAGTTATCCCATGCTTTCTCATCGATTGTGATATCAGAAACCGGGTGGAACTGCTGCAGATGGATGTTCTTCTCATCGGATCCTGGCAGGAACTCCCACGTTTCATCGGCTGTGAACGGCAGGATAGGAGCAATCAGTCGAATGAGTGTGTCTGCGATGTCATACAGAGTAGCGCGGGCAGATGCACGGCGTGTTGAATCTGAAGCATCGCAGTAGAGTCGGTCCTTGATGATGTCAAGATAGAAGCCACCCAGATCAACAGAGCAGAAGTTGTGTATCTCCTGATGAATACGATGGAACTGATAATTTTTATAACCGTCATGCACAGCATGCTCGACCTGTGAAAGCCTGTGGCTGGCCCACTGATCCAGAGGTGTGCGGTTAGATAAGGCTACGCCATCAGTGGCTGGATTAAAGCCATCGAGATTACCAAGCAGGAAACGGATGGTGTTACGAATACGACGATATGCTTCTGCCAGTTGTTTGAGGATCTCATCGGAGATACGGATATCTGCGGAATAATCAGCAGATGCAATCCACAGGCGCAGGATATCAGAGCCTAGTTGCTGGATCAGCTTTTGCGGCGCAATCACATTGCCCTTGGATTTTGACATCTTGTTGCCATTCTTATCTACAACGAAGCCGTGTGTGAGTACGCCCTTGAAAGGAGCCACACCGCGTGTGCCGACGCTTTCCAGTAGTGAGGACTGGAACCAGCCGCGATGCTGGTCGGAGCCTTCAAGATAGAGGTCAGCCGGGCTTTGCAGGTCATCACGCTGCTCAAGCACACAGGCGTGTGTACTGCCTGAATCAAACCAGACATCAAGGATATCTGTCTCTTTCTCAAACTCGTTGCCACCACAATCAGGGCAGCTGCTATCTGCAGGCAGGAATGCTGAAACATCTTTGGCAAACCAAACATCGGCACCACTGGCCTCAACCTGTTTGGCAATGCCTTCAATAACTTCAGGTGTTGTTACTTTGTGTGAACCGCAGGCACAGCGGATTGCAGTGATGGGTACACCCCAGTTACGCTGACGAGAGACACACCAATCCGGACGCTGTTCAACCATTGCGCGGATGCGATTCTCACCCCATTCCGGTGTCCAGGTGGTTTTGCCGATCTCTTTCAGTGCTTTGTTGCGCAGGTCATTGTTGTCCATGGAGATAAACCACTGTGGGGTAGCACGGAAAATAAGCGGTTTATGGCAGCGCCAGCAGTGTGGGTAGGAGTGTTTGATTTCACTGGTTTCCAGCAGGGCACCGCAATTGAGCAGGTGTTCAACCATGATGGCGTTGGCCTGATAGACATGGCGACCTGCCACTACAGGTGTTGCTTCATCAAAGACACCGGTATTGCCAACCGGGTTGAATGCTTTTAGACCATACTTCAGGCCAATTTCGTAATCTTCCTGACCATGGCCCGGTGCGGTGTGTACTGAACCGGTACCAGCTTCAAGCGTGACATGATTACCGACAAGAATCGGTGCATCCTGTTCCAGGTATGGGTGGCAGAACTTCCTGTTATCCAGTTGGTCGCCATTGAACCTGCATACCACTTCACCTTCGGCACCGATTGCGGCCATAACACCAGCGCGCAGCTCTTCAGCCAGAATCAGGATTTCTCCGGCGTCCAGATTGCTGTTATCGCCGCACTCAGTGATCTTCACTGCAGAATATTCGATGTTCGGGCCGACAGACACAGCCATATTGGCAGGGATAGTCCAAGGAGTGGTGGTCCAGATGACGATGGAAACATTACCAGTTAATTCAGGAGCGATATCTGTGAGGGATTCACCCGCTGCAAATTTCACATAGATGGAGTGGGAGGTGTGATCCTCATACTCCACTTCAGCCTCTGCCAGGGCCGTAGCACAGGATACGCACCAGTGAACCGGTTTCGCGCCTTTATACAGGCCGCCGTTGCCAAGAAAACTGCCGATTTCACGTACTGTGTTGGCTTCGAACTTATAATCCATCGTGACGTAGGGATTACTCCAGTCACCGGTGATGCCGAGCCGTTTGAATTCTTCACGCTGAATATCGATCTGGCCTTTGGCATATTCGCGGCATTCAGTTCTGAATTCAGAGTCGCTGATATCTTCTTTTTTACGCTTTTTCTTCTTAAACTTCTCTTCAACCTTCAATTCGATTGGCAGGCCATGGCAATCCCAGCCCGGCACATAAGGGGCATCAAAGCCCATCATGGAACGTGAGCGGATGACGATATCTTTCAGAACTTTGTTCAGGGCATGACCAATATGGATGCTTCCGTTGGCGTATGGAGGGCCATCATGCAAAATGAATTTCGGTGCATCTTTGCGTGCTTCACGAAGTTGAGCATAGAGATCCTGCTCTTCCCATTTTGCCAGTCGTTTCGGCTCATTTTGCGGCAGGTTGCCGCGCATTGGGAAATCGGTTTTCGGCAGGAAAACGGTAGGTCGATAATCGAATGTTTCTTGTGTTGTTTTGTCGTTGGCCACAGTCATACCCCATACTTTGCTTAAAGGTTGCGCATGATAGGCAAAATGAGTGCTTTTGTCCCACCCTGCTGTTTGTAGCTCTTCAACGTCAATTTTATACCATCGTACGATGCCCAAACTGCTCTGTCACTCTGAGATGTCCTGATATGATTTATAGCTACTGTCATATCTCATCAGTGGTGCAGAGTTATAAAAGAATCAGGTTTGATGACCGTTTGGGAATCCAGAGGTTGAAAGTTTGCCGCGATTACAGGCTGTTTTTCTGCCACGCAGTAATTTCATCGAGTACCTTTTGCAGGTAGGGGCGAATCATATCCAGTTTCTCACGATATTCAGTGGCGGCCCTATTTTCTCCCATCATCTGCATCTCTTTCAAAAAGGAAACCAGTGACTCGTCCTGGATCAGAATACAGTTGCCGATCAATGCGTGTATAGCGATGGTGAACGTATGCCACTCTTCATCGATAGCGGCCTGTTCAAGCATTGCGAATGATTTGGCCCAGGATTGATACATGGCGGACGCCATTCTGGAACTATTTTTATACAACTGCAGTTGTTCGCTATCCAGCAGGTCGCTGCTCATGGGAGCTGGTAGGGCGGCTCTCAGGGCAGGGGAAGCCTGCTCAGTGGTAGGGGTTATGCTTTTTTGCCCGGTGGCAAGATATTCGATGAGAAGGTTGATTAGCTGCTCATCTTTGAACGGTTTTCCTATGAAGTTGTTCATGCCCGCATCAAGACAGCTGTCGATATCCTCTTTTTGGTTATTGGCAGTCAGGGCAACTATCGGGATAGAAGGGGATCCTGTTTCTGCTTCTTCAGTCCGAATATGGCGAGTGGCCTCCAGTCCGTCCATTTCCGGCATATGCATATCCATCAGGATCATATCGAAGTGCTGCTGCCGCCATTGCTCAAGCGCTTCAATACCATTCTCTGCAATCATTACCGTAATGCCGAACTCTTCCAGAATACTACGGGCAACCAGTTGATTTAGAGGATTATCTTCAGCGACCAGAATAGTCCGATCATGGAAGCGCATATTGAGAATAGTTTGCTCAGCCGGTGCGTGCGATGAGTTAACCAGATCAATATGCTGACTGACTGATTGCTCCGGATCTTTGCAGATAGCCGGGATGGTAAATGAAAAACAACTGCCATGTCCGGGAGTGCTCTGCACCTGCAGGTTTCCCCCCATTGCCTCAATCAGACTTTTGGCAATATTGATCCCTAAACCTGTGCCGCCATATTTTCTTGTTGTTGACTCATCACCTTGTGAGAAAGGTTGAAATATCACTGAGACCTGGTGCGGACTCATACCTATCCCGGTATCTGTCACTGACACATGCAACTCACCGCTTTGATGCTTCAAATCATGCCCGGCTACTGGTGTGAAGGAGAGTTCAACGTGAACACTGCCCTGATGTGTGAATTTTACGGCATTGCCCGCAAGGTTGACCAGAATCTGACGAAAGCGGGTTGGATCAAGTTCAAGTCTTGATGGAATATGCTCCATATCAAGTGTCAGCGAGATGCCCTTCTCATGAGCTGTTGATACCAGTGCTGAGAAAGCAGTCTCAAGTAGTGGCTGAACCCCGGTCTCGATTGTTTCAAGCTGAATGCGATCGGCCTCGATCTTTGAGAAGTCGAGTATGTTGTTGAGCAGAGCAAGCAGGTCGTTGGAGGCGTGCATGGCGTTAGCGAGGTAGTGGCACTCCTTCTCTTCGAGCTCAGTCTTATTGAGCATCCTGAGCATACCGATGACTCCGTTCATCGGGGTGCGTATTTCATGGCTCATGTTGGCCAGAAAACGTGATTTCGCAGCATTGGCTTTTTTTGCTTTTTCCGTAGCCAGCTGAAGTTCGGATGTACGAACAAGCACCTTCTCCTCAAGGCTTTTACGATAGTCACTGAGTTCGATTTCTCGAGACTGAATTTCATGCAGCATCTCATTGAACCCTTTAGTCAGATGTCCGAGTTCATCATCTCCGGTGACCGGAAGGCGTAAGTCAAAGTTGTGTTGCTCAGAGACTTTGTCCATACCGTCAATCAGAGTCTGAATAGGTTCAGATACCCCTTTTAAAAAGCGCCCGGACAATGCAAATGCGAGTAGCAGAGCAAAGACCATGACAAGAAACAGTATGGCAAGAGAAACAAGCTGATGGGTGTACATGGGCAGAAGAGATGCCCTGATGTGAATATGACCAAGCAGCGTGTTATCCAGAGCAATGTCACTGATCACATCAAGGTGATCGAAGAAGAAATAGGAACTGATGCCCGATTCATCCTTATGATGAAGGTGTTTGCCCAGGCTGTCGTTCATATGCATAGCTTCAAGGGTACCCGGAACTGCAGCATAAGAGGCGAAGCTATTCCCCTCTCTATCGAAAATTATTGCGGCCTGAATATCCTGCTCCACGATCAAACTTTGCAGTAGTTCATTCGCATTGTCGGGGTCTTCAAAGCTTAATGCTGCAGTGCTGTAACTTGCGATGATTTTAGCCAGGCTTGAGAGACGGTCTGTGGTTTCAAGCTGATAGCTGATGACGCCATTGACCATGTGAACTGCAGAGATTGCAAGCAGCACAAAACCTACAACGGTGAGGGTTATTTTGCGTAGCCTTACTGCAATGCCTGTAAGCCTGAAAGGCATTACTGACTCTCTTTACTACCATCATCTGTTTTGATGATGGTCGACATGTTTAGTAGCGGTGCTGATATTTTGATGCCTGCTGATACGGTACTTGCGTGGTTGATATGAAAGCGTAAACGCTCATTTCGTCTTGAAATCTGGATCATGCCACCTTTTTTTGCGAAACCGAGTTTGTCACTGATGGTTAATACTGGACTGTTTTTCAGTTGATAGATTTCATCAGGCATCTGATCCCTGCTGACATAGAGGACTCTGCATGCGCTTCTGATTTCTTTCAGGTGATCGGTATGCAGTATTTTGATCACCCTTTTGTGGGAGGTTTCACCCATCAGTTCGTCGAGGTAAGGAGAGATCGGATCGCTACCGAAGGAGCAGATAGTTAGCTGCCCCATATTCTTTTCACTTGTTTCATCCGGCCATTGGACAAAGCGGGTGAGTTTAAAAACAAGCGCAGCTTTCATTTCGTGTTCGTCTAATTGCCCGTCTGCAAGGCTGGTGAAGGGTGAAAGCATCAATGCGCTTGCCAACAGGCCGCTGCAAAATAACAGTCTCCAGGCCGGAGTGTTAGCTCCGGGGGCTATGGATCGATAAAGGTGACTGCTTTTCATCTGATATTGAGGCTCAGAAATTCAGCGCTGCTTTTGCAAATACGGAGCGGCTCAAATAGGTGGGCTGAATATTCAGTTCCTGAATGTATTCCAGACGCCTGCTGTGCAACAAATTTTTCCCGGTTATAGAGAGTTCAAGGCTGCTTGTAGCATGCCAGCTGATACGAATATCAAGCTCTGTGTATGCGCCAATCGGCAGTGTTGTGAAGGTGGCTGCGCGTTCGTTTGCGTAAGAGAGCTGGCCTGTGTAACGAGCCCAAAGATCGAATTCGGTCTTATATGGAAGGTTGATGCTTGACCGGAGTGATGCCTGATGTTTCGGACTGCCATTTTCGTAAGCTACTTCAGAGTTGGGTACTGTGTTTCCATATGCCGGTTTCATGTTCAGTCGCAGATAACTATAGGCGAGCCTTAGTCGCCACCAGTCTGTTGCCTGCCAATCCATGTCCAGTTCCGCTCCATAGGAGTGCCCCTGTAGCTGGTTGCCGATCTGGTTGGTCAGGGCTGTGATACGTTCATACGAAAGCAGGTTGTTATATACATTGTAGAAGGTGGTAAGATTCATGCTCACGTTATCATTCGGACTGGATCGATAACCAAGTTCATAAGCTGTGAGTTTTTCAGGCACAAAATTCGGATTGCCGATGACTGTAAAAACAAGAGGTCCGGGAGGAAATACTGCGCGTGTGATTTGACTGTCGAACTCGATTCTGGACGGCGCACGTGAGGCTTTTGAAATTGAACCCCAGATCATATGTTCTTCGCTCAGGTTCCAGTTTAAGCGGACATTGGGCTGAATCTGCAGGTCGCTACGGTCCCTTTTTTCGAATTTACTACCAACAGTCAGCTTTAATCTGTTTTCAATCAGGGATATCTCATCCTGAAGGAATGCACTGTAGAGGGATTCGGAGCCACGATCCGGGGTGAGTGAAATATTAAAGCTATTGAGGGTGGAATCCCTCATATGGCGAAAGTTTGCTCCCCAGATAATATTGTGGCTTCCTGTAATAGTGAAATTATGCTGAAAGTCGGCATCCAGGGTGCTCTGGTTGTGGCCGAAGTATGCCTCCTGCCGTCTGCTATCATCGTAATAGAGCTGCAGCGCTGCGGAATCATCTCCGTTCATTTTGTGTTCCCACCGACTCAGCAGGTTCCAGCCCCTGTCGTCAAAAGCATCATCAATACTGCTGACATAGGGGGGGGCAGGTTGCCAGAGTGTTGATACACGCTGGTTAGCATTGATTTGATAAATATCACCTTGCAGGGTCAGTATGTTTCGGACATTGATTTCATTGTCGATGCGGAAGCCTCCGCGAATTGAATCCCAATGATCATTCACATTACTTCCGCTGATCGCATCAATATTATTGCTGCGATTGTTGTATTTCAGCCAGGTGCGGGCAAAACCGGTATCACCGATTTCCTGGCCATAACGTATGGAGCCAGCACCTCTCTCTTTTGTGCCGCTTGCGGCAATAATCTGGAGGCCTTGTGTGTCTATGGCATGTTTGGTGATGATATTAATGACACCATTCACGGCATTGGAGCCCCAGAGTGTTGCACCGGGGCCTCTGATGACTTCGATGCGATCAATATCTTCAAGCAGGGTGTCCTGTCGGCTCCAGAAGACCCCTGAGAACAGAGGCGTGTAAACAGTGCGTCCATCAATCAGAACCAGTAGTTTGTTCGCAAATCGACCATTAAAACCACGTGATGTGATGGCCCATTCATTAGCGTTGATTTGCGCCACATTAATACCTGGAACCATGCGCAGTGCATCGGGGATTGAAGTGGCACCGGAACGCCGAATATCATCACTGCTGATGACAAATGCTGCCGCTGCTGTTTTGGAGAGCAGCTCCTGCTTGCGGGAGGCGGAACTTACTTCAACGGAGAGGATATCTTCAAGTGACATATCAAGATATCTGTTCGCGGCCATAGTACTGTTTTCAGCTGATGCCAGAGTTGAAAATAGACAAGATACTGATATCAATAATCCATTTATCAGGTGGTGCCATCTGAATGTATAGCTGCTCATGATCCCCTCACTGCCTGTCGGATTATCTTAGGCACCCTATCAGTCGTGTCTGTTTCTGTTAATGAAACCCGGTATGCGTGTTTGCCGGTTGATATAGGCGTTTCTCAGCTGGAGAGTATTTTTTTCGCCATTTCACAGTCTTTGGCAATCTGCTCAGCCAAATCGGCAGCCCCGGTAAATTTCCGATCTTCGCGAATGCGCTTGATGAAACGTACGTTCAGATTTTGGTCATATAGATCAGGAGAGTCATCGAGAAGATGGGCTTCGAGTAACAGGGTGCGGCCGTTGAAGGTTGGGCGGTAACCAAGGTAGGCAGCACCGTTCCACTTTTTCTCTTTTGTCTCAGCACGTACGGCGTAAATGCCAACGGGAGGATGAGCCAGATCAGCAACATCAACATTGGCAGTTGGAAAGTTCATCTCTCGCCCCCGTTTGTCGCCATGCAGAACTGTGCCTGCAATAGAGTAATCACGGCCGAGTAATTTATTGGCCAACTCGAAATCTGCGGCTTCAACTGCGGAGCGAATGCGAGAGGAGGAGACTACAGCACCCATCATTTCAAAAGCAGCAGCTTCAGTGACGGTGAAATCCATCGCGTCGCCAAGTTTTCTCAGATCATCAACATGTCCTTGTCTGTCCCGACCAAAGGCAAAGTCGTAGCCGACATGGATATGTTTGAAGGCGAATGTCTCATGCAGGGTGTTGGAGAATTTCTCAGCAGGCCATGAGGCGAGTTCTTTGGTGAACTCCAGCAGTAGTACGGCATCCACGCCTGCGGCTTCAAGATAGTGTAAGCGTTCCTGCACATGGCAAAGGCGGCGTGGTGCTTCTTCAGGGTAAAGTACAGCACGGGGGTGCGGTTCAAAGGTAACAACAATGGTGGGCCCATCAGCTGCCTGAGCATGTCCGCGTGTTTCAGCCAGCACCTGCTCATGCCCCATATGTACGCCATCGAAATTACCGACAGTAATAGCCCCACCCTTGATATCGGTGGCCTTCTTGGCCTCATCCCATGAATGAAATATCTGCATGACCGAAGATTAACCGGATGTCCGCCAATGATACAGCGGGATGGTGGCATAGCTTTATAAGCCGGGTGGTATGTTATTTTGTTGCTTGAATGTTGTTGTCTAGAAATGACATGATTTTCTTCCAGCTTTCAGGGTGATCTAAAACAAAATGGTCAGCATTCATTTGATAATGTTCGTACGGGTATGGGTAGTTGTGTTTGGCCAATCGTTTCATGATCTCATTGCTCATGTACGTAGAGGGCCATATCTGATCTTGTTGTCCGGATATGAGCAAGATTGCAGCGGTACTGTTTTCAACTCTAATTTTTGCAGCTTCAACGGCTTTGGTGTTCTCCAAAGCTTGAATATGCATGTCTAAGTACTCTCCAGTCAAAATACCTTTGATGGTAGCTATGGAGAGTCGCTGATATGGAACAAATACTATTTCCTGATCATCCAGTTCCCAAGATGAATTACTAAATAAAGTAATGTTACTGGCTTGAAAAGAGACATGGCTGGGTACGGCTGCAATAATGGCTCTAATTTCTTTGTATAGACTTGCGAACAAGAGAGCTAATTCTCCACCTTTTGAAACCCCTAAAATAGCAATGCGGTTAGGGTCTACTCTTTGATGGTTTTTATACCTCATGATGAGGCGGTGAATTGAGTCCAGGCTGATCCTGTTTAAATGTTCAGGTGTCCCTTCCATGCCAAAATATCCGATTGAGACCACATGATAGCCATGATCAAGAAACCTTTGTGCGTTTTCGCTAGCAAAGTCATCTCCACCTTCAGAACCTCCCATTATAAAGATAAGGGGGGACTTATTGTTGATGTCTGCGGATGTCGACAGGAAAAGATGTCCATAAACCTGCTGGCTTTCTATAGCTTGAACTGATGATAGCGGGACCAGGATCGCCAGGAGAATAAGTAAGGTGGATAACTTACACGTTGTAATCATGCTCATCAGACGGTTCGGAATCACACTGAATATTTCATGTGCTTAAAGAGCACTGGATTTTTCGGGCCAGTTGCATTCAGCTGAAACAGCACAGGTCGGGCAACGAGGTTTACGGGCAATGCAGGTGTAACGCCCGTGCAGGATCAGCCAGTGGTGAGCATGAACCATGAACTCTTTCGGGATCACTTTCAGTAGTCCCTTTTCCACGTCCAGAGGTGTTTTTCCGGGTGCTAGTCCGGTTCGGTTGCCGACCCGGAAGATATGCGTATCCACGGCCATGGTAGGTTCACCGAAGAGTACATTAAGCACGACATTGGCCGTTTTCCTGCCGACACCGGGCAGGGCTTCCAGTTCTTTGCGGGTACGTGGTATTTCGCCACCATGTTGGGAGACCAGAATTTCACAAGCTCCGATCAGATGTTTGGCCTTGCTGTTATACAGCCCTAGTGTGGCGATATACTTTTTCAGCCTGGCTTCGCCCAGTTCAAGTATGGCGGCTGGCGTGTTGGCAACAGGGTAGAGCTTTGCAGTGGCCTTGTTGACCCCTACATCGGTGGACTGGGCGGATAGCAGTACTGAAGTAAGCAGCTCGAACTCATTACTGTAATTCAGTTCGGTGACCGGTTCAGGGTCGATGGATTGCAGGTGTTCAAAAAAGCGCCGCACTTGTGCAGCAGTCATACGCTTGGACATGATCAGCTCTTTAGTCGTTTACTTCTTTCATGGTCAGGCTGACCTGACGATCAATAATATCTCCAGCCGGATTAAGTACCTGTTCAACCAGAAAAACGGTTTCATCGGTAATTTTTTCAATCTTGCCATTGTTTTTGCCCAGATAGTTGCCACGGCGCACAATAAAGCCTTTGGCGGTTCCATCCTGAATCATGGCTACACGCTCACCACCCATGCTGAATATAGCGACCAGGCTGAGTGTGGAGAGGTCAAAATCTTCCAATTTCTCACGTTCGCGATTGGTCAGGTGCAGCTGGTTCTCAACCAATGAACTCCTGCCGCGTGATGCGACTTTTTCCAGATAGGAGGCAAACGGATCACGCAGGCTGGCAATATTAATGTCCGGTGCAGTCACCATATGCTGCATGGCATCGGGGAACTCTTCGTTTTCGTCCGGAGCCGGTGCGGCAAAACTCAGGGGAATCCCGATCATTATTGTAGAAATCAGCCATGCCAGGTGTTTCATGCTTTCCTCCCTGCGCGTGCAGATAAGCTATTACAGCAGAATATTAGTTTCATGCAAAGCAAACATCAGGCCAGATGCCCGTAATGTTTATGTTTTTCCAGAACTGCCAAAGCCGCCCGTGCCGCGCTCGGTTTCTGTCAGTTCTGTTACTTCACGGAAATTAGCCTGTACAAACGGGGCGATAATCATCTGGGCAATACGCTCCCCGCGACTGACAGTGAAATCCTCTTTTCCATGATTAATCAGAATCACACCGACCTCACCGCGGTAATCAGCATCGATGGTGCCGGGGCTGTTCAGTACAGTGATACCATGTTTCAGGGCAAGGCCTGATCGGGGGCGGATTTGCGCTTCAAAGTTGTCCGGCAGAGCCATGGCCAGCCCGGTTTTAATCAGTCGGTGTTCACCGGCTGGGATAACCACATCTTCATTGATCGCTGCACGTAAATCAGCGCCAGCAGCATGTGTGGTTGCATAAAAGGGAAGATCGAGTCCTTCTGCATGTGGTAGTTTCTGAATTTGAACGACGGGATTGTTGCTCATTTATATCTCCATAATATGATCAATAATACACTGGGCAAAATCAATTTTACTTTCACTGTTGATAGGCACTGTGCTGCTCTCGGTAACCCACCAGCCATGGGCAGATTCACTCCCCATATTACTGATGTCATTGGCGATGATGGCATCAACACCTTTTTTGGATAGTTTGATTTTGGCATGTTGAATATGATCGACGGCCTCAGCAGCAAAAGCGATGACTTTGGTCGGACGTTTATCCATGTTGGCAATTCGGGCCACGATATCCGGATTGGCGATCATGGTTATACTCAGTTCACTCGTATCCCCACGTTTTAGCTTACCCTGATATGCATGTTCAAAACGAAAGTCAGATACGGCAGCTGAGGCAATAAAGTAGTCAGCATCCGCAGCCTCATCTTTACACCTCTCCAGCATCTGGCAGGCAGATTCGACATTAAAACGATGAACATTCGGGTGTGTTTCCGGTGTGCCCGGGCCTGCAATCAGGGAAACCTCAGCTCCCTTGATAACAGCCAGATCTGCCAGTAGTGCACCAAGCATGCCGCTGGCCCTGTTACTCAGGAAACGCACATCATCCCATGCTTCAACTGTAGGGCCTGCATTGATGACCCAGTGCTGACCTTGCAGATCAGGTTCGGTAAGCAGTGGCAGCAGGGCGGAAATGATAGCCCGTGATTCACTCAGCCGACCGGGTCCAGACTCTCCGCAGGCAAGTTCACCTGATTCAGGGCCAGTGATGTTCAGGCCACGTTGCTGCAACGTCCTGATATTTTGTTGTGTGGCAGCAGAGTTCCACATAGAGCTGTTCATGGCAGGAGCCAGCAACACAGGTCTATCGCATGCATGCATGATCGTGGTAAGCAGATCATCCGCAATGCCGTGGGCAAAGCGAGCGATCAGATTGGATGTTGCCGGTGCGATAATGACAGCATCGGCCCAACGGGCCAGCTGAATATGGCCCATTTCCCGCTCAGAGGTCAGATCAAATAGTTCAGTATGAACTGTTTCACCGGTTAGTGCTTCAAAGGTGAGCGGGGAGACAAATTCGCAGGCCGATGCAGTCATGACACAGCGGACTTCCATGCCTGATTTTTTCAGTAAACGGGTCAACTCGGCGACCCGGTAGACGGCAATGCCGCCACCGATGCCGATGAGTATACGTTTACCGAGTATGTTCACGCGCTCTGCAGTTCCTTCAGTGTTTCGAGTACGGCTTCAACATGGCCGGGTACCTTTACCTTGCGCCATGCATAAGCGATATCACCTTCAGGATTGATGATAAAGGTGGAGCGCTCAACGCCAAGATACTCTTTACCATAGTTCTTTTTGAGCTGCATAACGTCAAATGCTTTGCACAGCGCTTCATCCGGATCAGAAATCAGAGGGAAATTCAATTCCTGTTTTTCAATGAAGCCTGCGTGTGATTTTACCGAATCGCGGCTGACACCGAGAATGGCTGCATCAGCTGCAGAGAAATCAGGCAGTGCATCACGGAAACCGCAGGATTCGGTCGTGCAGCCGGATGTGTTGTCTTTGGGATAGAAATAGAGAATGATCCATTTACCACTTAAGTCTGCCAGTTTTACTGTGCCTTCTGGCCAGGTTTGCAGTTCAATTGTGCCTGGTGCGGCATCGCCCGGGTTGATTGTATAGTCGCTCATGTTTTGACCCCTTAATCGTGATATCAAATATTACGGATGCGCAAGCATAGGCCACGATGCTATGCTCCGCCATATTCCGGTTTAGGGGAGATTAGCGTGAATCAGGTATTGCTAGCAGAGCCACGGGGCTTTTGTGCAGGTGTGGATCGAGCCATTGAAATCGTGGAAAAGGCGCTGGAGGTTTATGGCGCACCGGTTTATGTGCGCCACGAAATTGTACACAATCGCTTTGTCGTGGAATCACTTAAGGCCAAGGGAGCAGTGTTTGTAGAGGAAGTTGATGATGCGCCTGATGGCTCTCTGTTGATTTTCTCTGCCCATGGGGTGAGCAAGGCTGTGCGAGAGCATGCGACTGAGCGGGGGCTGCGCGTGATTGATGCAACCTGTCCTCTGGTGACCAAGGTTCATTTGGAGCTTCTAAAACACTATCAACAGGGTGAGCAGGTGATTTTAATTGGCCATGCAGGGCATCCAGAAGTCGAGGGTACGATGGGGCAGGCACCCGATGGAGCGGTGCTGTTAATTTCCGAGCCCGGTGATGTGGCAGGTCTGATAGTGAAAAATGCAGACAAGCTTGCCTATGTTACCCAGACCACACTTAGTGTGGATGATACCCGCGATGTGATTGCTGCGTTGCAGGACCGCTTTCCCAGTATCCAGGGGCCGAAGCGGGACGATATCTGTTATGCGACAAGTAACCGTCAGGCCGCAGTCAAGGCGCTAGCAGCCCATTCCGATGTGGTGCTGGTGATAGGCTCAAAAAATTCTTCCAACTCCAATCGCCTGCGTGAGGTGGCAGAACGTTCCGATTGCAGGGCTTATCTGATCGATGGTCCGGGAGATATTGAAGCTGGCTGGTTTGATTCCGGTGATCGCATCGGTATTACTGCCGGAGCTTCTGCACCCGAGGTGCTGGTAGAGCAGGTGGCGGAGTGGTTAAAGGAGCGTGGTTTTCCGAACCCTGAACTGCTCTCTGTGGGTGAGGAGAATATTACCTTCAGTTTGCCGGTAGAGCTGCGATAGCTTTCGATGAAGAGAGTGCCTGAAACCGTGTGAGGCACTTTCTACTTATATCGTAGATGAGGCGATCAGGTTTGAAGTTCATAAAGCCCCGTCTTATGATGCATGGATCCAAATATAGATTGAAAATAGAAAGCCTGCATGGCTATGGTTAAGTCGATTAGCCAGCTATGGGTCATGAACTGAAGTCCGAACTCGCTGACGAGGTATCCATTTTTTTCTGCTTGCATGACGGACATGAATGCCGCCATGGTGTTTAACTTCGATCTCCTCTAGATAGTCTGCAGTGAATGTTTGGTTGACAGCATCAATATCATTAATGTTTTTTATCACTTGATTCCTACCCTGTAAACTTGACTTTGTATGGGGAACAGACGGGGTAATGCCAGCATTGGATTGGAATATTTTAGTATAGTTGATGAAAAAAACATAATTGCGTATTCTATATGGTGTAATTGTAATTTAAAAAATATCTACTTCACTAAAATTCAATAATTACCTTATAATTTTGATGTACGATGAGTTTGTATATTTGCAATTTAAGAAATCTCTGCTTTACTAAGATTAATTGCCTGCCATTTCATAGGTGTATGGCTTAACAGGAGTGCCCGGGGGGGTGCTTTGATAAGTAGAATGATCCATCTCTGGTGAACTGATGAGTTTCTGGATGGGTGAATATGGAGGGGTATAGAATGTCTTCAGGGACTTATAATACAATGTCGGTGCTTTATGCTGTCGCATGGTTTCTGGGCGCGGGTCTGTTATTGTATATGGCCAGTCTGGATGTCGCTCATGAGGTGCAGCTGGTATGGAGCATTCTGGCGATTGGTTCGATGCTGATACTGCGTAAAATGTTGTTTGTCAGAACCAAGTCATCATATCGTCCACTCTGCTATTATAAGATGATAATACTGATTCTTAGTGGCGTTATTGCACTGCGTTATATGTGGTGGCGTACCTTTCACTCACTGCCGCTGGATGGTGATCTGGGCACCATGATCGCAGGATTTTTACTCTATTTTGCCGAAATTCAGGCACTACTTATATTTTTTATGAGTTCTGTTGTTTACCTCTATCCGTTGATGCGAGAGGTTGTAAAAGCCGATGTTGATGGTGAGGCTGAACTTCCTTCCGTTGATGTATTTGTTCCCACGTTCAATGAGCCGTCTGAGCTGATCAAACTGACACTGCTTGCAACAGGGAATATGCGTTACCCGGCAGACAAGCTGAATATCTATCTGCTCGATGATGGTGGAACGGTTGAGAAGCGTCAGCAGAAAGATCCAGATCTGTCTGCTCATGCCTGGGGTCGATATCATGAACTGCAGGCCTTGTGTGAAGAGCTGGGCGTAAACTATATGGCACGTGAAAAGAATAATGATGCCAAAGCAGGTAATATCAATGCTGCTCTTCCCAAAACCAGCGGCGAACTAGTTTTGATTCTTGATTGCGACCATGTGCCTACAGTCGATTTTCTGGAAAATACTGTGGTGCCGTTTCAGAAGGATGAAAAGCTTTATCTGGTGCAAACACCACATTTTCTTATCAATGAAGATCCGGTTGAGAAGAATGTTGGCCATCGTACGGATATGCCGAGTGAGTGTGAGCTCTTTTATACCAGTACCATGCGCGGCATGGATAACTGGAACTCCGCATTTTTCTGTGGTTCCGGAGGTTTGTTGCGCCGCTCTTGCCTGGAAGAGGTTGGAGGCATTGGTACCAGAACTGTAACAGAGGATATCGAAACATCTATTCAGCTGGCGCGTCGCGGGTATAACAGTGCTTATATTCACAAGCCTATGCTGGCCGGTTTGCAGCCGGAATCCTTCAGTGGCTTTATGACGCAGCGTTTGCGCTGGGCTCACGGTATGTTGCAGGTATTTATGATGATGAACCCCTTGGTCATCAGGGGGCTGAGTCCTACGCAACGACTATGTTATTTCAATATGGTCAGCTACTGGTTTTTCTCATTTATGCGGCTGGTTTTCCTGCTGGCTCCTTCATTGTATCTGCTGTTTGGCTTTGCTCTCTATGATGCGCCGGTTCATGAGGTGCTGCTTTATGGTGTACCGCACCTGATTGCTTTCGTACTCTATTTTAATGTGTTTTTCGGTCGGGTACGCTGGTTTCTGGTTTCCGAGATGTATGAGACGCTTCAGAGTATGTTTTCAATCCGTACGATCTTTAAAGTGCTGCTGCACCCGCAGAATGGCAAGTTTAATGTGACGCCAAAGGATGAAAACATTGATGAGGAGTTTATGACACCTCTTGCAGCGCCATATTTTATCCTTATCACCATGATTATTCTTTCTGTGGCCGTTGGGCTTTTCCGTATGTTCTCAGGCGAGCCAAACTGGGAGTTTCTGGTTATGGCCACATTCTGGAGCTCTCTGAGTCTTCTGATTGTTATTGGCTCTTTTGGTGCGCTGTATGAGAAAAAACAGGTCAGGCATAGTACACGTTTTGATGTGGAGCTTGATGCATCACTCGCTTTTGAGGGTGCTGCTGAGCCATGTTTGATCAAGGAGATGAGCGCGACAGGAGCCAATCTCTGCATGAGCTCTGAAGCGGCTGAAAAGTTAGAAGAGAAGAGTCTGTTGAATGTCTATTGCGAGCCACTGGGTCGCAATATCGAACTGAACTTCAGAGTCTGTTCAAGGCGTGTTGGTGATGATACTTGCGAAGGTGATGCCAAGGCTGCTGTAGGCATTGTTTTTACACCCTCATCACTACAGGAACAGAGAGATCTGGTAGCGCTCTCTTATGGTGACAGTGAACGGTGGCGTTCGATTCTGAAGGCACGCAATGTGCATCCGGGCTTATGGCACGGGTTCATGTATTTCTGTAGCAGTGGTATTCGCAGTGGTTTTGGTGTGATCGGCATATCGATATATCGATTCTTAACTATGGAAATTAAGTTCAAAAGAGTGTTAGGGGCAAAGGACTAAGATATGAATCGAATAGGGAATAAATATAAGCATATAGTTTCTATTATGACTGTTTTGGTGCTGATGGTTTCACCGGCACTTGCTGTTGAAAGTACGGCTCCTTCCGCCTCACCTGGTAATCAGGAGCTGTCAGCTGTAGAGCTTGCTAATGCTCTGGCCAAAGAAGCTGCTACTGATGGTGAATCAGCCATTGTTGAACCGGCAGAGAAGATCGTACCCGCTGCGGAAAAAAAAGTAGCTCCAGCTAAAATCGAAACCAAAACGGTTGTGGCTGAAACCCCAGGTAAAATAGCTGCTGCTGAAGATAAAGGCAAAACGGTTGTGGCTGAAGCGAAAAGCAAAGTAGAGGCTGTTAAAAAATCGGTAAATATCACGAAAACAAAGGGATCAAGTAGTGATGCTGCGCCAATTGAGGTTGCCTCAAAGCCTATGCCCGTTAAGTTGCCTGCAGACTTTTTGCCTCCTGCTGCCAGCGGTGGTGTTTCGTCCAGATCGTTGCTCACTTACCTTTCTGATTGGCATCATGATGGTGAGGTTTTACGTCTGAGTGACGCCAATGATAAAAAGTCCATCAATATCCCTGTTTCAAGCCGCCAAGAGGTGGAATCTATTGCAGTACATATAGATTTCACCAACTCGATTTCTCTATCGTCGGGCCGGTCACAGTTACGCTTTCGCTTCAATGGTCACATTGTCGGGCAGGCTAAGCTGGACCCTATTTTTCCCAGTGGTGGTCTGGATCTGAAAATCCCCGGCAGGTATGTTAAAAAAGGTGATAATGACCTTTTCATAGAGAGTAGTCTGCATACAGGTGAAAGAGATTCTGCGAACTACAGTTCTGAACTCTGGGCAGAGATTGATGTGAAAACATCATCTGTAGTCATTCGAACAAAAACTCGCACGATTGAACCAACATTGGCAGCACTGCCTGAGCTGATTCGGGGCGGTGTTAATCAAGGTTATTACCCGTTGATGGTGAGGATGGGATCAGAGTCACCAACTGACGCGCTGCTAAATGCAGCGGCAGTGGCTGTTCAGGGCCTGGCTCAGTATACCGGTGAGGTGCCGTTGAAGGTGGCAACATCACTATCTGGATCCGGAGCAAAGGCAAATAAACCTGCCGTGGACAAGCTATTGATAGGTACATTTGAGCAGCTCTCTGAAACACTGGATGCGAAAAGGTTTTCTGAGAATGATTTAAGCGGTGAAACTTCACAGCTGATTGCGACGTATCGAGACCCAACACATAAACACTGTTTTGTACTTGTTATTGCAGGGAAGACCCTTGCTGATGTGAAACAGGCAGCCATGCGTTTTGCTACTATGGATGCTAGTGTGGAAATTGCATCTACGCTTGTCAGTAGTGGTCTGGTCTCACAGAAAGCGATAGAAAGTGAGCATAGTGATAATGTGCAAGAGAATATGCGTTATACTTTTGAGCAGCTGGGGCTGCCAAATGCCGAATTGCATGACGTCAGGGATGCTGCTGAAGTCGTTGTGAAAATGCCGGCCGACCTGTTTGCCATTTCTGACGAAGATGTCGATTTGATCGTTCACTTTTCGTATTCTGCAGGGTTGGGTTCAGGTTCGAGTATTTCAATTCTGCTTAATGGTGAATTTCAGCAGTCAATCCCGTTGGACAGTTTCTCAGGGTTATTGATTAAGGATTATAAAATTAAAATACCATTGCGTGCCTTTGAACGTGGTAATAATACGATTCGCCTACAGGGTAACATTGTGCCGGGGCAAGCAGCCAAAGAGCATGAATACATGGCCAAGGCAATCAATGTGACGATCTTTGGGGATTCTATCGTTCGTATTCCGTCATTAAGCCACTATGTGCGTATGCCTGATCTGGATCTGTTAAAGCGTACCGGTTTCCCATATATCAGGGGCTCGGAGGCTCAGTCGGAACTGTATTTGACCAGAGTGGATGATGTGCATGTCAGTGCAGCTGTGATGATGGCTGCAAAAATTTCCCAGATTCATGAGCGGGTGGTTGGAGAACTGGCTCTGACGCGTGAACTCTCTTCTGACGCTGAACAGGATATTATTGTGCTGGGAACAACTAATGAAATTTCCGAGCAGTACTGGTCGGCTTCATCAATACGGAAAGATGGTGGAAACTTCTGGTTTTCCCCAAAAGATGCTTTTGCATCAGAAGGTGTGCCTCATAACCCAATAACTACAATGATCGGTTTTGAACATATGATAGATGCATTTACCCGTTCAGCCAGCGAGCCGGCAACTATGCAACAGCTTGATATGCATCAGCATGGTCTGGTTAGTCAGTTTGAGTCACCTTTTAATGAGGAGAGCACTGTTACTCTGGTGGCGGCAGAGTCCCTGGCAGAAGGTGTAGCCCAGCTGGTTTCACCTAAGGTGTGGGATACACTGGATAAAGACACAACGATTTGGGATATGGGGGCTGAAGAAGTCTCCTTTTCACATAACTACAAGCTTTCAGATGAATATTTTACAGGGGAGCTGTCACTGCCAGGTAAAATTGCCTACATGTCTATTACCTCACCGCTGTTTTTGTTCGGCCTGGTCTTTGCACTGATTGTTCTGCTTGCGTGGCTGACACGTGCAATGGTTCATCATCATCGTCATAAACACCATCCGGGGATGGCTGATTAATATTAAGTTGAAGACCAGAGACATGGTAGGTTTCCACTGGTTGATGGTCAGTTGTATGATGCTGTTTTTGGCTGGCTGTCAGGATAGCGGGCCAGTTATTGAGGATGACTGGCAGCAATATCAGCAGCTCTTCATTGATCCTGCCGGGTTTGTGATTGATTCCGGGAATCAGGATATTGCTCATTCAGAAGGGCAGGGCATGGGCATGCTGATGTCAGTTTCTTTCGGAGATCGGGAACGTTTTGACAGTCTGTGGCAATGGACCAAAGAGCACTTGCAGGTGAATCAGACTGATAAGCTTTTTGTCTGGCGCTGGCAACAGCAGGAACCCCATATTACAGACCGAAATAATGCCACTGATGGCGATATCCTGATTGCCTGGGCTCTCTTGCGTGCATTTGATCGCTGGCATGATGAATCGTATCGGGCTGAGGCCGAGGCGATTATCAGTGATATTCGTATGAAGCTGGTAACCTTCAGGCATGGGCAGATGTTGCTGTTGCCGGGGATATATGGTTTTGACAAGAAGGAGGGGATCACCGTGAATCCTTCCTACTGGATTTTCCCTGCTCTGGCTGCCTTCCGGAAGTTGCAACCTGAAGAGTCTGTATGGGGCGGATTGATTCAAAGCGGCTTGAAATTATCTTCTGACATCTCTTTTGGTGCCTGGCAGTTGCCACCGGACTGGCTGCAACTTACTGAGGGTGAGAGCAAGCTATCAGAACAGTTTCCCAAGCGTTTTAGTCTGGATGCAGTGCGTGTCCCACTTTATATGATCTGGGCTGGCCACAACGACCAGGCAGTCCTGATGCGTGTTCATGCGTTCTGGGAGCAATTCACCGGTATAGGTGCCTGGCCACAATGGGCCGAGTTGGAGACAACCGATGTTCGTATGGCAAGTCAAATGCAGGGTGTCTCTTCGATAGCGTTGTTAACCGAAGGCGTTGTGAAAAAACAGGTTACTGAGTTTCCGGAAATGGATTGGAAAAATATTGATTATTATCAGGCCACTCTGGCTATGTTAAGCCGCCTGGTGTGGCAGGAGAATGAAGTGAAATGAAAAGTTTATTGATGCAATCACTGCTGTTTTCAGTCTTGATATTACCAGCTCAGAGTTTGGCAGAGGTTTTGCCTCAGCAACAGGATAATATGAAGGTGAAGCGTCAGGCACAGGAGAATATTTCAGTTATTCACCGGGACGAAGAGGGCAAGGTTCCTGTCTTGGTAGAGAAGCGGGCGGTGGCAGAAAAAGCCATAGCTACAGAGTCAGGGAAGGCTCCGTCCTCTGTTACAAATGGTGGTAAGCAACCCACAGCTGAGGCTGTAGGTGTTGCGGAATCAACGATTACAAAACAATCACTGTCAGCTTCTATTCAGCGCACGATACAGGAAGGTAACGACAAGGAATTAATCAGTATCTATCGCAAATACCCGAATGAATTTGGTTGTGCTCATATCGATCACATGATGGCTTTGGGAGAAGCGCTGTCGAAGAGTGAGAAGAAGGAAGTTAGCTCGCTTTATGGCAGTGCGATCAACCGCTGTAGTGACTCTTATCGCGTCCCTCTTCTTGAGCATGGTGAGAGCAACATGCTTTACTCGGATTGGGTTGCACTGCTTGAAGCTGAAAAGCCGCGCAAGAGAAAAGCGGCTCATGCAAAACGTTTTGATCAACTGTGGTATAAGGTACTGAATGACAGGGTGGATCTGGCCAACAAGCAGAAGCGTTATTCCGGGGCGATGGGTGATGCGGCTGAACTTACTGTGATGGCTGTAAAAAGATCTGATGAAAAGGCTTTGCAGTTAACAGGATGGTTTTATTATGCTGCTAAACAATATCCGTTAGCACGCTCTTCTTTTAATCTGGCTGCTGATTTAAATGTTAGTAAAAATGTGATGCAGGGTCAGATATTCACACTTGCTGCTATGGATGATATTGATGGCTTGGCGCAGTTGGTTGACACGCGGGAACAGCAGTTGACTACATTTGAACTACTGCCGGTTGCATTGGCTATTGTGGGTGAGAGATCCTACGAGCAGAAAAACTATCCGCGCACAGTGGATAGTCTGGTGAAGCTGGAGTCCTTGCGAGCACTGACAGCACGAGAGCTCAATGTGCGTGGTTGGGCCTATTACCATCTGAATAAATATAGCCCTGCTGCCAGTGATTTTGAAGGCAGCTATGTTCTGAATCAGAGTAAGGATGCTGCTACAGGCTTGCAGTTAACGCTCAATCGCTTGAAACAACATGACAAACTCAATGGTTTGGCAGATCAATATAAAGGTCCTCTGATGGCAATGCGGCATGTGCCAATCGTGGCTGAGGAGTTTATTCTGGGCCAGAACCTTCCTGTCTATCAGGAAAAGCCTGAAGAACATGATATTCTGAAAAACTATGATAAGCCTTATGTGCGTGCCGGGTATATGGCAAAGCTCTCGTCCGGAGCCCCTATCTTCTCACGTTTGGCATTGCGTAAAACGATGCTGGAGGGGCGCACTGTTTTTTCCGGAGTACACGAATTGAGTGTGCGTGCTGAGTATTTCAGTCTGGATGCAGGACCGGGTTTACTACCTGAACCATTA
>Ga0316203_1001044_pt1 | contig 22976 bp, 15 predicted proteins | sample 6monrhotite_MG_FD_204940 | JGI IMG/M metagenome (GOLD analysis project Ga0316203, IMG submission 204940) | Microbial mat bacterial communities from mineral coupon in-situ incubated in ocean water Damariscotta River, Maine, United States -... | ecosystem: Environmental > Aquatic > Marine >... | reverse complement strand
CTCCGCTACCGGTCACCGTGTCACCGTTAATCGTGCCGGTGAAATTTGCCGTGATGTTAATAGTGTCTACATTGTCACCGCCAGTGACTGTTTCCATCGAGGAGAAACGAATCACACCCGCGTCGGGTGCCGTTACACTGGCCGTGGCGGTATTGCCCAGTGTGCCAGTGGCGTCACCATCAATACTCCAGGTAGAAACCAGGTTGTGGCCTTCGATGATGTCATTGCCCGCACCACCGGCCACGCTGTTAACAACGGCATCAGTTGTTGTAAACCGGAAAGTGTCGGCACCTGCACCACCGGTCATCGTGTGAATGTTTGAAAAACCGGTACCAATGCCCGCAGTAACGGTGCCACCGTATCCGGCATTGATGGTCCAGGTGTTATCGGTCGGCACGGGTGTCGGCGTACTGCCATCATCTTTTGCTATCGTCAGGCTGTTCTGTCCGGCACCGCTTCCGCCATCAACAGAACCGGAAATTGTGCCTGCACCGGTAATGAAAAAATCATCAATGCCCGTCCCTCCCGTCACGCTCTCAATATCACTGAAAAGCAGGCGCTCATTTTCAGGCACTGAACGATCAGTGCTGTTCGCATAAATCCCACCACTCTCTGTGCCATTAATTAACCAGAAATTAACTTCGTCGGCGGCAGACAAAATATCATCATTCCCCGCACCATCGAGACTGAGCCCCGACAAGCCCGTAGCGTTGATGTCAAAAGTATCACTTCCTTCGCCACCGGTAACGGTGATCGAGCCACCCGTGCCGGTTGTCACCGTACCATCAGCAGTAAACGTAAAACCTGTATCGTCTGTACCAAAAGTTAACTGGATATCACTACCCGCCGCACCCACCACATCATCAGCACTGGCATTGGCATCAGCGAGTGTTAAATTTTGTGAGGCCGTCACCGTCAAATCGCCACCGACACTGACATCCCCCAGAGTCGTGATTACCGCTGTATTTTCTAGATCAACATCGTTCGCGCCAGTGGTGGTAAAGGCAATACTGCCTCGTAAATTATTCGATGTGTTTTGGAGATCAATAGGGTTTGCACTCGCATCAAACGTGGAAGTTCCGGCAATATCTAAGTTTCGTTCCGCCAAAGCAGACTGTCTAATTTGACCTGTTGTGGTGGTAACCGAAAGTGATCCAGCGGTGATATCTCCCAGGAAAGCACCTGCTGTAATACCACTACCATTAGTGCCAGCTCCTTCGGCCTGAATAGTGACAACTCCTGTTGTTCCGGTATCCAGGTTTTGATTGCTGAACCAGTTATTAAAATAACCGGCTGTTGTTGTCGCAGAAAAATCATTGTTATTCGTTGTTACGTCATGCCGAAGAATGACATTTCCAGCCAGCGGCTGACGGCGTGCCACCGTCGGGTACAGAAGGTCACTCGTTAACGAGCTATCAGCCGCAGTCAGAGTGATATCTCCACTCGATGTAATAGCACCAAAAGTATCTGGATTTGGAGACGTGTTTGTGCGTGTCTCTATTGAATTACCGGCACGCATCACAATGGATGATGGTGCGGTAGTAGCACCAATGGCATTGTCAATCCAGATACTATCAGCGGCATGTAAAATCAGACTGCCACTGGTGTCGATGGTGCCTCGCAATCGAATGTTGCCTCCGTAGAAAGTGTTGTCAACACCGTCGTTATCCTGACAGCTACTGCTACTGCCACAACCGGAACTGCCCGCTATCATCACCAGGTTATCGTTGCCCAAGTCAAAGGCCGTGCCAGCATCTGTCGCAATATCATCACCGGCTTGCAAAGTTAAGGTATGCGCATCGGAACTACTTGTCGTTATGGACGCTGTAACGCGAATATCCCGATTTGCCTGCAATACCACATCACCACCATTCAATTCCAATTGAAGTTTTCCGACACTGATATTGAAATCGTCACTAAAGAGATCACAGCTTCCACCTGAACAGTCAGCAAAATCAACCGTTCTATCATCAAGTTCACCATCATCACCTGAAGCAGGGCCTATTCTAATATCCCTGGGGTCAAGCAGAAGCCAGCCAGCCTCGCCCTGTTGAGCACTACGATCGGTGTTGCCACGAAATATCAAGTTTTCCTTGCCCGATGTCTCAATCAGGCCGCCATTACCAGAAGTCTCGCCACCACGAACAGTAATATCACCACCAAAAAATGTAGTATCGTCTGACCATACAATCACTTTGCCACCGTCACCTTCAGTAATTGCATCAGCATAAATCGTCGTACCACCATTAACTATCGTTGTTATTGCGTTGCGTATCCCCGAATTATTACCTTGAAAATCACCGCCTATCAGTGCCTCACCACCGCCATTGGCCCCTGAAACATCCACAGTGGATTGATCAATTAAACCTACTTTGTTGCCTAATATTTTTACAACACCGCCTTGGCCGTTTGTTTCCGAGCGCGCAGAAGTCACGCTATTTTCCATTAGTAAAGTGGTGTTTTGTGCATGAAGCTCAATTTCGCCACCATTACTGTTAATGGCATCAGCACGCAATTCACCACTGCTGGTCACATTCTCACCGAGCAGCACAATGCGGCCTGTGTTTTGATCATTGTTGGTTGTAGACGTATCAATACTGCCGGTGTTGAGCACATCCGCTCCACCACCTAACGTAAAGCTGCCGTCTTCGTGCATCACCACACTCAGATTTTGATTCAGGTCACCGGTATTCACCGCTTGTGAAAACACATCCTGACTGGTGCTCGCGGTCAATAACACACGACCGCCTTCGGCGTTGATCTCGCCACTGTTTAACACTGCGGGGTCAACACCAAGCTCGTCTTGTAGAATTTCTTTGCTGACACGAACCCCCAACAAACTACCCTGGTCAAACGTGAGCACTGCTTGCTTACCAGCAGCCAGCTCCACCAAGCCCAGATTGGCCACAATCAGTCCATCGTTTTTTACCTGTTTACCAATCAATGCAACATTGCCACCCAGGGAAGCATTGATGATACCGCTATTGATCACCGTGCCATCGGTGCCCAACACTTCATCAAAGATATAGTTGCCATTCATGAAATCATTTGGCTGTATATCCAGACCGGAAGCGATAATGCCGCCGACATTGATAATTGACGTGGGGGTGAAAAAGATGCCGTTAGGATTAACCAGAATGACCTGACCATTGGCGTCAATACGTCCGGCAATGGTGGAACCATTTTGGCTCAGGATACGGTTTAGAGAAATGGAAGAGGAATTGGGCTGGAGGTACTGCACTCGTTCATTGGCATTGACATTATAACTCTGCCAGTCGATGGCCATGTTTTGCGTGGTCTGGTTGATGGTGGTAGTAGTGCCGGAATGGGCAATAGAACCCACACCACCTACAACCTGACCACCGTCTGGGCCAGCAACCGCCTGTGATACACCTGCACTACTCATTAACAACAGGACGGAAAAAATCCATACGTTAAATACACCGTACTGATGTGCCACATTTTTTACCATATCGACGGCCCTGATTGATTACGGTTTATTGCTACGGGCTAAACGTAACTCCAGTATTCATAACTGACGCACTATTACTAAATTGCCCCTACCTTGAATTCACCTTGAATACTAAAATTCGAATTAGAAATAACCGATACCAAGCGATCACCGACAGGAGGCTCGGTGCTTTCGGTGCGCGTAGAGGCTAAACCGGAATAATCGCCATTAACGGTGGCATTATTACAGTTGGATAGCGTCAGGCTGAGGGTATAAAGGCTGGTGCCCACAACCGGTGCAATGACACCTGTGTCAACAACACATTGATTAAAAACACCATCATTAGCGCTAAAACCAGGAGCGATACTCCCCATCGCATCGACAGCAAAAGCCAAACCTATCGCCATCCCGCCCCCCACTCTATCAAACCAACCTTCATCAACATTATTTTGCACACGAGACAAAGCAGCAGCCGTATTGTTCGACAACGCATAAATCAACTCAAAAGTCCCGCTACCCAGGCCGCTGCCGGTCAGTGTTCCGGTTATTTTTGCACCCGCTGTAATCATACCGGTGACAGGGGCAGTTGTTATCAGAGTGCCATCCTGAAAAACTGAGACTGTCGCGGTAAAGTCATTGACGTTTATCTCGGTAATCGTACCGTCATAAACGAGGCCGTTGGCATCACTAATAGCAATAAACCGGGTACCGTTCACCAACCCCTGTAAATCTGTGATAGTCAACGTCCCGCCACTGCCATCACCAACACTCGCCGTACCACTCCTGACATCGTAATAACCCGCAGGATCGGCATCAGGTGTTGCGCCAATCTTCCCTCCGCCACTGCTGCTATGAAAGCAACCCTGCACAACCAGGGTAAACAACGCTAAAAAAATCATCAAAAGAGGGCTAAAACGCAACTTCGGGCGGTGTGGAGTCATAACGGTGTCCTTAATAAGTGTTTGCTGCGCTCTGACAGACCATATTGAAGCAAGAACGCATTCTGAAGCCAAATAAATGTCCGCGATTCTATCACAATTTTGGGATTATTCTGGCAAATAGTCGATAAGTCGAGGCGGGCATCCGAGATGAATAAACCCGTATTTTTCGGTAAATAGAGGGTCGGCTGGGGAAAAATTAAGGTTGGCCAACAAATCCGCTACAAATTCCGGGTTTCTCTGTCCGCATCTTCGGGGGTTAACCAAGTATCGGGGCGGACACCGTTGAATATGAGATCTAAAACTGTATAAAAATAGTCTTTCCCGTTGGGAATGTCCTTAATGGAACTTTCTGCCTTATTAAAATTGGGGCATGTGCGCCCATAAGCGCCTAACGGAGGCTCTATTTTTCCTTCATCTAAAAGCTGTCGCAGTTGTTTCAGATCAGGAATCAAGCCCTGTTCATATTGGCTCAGGGGCCGAGGGGCGGTTTGCAGTAATTGTATCAAGGCGTCGATACTGCGCAGGGCATAGGGGGTGTAAGCAGGTTTAGTGAGGAGTTGACCCTCATACGTTAAACGTATTATCCGTTTCATAACAATTTCTACGCGACGAATTTCTTCCTTTGTACTGTTCGCCGTAAAAAGTTCACCATTAGTATAAATGTACAGCAAAGACCCCAGCTTTCCTTTCTTTACCGGTAACGGCAGGTCATGGTTTTCCGCCCGTTCCTTGAGCCATTGACACTGTGTGATCATGCGCCCTTCAGCGGTATTATCTGTCTGACTAAAGGGCTTAAGCACACCTTCCAGTAACAAGGTACAATTTTCAATGATGTCGAGACGTTGTTCTTCAGTATTAGGCATAAATTATTTTCCGGGCAGTAATTTGAAGGCCGAGGTATCCAGCGTGACCTGAGTGCCACCGCCACCCATAATTTTACCTATTGTGCCTGTGGTGTAATCATCTGCGCCGTCGTAACGAAGCAGTTCAGTGGCTTTACCAATGGTGGACTGAATACCGGCGGTCGGTTTTATCACTTCCATAACATCGATCGTGCTGGCCTGATTAAAACACGGCAGTGCCAGATAAGCTTTGACACCTTCCCTATCCCAATAGCCCTGGTAGAAGTAGTTACTATTTTTTAATCAAACGTGCAGTCACTGTTCCAGTCCGTTGTTATTTTCCAAACTCGATGCCACGACGATTAATCGCCCTGTTTTTCCAAACGCTCTTTTTCCCGTGCTTTGATGTCATACTTATTCGGCTTGCCCTCTTTCCAACGCACTTCTCGCGGTGAGAGCGGCGGGAATTTAACCCCGCGATCAATCAACTGCTGTTTGACTTTTAACGCCCAGCCGTAGGCCGGGTATTCGGAACTGAGTAGGTTGTTCGAGAGTTTGTCATGCACATCCCACGCGATGTCCCCACGAGCCTTGTTACGCGCTGCATAATCCACGCCTTGCTCGATCAGGTAATGCGCCATTTCATATCTGTTTATATTAGCTGCATACATAGCACTATTTTTACCTGAACGACTCGTCAAATTAATATCCGCCCCAAAATGCATCAGCATCTTGATCTGCTCGATCTGTTCTTCAGCGACTGCGGCAAATATGGCGGGGTGGCCATTGCGATCCACTGCATTCGGGTTTGCCCCCCCTCAAGCAGAATGAGCAACAGCTCATCGTCATTGCCACCCGCTATCATCGTGAGAGGGGTATCTCCCTTAGGGCTTGAAAAATTCGGATCAGCACCCAGCTTGAGCGCTAAACGCATCCCGGTTTTATTTTTCTTCATCGTAAGCCAAAACAAGGGCGTAATGCCTTCATCACCATGTACATTCAGCGACAAGCCTTGCTCAATGAGCGCGCGAGCTTTAGTTTCATCACCTTTTTCAATGGTGCGAATGAGTTCCACCATGTCGGGTTTAAAAAAATCGGTCAGTTTCATGGGCTTTCCTGTGAGTCCGCAGCTCGCCAGCACACCCAGCAACAGGCTGGTGGTCAAAGCGAGTGTTTTTTTGAAGTTGAACATATCGATTATTCTGAAATTACCCTGCGCCGGGCGAGAGCGTTTTAACATCCTTTTGCTTTTGCCCCTCAATGCCGTCAATCACTTGGTCCATGCCATGGCGTGTGACCGGATTTCCGCCGTTAATGCTGGGCAGAGTTTTCATCTCGCCTAGCGCTTCGGAGAGATCGGGCAGTGCTTTGCTCAGCAAATAACCAAGCCCTGCGCCCACCAGTCCACCCACAATCGCACCTCCCCCGGCACCCAGCCCGCTGAGGACTTTGTTGCCGTGGCGTTGTGCGCCGGTTAACACTTCACCCTCCACAGCACGGGTTTGTATCAACGACGCCAAACCACCCCCTAGGGAATGGCCGACGGTGACGAAAGTTTTGCCTAGATGTTCCTTAGCATCTGTAGCCAATTCCATTGCCTGATCGTATTGCGCTGTTTTCATTCCCACACCTTGCATTCCATTGGCCAACCAATCTTGTTTACCCGTTACCCCATTGTTAGTACCTCGGAAGGTCAGCATAGTCTCACCATTAATATCCGATTCAAACAGCGCAGCACCAAAGCCGGTTTCTTCGTCGGTAAAAGTGGCATCCTCCAGCCCCGGTATCTCTTTGGGATCCAGCAGGTTCAGTCCGGTGGGCGCTTCGGGCAGCGTATCGATATGGCCCCGATTGAATTCGTCCGCTTGATAAACATAAGCTGCCGATTCCGCTCGCAGGATGTTGTCGTTGTTGTCGAGCAGGCGTGCGGCGGCAGCCTGTTGCTCTGGGGTATTACCCGCCTTGGCGGCCGTCTGTTTGCGTTGCTGGTAGTTTTCCTTGCGTTTTTCTGTGTCACTTTTTGCCACTGGGAGCGGTGGCTCATACCCCGGCTCTTCATGCGGCCCCAGGGTATAGGGTTTGGGCATGTACTCTTCAACCGGCAGGTCTTCCGGGCCTTGGCGTTTGGGTGGGATGATGTCATCGTAGATCAGCACGGCAACGATCTTGCCTCTGGTCAGTGCCATTAATAGGCTCTCGAGCCGGTCTGCCCGGTTGGGCCAGGCCCGGAGTTCCAGTTCATCGATCATCATCGCCAGTTGTTCGTCGCTCAGGGCGAGGGGGTCGAGAAATTCCCGCGCCTGTGGCCATTCATCAAGCCCGAAGAATCTCACGTCTGCGGGGTTGGGGTCGCTCAGTAACAGGAGGGTTCGCGGGGACGAAGTGGTATGCGACTCCTTGGCCTGCCGTACCCTGCGCGAGTCGGATGATCGGATAGTGGTTGTTGGTGCTGTTGAAGTCGTGTGCGAAGGAGTCAAGCTTATAAAATCTGATTCTGCGGTACCGTCCCCATCCCACTCTGGCAAGGTCTCGCTGGGCGTAGTCCAACGATATATCGCTGTTCGGTGTGAGTCCATTCACTTCTTGCAGGAGATTTAAACAGTCGGCATGCTCCAGTCTGAGTCGCCTGATAAAGTTCCGGGCGTCGTGTTCCGTTGACAGGTGCTGGGGGTTGATCGGTCCGAGAACCGGCGCTTCGTACCCGCGATGGATACGGTAGGTGGTGCCATAGCGCCCTTGTACGAAAAGTTTGAGTGGTTTCATGGGTGTTTGGGGTTTTTAGTGGTCGGGTTGTGCTAAATGCTCTCAGTGCTTGCACCTGTTCCGGCCGAGTGTTTCCAGCGGCATCTTCCGGGGTGGTCATTATTTCACAGGACGTTACCCCATCGGCTCAAACTCAAGATAGCATATCGACCTGCCACCTTTGGAGCATTATTTCAACCAAGCTATCGAATCATAACCCATTCGTTATTTTTGTTTTTATAAAACCCAAATTTTTGAAAATTAACCATTTTTACATTCTTGTTAAGATATGTAATCAGCGACTCATTTTTTTTAGTGTCAATTAATCTAGCCATTCGCCCATCAGCATAAATATCGAGATAGTATTTTCTTTTATCCAATCTCGCATTTAAACTTCCAAGCCCCCAATCAGGGTCGTTTATCAATCCGCCAGTATTCATAATACGATGACCATTCTGTTTATCCCCATAATAATAAGCATCCGCGAATTCTTTTGCTGCAGGATCATATAGCTCACGTATTTTATCTCTGTCGCCACTATTTAATGCATTCCAAATTTCTTTGTATACCTCAACCAAGCTATTAAAATTCTCCGGTGAATCATCAATAAATTGACCATCCTGCCAAGCCCAGCGTGGAAAAGGAGATTTAATATTGGTACGTCGTTCTACGACAGCCTGCTTTTCACTATAATCAAGTAGCACCGCTTTTTTATCACCATATTCAGCAAGTGTATTGTCTAGCAGTTTGTTTTTAGGATTGGCCGGGTTGAGTTTTAATTGCAATAAAATTTTATTTTTATTCAAAGGTGCATTTTTTTCTCTAACGGAAATAATTGCCTCAACATAAGAATTTTTCCGAAATTTATGGCCGTCTTCCTCAAGAGTAAAGCTCCTAATTGTCAAGATATTTTCACCATCAATAATCGATTCGGGAATCGGTGTTTGTGATGAGGTCTGTCCCTCTGCATCATGGTAATAGACAGGGAAATCATTAAATCTAATCTCTGCGCCTGTACCATAAATGTTAAATTCCAAAGTAAATATCGGTTGTTTATAACTGGCATCGGCAAGCACAGCTTCCATAAGCATGATTCCTGTTAGAAAAATTAAAAAATAAATTTCTTTCATTTTAACGTTTTACTATATAGTGTTTTATTGACTTTTGGTTTTCAGCATCTTCGTTCGGCTTAAGCCAGCTCCAACGTTTTTCTTCTTTTGCTTTGATTGTTGCTTCACCTTTGAGCTGTCCATCCTCAAGTTTTATTTTTGCTTCTGCGTTATCAAATTCAGAAGACTCCTCTAAATCATACTCATCATTAACAATATCGGTTTTACTTTCCACCCTTGCCTTAACTTCCTCATATTTAATCAAGGTAATATCAATCCCTTTAAACTCTACCGTATTGGAAAAATAAACACCGGTGTCATCATTACCAAATTCATAGCTACCCGACCATTCAGTATCACCGTTCATTTTATAATGCACGTTAAATGAGATGATAAACCACTTTCCTTCTGCTTTTACGGCCCCTTTTAGTTTGGCAGGTATTTTAATATCGCCTTTAATGGGCTCTACGATGACATTATTTTCAGCTGCATTCTGGCGCCCTTTTATTTCACTTTCATTAATATCTATCGTGGATTTAACGGTAAATATTATATCCAGTTCGCCCCGCAAGCCTACTTCTTGACCTTCCTCGAAATCTTTCTCTACCCGTTTTTTTGCATAGCGCATTAGTTCTGCTACAGGCAGCGGGGCCAAGGAAATCATGGATTCCAGAACATCAACCTGAATGTCAATATCCAGCAGCGGTTTCGCCGTTAGTTTTATGCTGTAGTCATGTTCAACGTGATTGGTTGTGACATTTTCTACGAACGTGGAATCATAGTCGATATTCAGCTTTGGCCAGTCGATAATAAGGCGGGTTTCATTACCGTCTGTATTATCTTCACCTTCAGCAGGTTTCGGCTTGGTGGTTTGCGTGCCGATTCGCATTAATGCGGCTTTCGGGTCATTTATAATCTCAAGTACCGTGGATACGGAATCGCAAATCTTTTTGAAGCCATCCAGTGGTTTTTTTATGTATTCCTGATATTTTTCTTTGGCATCATATTTTTTTCCGTCATAGGTTAAATCAACATTGCCATCAATGATAAAATCACTGTATTTAACTTTTGCCTTTCCGGGTACAAATTCCAGCTTCCCAAAGTTAATGGTTGCTTCCCAATGCCATTTTATATCGGGGTATACGTTAATATTGGCTTTTTTAACCTGAATATCTGGTGCTTCACAAGTATCTTTTATACCGAGTCTATAGGTTTTAGGTTTGACGCTCGGCAACCATATGCGCTCAAAGATATTTGAGCGGTTCCAGGCGTCACAATTGACTTTGAATTCAATTTTGTTTTCAGTTTTTAATATTAATTTGTGTTCTTTTGAAATGTTAAAGCTACTGTTTTTGTGTGACGGGCATAATTCACTGGCTTGAATTTCTGCACTGATGCGATCAAAACCTGCTTTATCAGTTTCCGTCGCAACAACATTCAGGCTGGGAACTGATTTGGTTTCTTTTGTGATGTCTACGCTGGCTCCGTGGCTACATTTGATGACAACTTTTTCAAGAGTACACGGAGGCTTTGTTTCATCAGCCATAGTTTCATTTGTGGCGACAACCGCTCCCACCCCTGCCACTTCACTGCTTCCGCGCAAGTACGCACCTCCTTGCTCTTCATGCGGCCCGAGACTTGAGGTTTGATCCGGCGTACTCTCAATGGGCGTATTATCCATACTGCCATTCGGTTGTGCGATTATCGGTGGAGGGTTGGCGATGATGACAAATTGATTTTCCAACAAAGCCAGGGCCATTGCAGCTATTTGAATGTCCGGGGGCTGATTTTTATCGGCTGCGGAGATATCCATTGCGGCGGCGAGCTCGTTGCGCTGAGCATCATCCATTTTCAGTTCTGTCAAAAAACTTACGGCCTGTTCTTTGTCGGTAAACGTTTTGGCCACAGCCGCTGGCTCTACCAGTAACACGCTGGCAGGTACCAGTTTGTAGCTCATTCCCTTTGCCGTGGATATGATTGGGGCTGAAGTTTCCTCACGTTGTTGGTCCAGATGTTTTAATGGGTAAAGTTTGAGTGTGCCCCGAATCAATAATTGACTGATGCGCGCTTCTATGCTTGCTCGAGGTTTAAAGTTTTCGGCTGCAACACGGGACAAGATTCTCCGCCAAAAACCCAAGGAGACACTGAGTCGTCGGACAAAGTTTTCAGTAAAGACTGAATCTGAAAACTCCTTTGCTTTCACAATGTGATTGACGGGTGCATCACCCTGGACATACAGGCGGTAGTGGTGTTGAAAGCGGTCCTGAATGACAGTGGTGCGCATACGCATATATTTCCTCTACTCGGGGTGCCAGTGATTTTAACCAATAATTGTATCAATCGCTAACGTAGGCTATTAACCTAAGCAAATCAGTTAAACCTGCCAAGAGCACTAACGCTGGCTTAAATTTCTCAAAAAACGGGTTTCGACTGAGTTACCTGGGCAAGAGTAGGACGAATCGTTACGATCAATCCTCCTCTGTTCAGTCCGCCGGTTTTGGCGGCCTAATTAAGTACAGCCTCAACTAATTGTTACTGATTTGATTGAAGAGGGGGTGGGGAATTCAATGCGGTGAGTCGCAATGGTCATCCCGTGATACTTGATGCAATTGTTGCTGAGTGGCGGGTTGACTGCAGTGGTTCGCGAGGCAGGATATGCTCAATACTGACGCTCATTTGACGATTCCACGACAAAATGCCACTAAAATCTGCGCTACGCTTGACAGTATTGCCAGTGATGCGCATATTCCGGTAAGCGGTTGCCTGTCAGGTTTTTATCATCGCTGCCACTTACATTAATAAAAACAAGCCGTTCGTAAAAACATATTTATCAACAGGGTTACCATGATAAAAAAAGTGCTCATCGCCAATCGCGGTGAAATTGCGGTACGCATTGCCCGTGCCTGCACCGAGCTGGGCATTCAGTCTGTCGCCATTTACACAGACGCCGACCGTTATTCCCTGCATGTGAAAAAGGCGGATGAAGCTTATAATCTTGGTCCTGATTCTGTTTCCGGTTACCTGAATGTGCATCGTATCGTCAATCTGGCCACGGCCACGGGCTGTGATGCTTTGCACCCAGGTTATGGTTTTCTCTCGGAAAACCCTCTGCTCGCTGAGGCCTGCGAAAAACGTGGCATCCGTTTTATCGGCCCCAGCGCTGCAATAATTCACCAGCTGGGAGACAAACTGCAAGCCCGCGCAGCAATGATCAAAGCGGGTATACCTGTGACACCCGGCAGCGAAGACAATGTGGAATCAGTGCAGGAAGCATTGGTGGTTGCCGAGAAAATCGGTTATCCGGTGATGTTGAAAGCCACTAATGGTGGGGGTGGTCGGGGCATCCGCCGTTGTGGTGACCCCGATGAACTCAATCGCAGTTATGACCGTGTGGTCTCCGAGGTGAGTAAAACCTTTGGCAATGCCGAAGTTTTCCTGGAAAAATGTATCGACAACCCGCGCCATATCGAGGTGCAGATACTGGGTGACCAGCATGGCAAGGTGATCCATCTGTTTGAACGGGACTGTTCCATTCAGCGTCGCCATCAAAAACTCATCGAAATCGCTCCTTCGCCACAGCTCAGCGAAGAACAACGCAAATACATCGGCAAGCTGGCGGTTAATGCGGCCAAATCTGTCGGCTACACTAATGCTGGCACTGTGGAATTTCTGTTGGCTCAGGATGACTCGTTTTATTTCATGGAGGTCAACACCCGTCTGCAAGTGGAGCACACCATTACCGAACAAATTACCGGCATCGACATTGTGCAGGAACAAATTCGCATCGCCGCTGGCCTGAAATTGCGTTACAACCAGCGCGATGTAAAACGCCGTGGTTATGCCATGGAGTTCCGCATTAATGCCGAAGATCCGAAAAATGATTTTCTGCCCAGCTTCGGTCGCGTGACCCGCTATTACGCTCCAGGCGGCCCTGGTGTGCGCACCGATGCCGCTATTTACACCGGTTACGACATTCCCCCTTATTATGATTCCATGTGCGCCAAGCTCATCGTCTGGGCACTGGATTGGGATTCGTTGATTGATCGCGCCAACCGCGCATTGAAAGATATCGGTGTTTACGGCGTCAAAACCACCATTCCGTATCAACTGGAAATTTTGAAGTCACCTCATTTCCAGTCGGGTAAATTTGACACTTCGTTTGTCGAATCCCACCCGGAGTTAATCGATTATTCTGTGCATCGCTCATCACGCCAGCTGGCTGCCGCATTAGGCGCCGCAGTGGCAGCACATATGGGCCTATAACAATAACCTGAACTTGGATACCGCACAGGTATAACAATTTTCGTCATAAAACTCACCACGGACTCACAGAGAAACCCATGTCAAAAGTCTACATTACCGATACCATCCTACGCGATGCGCACCAGTCACTGCTGGCCACACGGATGCGCACCGAAGATATGTTGCCCATTTGTGACAAACTGGATGCCATCGGCTTTTGGTCGCTGGAGATGTGGGGTGGCGCTACCTTCGATGCCTGTATTCGTTTTCTCAAAGAAGACCCCTGGGAGCGTTTGCGCCAGTTGCGCGAAGCCTTGCCGAATACGCGACTGCAAATGTTATTGCGTGGACAAAACCTGCTGGGTTATCGCCACTATTCCGATGATGTGGTGCGTGCCTTTGTGGTACGCGCCGCAGAAAATGGCATTGATGTGTTTCGTATTTTTGATGCGCTCAATGACGTGCGTAACTTGCAGATTTCCATTGAGGCGGTAAAAAAAGCTGACAAACATGCCCAGGGCGCGATCAGTTATACCATCAGCCCGGTTCACTCCACGGCACAATATGTCGAAATGGCCATCACCCTGCAAAACATGGGCTGCGACAGTATCGCCATTAAAGACATGGCGGGTTTGCTGACACCCTCGGTCACTGCTGAATTGGTGAAAGCATTGGTGGACGCATTGGATGTTCCCGTACACTTGCACTCGCATGCTACCGCCGGACTGGCCAGTATGTGCCAACTGAAAGCCATAGAAAATGGCTGTCGTCATATCGACACTGCCATTTCTTCATTTTCCGGTGGTACCAGTCACCCTCCTACGGAAAGCATGGTCGCCGCGCTACGTGATACCGAGTACGACAGTAAACTCGATTTATCCGACTTGCAGGAAATCGGCTTTTATTTTTATGAGGTACGAAAAAAATATCATCAGTTCGAAAGTGAATTCACCGGACTCGACACCCGCGTACAAAATAATCAAGTACCCGGCGGGATGATTTCCAACCTCTCCAATCAACTCAAAGAGCAAGGCGCGCTGGAACATATGAATGCGGTGTTGGAAGAAATTCCACGAGTGCGCACCGATCTGGGTTATCCGCCGCTGGTCACGCCCACCTCACAAATCGTCGGTACCCAAGCATTACTCAACGTGCTTTCGGAATCACGTTACCAAACCATTACCAATGAAGTAAAACTCTATTTACAAGGCAAATATGGCAAGCCGCCAGCAGACGTAAATGCCGATGTACGTCGACAGGCTATCGGTAATGAAAACGTCATCACCTGTCGTCCCGCTGATTTACTGGAACCGGAAATGAGTCGCTTGCGCAATGATATTGGTGAAATTGCCGAGTCTGATGAAGATGTGCTGATTTATGCGATGTTCCCCGACATCGGTCGTGAATTTTTAGAGCAACGCCGTGATGGCACCTTGGAACCGGAGGCCCTTGAACCACCACCGGGTGATTCACAAGACTACTGTGCCGCTGCGACAGAATTCAATATCAGCCTACACGGCGAAACTTATCACATCAAGGTCACCGGCACCGGGCATAAAATGCAGGAACAGCGTGCCTTTTATATCAACGTGGATGGCACACCGGAAGAAGTGATTGTTGAATCCCTTGATGCCGTATTCACCAATGGTGGTACTGACACATCACAAAACAGTGGCGGCAAGGGCAGCAGCCGTCCGAAAGCCACAACACCAGGCCATGTCACGACATCAATGCCAGGCATCATTGTTGACGTGCTGGTAGCCGAGGGTGATCAGGTTTCTGCGGGTGATCCCATCCTGATCACTGAAGCCATGAAAATGGAAACCGAAGTCCAGGCTCCTATTGCTGGCACCATTAAAGCGGTGCATGTGCAAAAGGGTGACAGCGTCAACCCGGACGAAGCATTGGTGGAAATTGAATAAGGAACAAGTTTAAGGAACGCGCTACTTTTAAAAAATCACCGGATATTTAACGCAGAGGTCGCAGAGAAAAACACGAGAAACTCTGCGATCTCCGCGTTTATAACACGCCATTTGTCAGTGTCACGACGACATAACCTCCCTTAATGTACTGGGGTGCTTATCCAGAGGTTTAAACCCCTGGATTCCGGCTAAAAACATGCCGGAATGACGGTGTTCTCAGTAAAAAATGCTGACAGAGTGATTCAGCCCTTAGCTCACATTATAGGGCGAAAAGTTTTCTACTCTTCTCTTTGCGCCCTATGTGTCTTTGCAGACAGTACGCTCACAACACATAATTTGCCAGTGCCTCAACAACGGCACCGTTTACTGGTTTACACAGAGACCTGTCTTATATACGTTGCAAATAATTACGCACGCTTGACCCGACGTTTCTTTCTGCCCTTTTTTTTGCTCTTTTTTGCCACTTTACGGTCATAATCCTTTTGCCATTTTGATAGGAAAACCGCAACGGCCTTTTCTTTGGCTTCTTCCATTTTGCGCTCAATTTCAGCCAGTTTCACAGAGTCTTTTAATGTCTGTTCTACTTCACGCGCTTTGGTTTTGCTTGACATCAATGCGGTTTTTGCTTTTTTCGCTGCATTTTTAGCCGTAACGACAGCACGTTTGGCAGCAGCAGTTTCTTTACGTGCGGCTGCACGTACTGCTTTTTCGATTTTTCCCGTGGCAACTTCCAGCGCCTCTTCAGCAGCAATAACCTTTGCTCCCAGTTTTTCTGCTTTGTCTAAAGTAGCCCTAACCACTTTTAAGGTTTTTTCATGCGTTTTGCTCAGTGGTATTGAAGCAGAAACACGTTTCGGGCTGCGTTTTGTTTTTTTCTTTTTGACCATGTTTTCCTCCACAGAAAAATCAATTAACTATTAAATAGAGTGACAAACAGTTTGCGCAAAAATCGTACACATGATCAAGTGTATCTTTTTTTTATTGAATAACAAGTAAAAAGCGTATTTATCCTGTTTTTACTTTATGAAGATATTCGTGGTGTTTGAGATTCAGGTGTTAAGTATGTGTCATAGAGTGTGGAAATAAAAAATATTGAGTATGTAACGAAGGAGTCGCAGAAAACGCAAAGAAAAATACCAAAAATTTTATACCGCTACATTTACAATATTAAAATGTGAATTAAGCAACGAAAACACGCTACTTTTTAAAAAATCACCGAGTATTTAACACAGAGTTTGCAGAGAGCGCAGAGTTTCTCGTGTTTTTCTCTGCGCCCTCTGCGTCTCTGCGACTTCCGCGTTTATAACACGCCATTTGTCAGCCCCACGACGACATAATCTCCCTTAATGTACTGAGGTGCTTATTCGGAGATTTAAACCCCTGAGTTCCGGCTAAAAACACACCGGAATGATGGTGTTCTCAGTAAAAAATGCTAACAGAGTGATTCAGCCCTTAATTCACATTAAAGCTGACCAAACTTGGCATAAAGCCGACAGTTAAAACGTTCAGCTTTTATTCCGGCATGAGCATTTGTGAATACTCATCGAGCTTGTCCAGCAATACCAATTGCGCAGCATTCAATTCACCACTATCACGCAATTGTGTAATGCATTCATTGTACTCATCAAAACTGATGCCGGCTCCTGGGCTGGCACCTGTCAGTCGCGCCATTCGAAATTCCTCCCAGCGATTTTTTTCAGCATCATTCAGCGTATTCGGGTAGTTTCGGGCACGATAACGAAACAACATTTCTGCAAGACGTTTGTCTTTAAATGGAAGATCCAGATTCGCCAGGTTTTCAGATGGCGTACTTCGAATGTCTTCCATACGTGCTCGATCATCGTTGGAAAAAAAGCCCCCACTGTAAAGCATAAAATCCGGGTCATTGGTGGTTTCAAATGCCGAGGCGCGATAAATTTCCTGTAGTTTTTTAATAAACGAGGGTTGTGCCAATAATTGAGCAATATGTTGCTGAGCCAGTTGCGGATCAAGTTGCCAGCGTGCAGCAGCATCGGATGTGAGTGTATTTGCAGGAACCACCACTGGGCTCCTGTTGATATGAATGGTTTTAACCGGCAACCGCATGCAACCTTCGGGAAGCTCATTCTGGCGGGTAAACAGGCGGTCTTTCAATTCATTTTCACTCAGTGCAAAAAACTGCGTGGGATCAATTCGCAAGTCGTAAACAATGATTTCATTTTTATTCGTCGGATGCTGTGCCAGTGGTGCCACAAGGCTGATGCAACCACGCTCAACCGGGTACATGGACGAGACATGCAACACAGGTGTGGGTTTGATCACATTCAGTCGTTGTGCTACATCCTGCTTGGCGCGATACGTAAAAACATAATGATACAATTTAGGTTGTTTTTCACGAATCAGACGCGCCATAGCAATCGTCGCCAACACGTCCGATACAGCATCATGTGCAGCATCATGTGCAATGCCATTAGCTGCAGTCAGTTGCTCTAACCGAAAGCTGGTTTTTCCATTTTCATGTGTTGGCCAATCGATACCCTCCGGCCGCAAGGCATAGGTTAATCGTGCCATATCGATAATATCCCAGCGAGAATTGCCGTTTTGCCATTCTCGCGCATAGGCATCAAAAAAATTTCGATACAGGGTAAAACGTGTCACTTCATCATCAAAACGCAGATTGTTATAACCCACAACACAGGTATTAGGCTGGGAAAATTCATCATGAATCTGCCGGATAAATTCCGCTTCGGGCACACCTTCTGCCAATGCCTGTTGCGGGCTGATACCCGTAACCAGGCAGGCTTTTGGATGTGGCAGAAAATCATTGGCCGGTTTGCAAAAAATATTTAAGGGCTCGCCGATGACATTCAGTTCAAGGTCGGTACGGATACCCGCAAACTGCACGGGACGGTCACGACGCGGATCAACACCAAAGGTTTCGTAGTCGTGCCAATAGAGGCTGGGTGTATTATCGTTTTGCTGCCGGTTTGGACGGGTTATTGTCATCGTATTCGTTTTCACATCTGTTTATATGTTGTGAAAACGAATATATCGGAAATTGTTTTTGTGGGGAATACAAAAACGGGAGAGATCACTTCTCTTCCTCAGGAACGGACTGAAGCCGGGATGCAAAACAAGGAAGTTATTTCGTGCGCGTTCCTTAATCGTCATCCGTAACAACAGCCGTCACCAACAATGCAGTGATATTATCGACACCGCCATTGTCCAGTGATTTCTGAATCATCAAATCCACTTTTTGACTTTCGTTCAGCTCCATCTGGAGGATTTCAATAATCTCTGCGGTCGATACTTCACCAGATAATCCATCACTGCACAACAATAATTGTTGGCTATGTTGCAGGCTACCCTGCACCCGCCCCACTTCCATTTTGTGCAGGTCGGACATGCCAATTGCCTGGGTAATATAATTGCGTTGTGGATGCACCAGAGCTTCTTCGGGAGTAATGCGGCCATCATCCACCATGTGTTGCACCAACGAATGATCTTTGGTGATTTGCGTGAGCTGTGCGCCATCCCACACATAAGCACGACTGTCTCCCACCCACACCACATCAAAATCGCCGTTATCCAGTTTCAACGCCACTGCGGTAGAACCCATCCCGGGTTTACCTTCGCCACTATCTGCAGCCTTGCGCACGGCATAATGTGCCAGTATCAGTGCTTCAGCCATGGGTTTACCGTTGCGAATTTCACGGCTGACACAATCCACCACAATACGACTGGCAATCTCGCCGCCTTCGTGACCGCCCATACCATCAGCCAGTACGCAAAAATTGGCATCGGCATCCACTTCGTAACAGTCTTCATTATGCACACGCACATTACCCACATGGGTAACATGTCCACAGGTACTAAATGCCATAAATTAATTTCTCGTTATTGCTAAAACCAGCCAAAAATTGTTATTGACTGAATAATTGATAAGCCCGACTGTCAATAAACACATCGACTAAAATCGGATCTACCTTACCGGTATTGGCTTCGTGCTGCAGGATGTCCAGCGCCTGTTCCACGCCCAAACTGCATTTGTAGGGCCGATCACCTGCGGTAAGCGCATCAAAAATATCCGTCACAGCCATAATGCGTGATTGAACAGGAATCTCCTCCCCGATCAAACCCTGCGGATAACCCGTGCCATCCAGTTTTTCATGATGGGCATGGGCAATATCGGCGACAGCGGATAACGACTCTGTCCACGGAATATGGCTCAAAAAAGCAAAAGTGTGACTCACATGAGACTGAATTTCTAAACGCTCGTCCGGTGTTAAACTGCCACGTGCCAGGGTCAGTGCATCCAGCTCTGGTGTCGTCAACAATTGCACAGGTGCGCCATCATTGCCGGGGAAAATAAAATCCGCCACTGCGCGCAAATCATCTGTCACTTCATCATCCAGTACCGATGGTTCATTCGCGTGCTTGATCATTGCCATAAATCGCTGCAATCGTGCTGTTTCCCAGACCAGACGTTTGTCCATGGCCACACGGCGTAGTTTGAATTCTGCAGGCGATAATTCTCCATGCTGATCGATCAGCTCGCGGTAAGCCTGTCGCTCTAGGCTGGCGTGCGCATAGCGAAATCGCGCTTCCAGCACATCCATTTCTGAATGATACAGTTTTCGCGCCTTAATCAGTATGTGCTCACGCACGCCCACCTTGCCAAAATCATGCAACAACGCGGCGTAACGCAGTTCCTGCATCTGATCCCGGTTAAAATTGATATCGCGTAACATTTTCTGCTCGGACTGATCCACCACGGTCGCCAGACGTTGTGAATATTCGGCGACACGAAATGAGTGGCCGGCGGTGGTAGGGTCACGTGCCTCGATGGCATGCACCGACGCAGAGACAAAGCTTTCAAACAAATGACCAATATCTTCGTACAACCCAAAGTTTTTCAACGCAATGGCGACCTGCGCACTAATGCCGGTGAGAATTTGCAAATCTTCTTCGCAGAAAGAATGTGTCTCACTATGCGTGTCAATCTGAATCAGCCCCATGACCTCGTTGTCCACCAACAACGGCGCACACATCATGCTGCGAATACCCAAACTCAGGATAGACTGATGGTCATCAAACCGATGGTCATCGGCTGCATCATTCGACAGGATGCTGCGCCGCTGGCTCACCACTTCATCAACAATGGCTTCTGATAAAGACAACACCTCCCCTTCTCCGGATGGCTCACGCGTGGAAGCTGCAGCGGGTTTGAATTCCCGGGATTCTTTATCACGCAATACCACAAAGGCGCGTTCAGCGGTGGGGAAAATCACAAAAATAAAATCCATGATTTTAGCAAACAGCGACTCCCTGTCATGCTCCCCACCAAGGCCGATGCTAACCTGTGCCATAGCTCGTAAACGACGTAGATCATCACTCTCTGAGGCTTTTTCATCATCCGTTATCGCCTCACGCAAGGCATCCACCACTGCCGAAGCATCCAGCACCACACTGATTTCTGGCTCAGGCAGATCGACTGGGCAAAACAACATGGAGATATCGGCTTGTGATACACCTACATCCGGGTTGGCAGTAAGCGATAAATCAAACACTTCTTCATTCAGGCCAATTTCGGACGCCCAGGGCGCGCTGTCATTGCTGTCACCGAGTGGCTCTGTCGAAATCAGCGCCGGTCGAAAACGCATGTGTACCCCTCCCACCTGCACATTGCTGCCCTCGCGCAATACACAAGGTGCGCCTGACTGCAAGCGAAAGGTATTAAGAAAGGTACCGTTGGTGGACTGACAATCTTCCAGATAATACCGGCCACGCTGGATATAAATACGTGCGTGCCTGCGACTCACTCGAACATCCGTCAGATTAATGTCGCCTTCCTGCAACGGCACATCCTCGTCATTACGACCGATGATGGTCTCTGTGCCTAATGGAAAACGGGTGCCCACCAAGGGTCCGTTAAGGACCTCCAAATAGGCTACTGTCGGTTGTTGGGCTTGCTTGTCGTTCATGTTAACTCGTATTCAGGTGCTATGATTGTCTGACTCAGGTTCTGCAAATGATGATCGTGCGCGCAAGATCCAGGCCCGAAGGTAACCAGCTTGTCCCGCGGGCGCAATAGCTGCTATATGTTTCGTGTCTTTCAGCCGTTATATTAGCCAGAAGCGAAAAACGGATGACAAACTGGTGCTTTTACACAAACGCTCCGGAACAACTATACGTATAATAGCGTTGGTGGATGTAAACTCGTAGATGTAAACCTGTGTTAAAGCTGTGTTAAAGCAAAGGGCTGGCTTGTGGATAACGATACACTGAAAGTACCCAAAAAACTGCGTCCCGTCACCCTGTGGGTACACCCGGAAGGTCGCGTCATCGGTTCCATTTATTTGCGTACGCAAAGCCCACATCATGCTGGCAGTGAACAGCCGCTGGAAGCATTGAATGCCTGCGAGAGTTTTCTGGTATTTAATCGCGACGAACCTGCTGAACTACGCTTTTATAACATCAAATCAGTGATCCGCATTGAATACGAAGCAACGAAAACGGAAGATGATGAAGCCACCGACAACGATCCCACAAATAACGCCATGCACTGTCACTTGCAGTTAATGGATGGCGCGTATATTAATGGTATCATTCGTGAATCTCTGCCACCCGATCATGCCCGCTTGCTGGATTACCTGAATCGTAGTGACGAGGCTTTCATTAAAGTGCATATGGAAGACGGACTGATTTATCTCATTAACAAATCGTACATCAATCACGTTCACGTCGATGACATCACTACCACTCATGCTGAATCCCAGGGAGCTGACTGAGGTCTTTCCCGTGGTTTTCATTCTGTCCTCTACTGCCTCATTCCTCGGTTGCGCACGGAGCAATCGGTGAGCCTGCTGTCCGGCTTCAAAACCAGTCGCGCCATCGCCGTCATCCTCGCTGAAGACGCCGGGGCCACAGCGGAAGGCAAGCGTGCTCTGTACAAACTCAAACAGATTGGCGAGCCAGCAGTCCCCAAACTCATCGAGGCGTTGGGAGATACCCGCCACACCGCTGCGCTGGAACAGTTACTGGTGGGTTTGGTGCGCAACAGCAGCCTCTCGCTGTTTCTGGTCGGTCTGGCCCATGGCGACCAACACATCGTCGATGGTGTGACTCGTGTGCTCATACGCGCCCAGGATTTCAATCCCAACGAACTGTTTCCCTACTTCAATCAGCCCTTAGATGGCGAGGAAGTCTCCAAAACCGCCTTGGGGAAAGTGCTGATTGCCCACGTCGGGCGCGTCAATGCCAACATATTACTGGGCCTGCTGGATCAGGTAGACAGCAAGGTACGGCCCATTTTATATCGTCTGCTCGACAGCATCGCCAACGAAGCCCTGGTACCTGATATCAGCCAACGGCTCGACAGCAATCAACCATTGGTACGCGCACATCTTCTTCAACTGTTATCCCGCTTTGACACAGCACTCAGCCACGAGGGACTGGTCAAAGCACTGAGTGACCCCAACAAAGCCGTGCGACAAACCGCACTCAATGGATTGGCCAGCCTCCGTGCTGAAGAAAATGTCGGCGATATCTGCGTCCTGTTGAGTGACAGTGACCTTACTGTGCAATCGACAGCTATCGAGGCTCTGGTCAAAATTCGCTCACCTCACACCATCAAACATCTGATCAACGTATTACAGGACGAATCCGAATATGTGCGCCGCGCCGCCGTGGAAGTGCTCAACGAGGTAGGAGACCAAAATGCGGTAAAAGACCTGCTTAATGCCCTT
>Ga0316203_1001043_pt1 | contig 23037 bp, 35 predicted proteins | sample 6monrhotite_MG_FD_204940 | JGI IMG/M metagenome (GOLD analysis project Ga0316203, IMG submission 204940) | Microbial mat bacterial communities from mineral coupon in-situ incubated in ocean water Damariscotta River, Maine, United States -... | ecosystem: Environmental > Aquatic > Marine >... | reverse complement strand
CCTGATCTACGCCCTCGACGATGCCCTCTCCTTGTTTAACCAACGACACCTCCAGTTCCAACGTGCCACGGTCAACTCCAACCAAGTGAACTTCTCATGAACCAACCCCAAGCCACCGAAGCGCTGAGCAACGCCCTGGTCCCTCGGTCCGCCCCTCAGTTTTCCAGCGATCCCCAAGCCGAGACCACCGCCCTGGCCCCGATCCCCGGTAAGATCGGTAACCCAAACGGCAAAATCCCGGCGACCAACTTTGACCAAACCAACCAACTGTACCACCCCCCTTATGACCCGGATGTACTGACCGGGATGTTGCATATCCAACACCACGGCTCGGCGATCCAGCTCAAAGCCAATGCGGCGGCAGGGGGCTTCCGCCCGAGTGTCAACAACCGGTATTTTCAGTCCTGGATGACCTGGAAAATGACCGAAGAAGCGATCAGCGGCCTGAGGGCCTTAGCGAAGAACGACCCGAGCGGGGCCAAAGAAGCGATCACCGAGGCCCAAGCAATGGCCAAGGAGTTGGGAGGGAACCGGACCCTGCAAAAGGAGCTGAAGGCCTTCGATTCCCTGATCAGCTACCAGTCGGTCCAACGGGCCTTTTTCGACTGGTTCCACCTGGGCAACGCCTATTTCCGGGTGATCTTCGACAACCGCCTCAACCCGGTCCAAATCAACCACAAATTCGCCCGGATGATGCGCCGCCGCCGGTCCGCCGGGTTTTACGCCGAACTGGGCCAAACCGCCTCAGAGTCGGTCAGCGGGGGGAAGGTCAAACTCACCAACCACCCGAAGGGCAGCGTGCTGCATATCGCCGACTACAGCCCCGAATCGAGTGTGTACGGCGTCCCGGCGTATCTGGGCAGCCAAACCAACCTGGTCCTGCGCCGGTCCTACGACCGATTGCTGCAAGGGTTTTTGGACGCCGGCGGCCACTTCGGCCACGTGTTTATGCTCAACATTGCGTGGAGCGATTGGGACAAAGAAAAGGGCCAATCGGCGACCGAAGAACAACTGAAAAATAACATTGTCCAGGCCCAAGGAATGGGCAACGGTAAGAATTTTTATCTGAATTTGGGCGGAGTCGCCGACAGCACCGGCAAACCGATCCCCATCGAGTCGCTGCTAAAAATCATGCCCTTGGGCGAACTGGCCGACAAACTCAAGATCGATTCCGCGACGAGCCAAGACATCCGTGCAGCGATCCTAAGCGACCACCAAACCCCGCCGGAAGTGATGTGCATCGCCGGAGACAAGAAGGTCGCCAGCGATTTGAACAAGGTCCTGAGGCTCTTTAACGGCGGCACCATCAAACCGCCCCAAGAAGCGATGAAAACCGGCCTCAACAGCGTCCTCCCCCCAGAACTCAGCGTCGATTTCGACGCCTATGATCCTTAATCAAAAAGGGGATGCTGTTTTGTTCAGAGATGCCGCCGGGAGTCCGGCGGCATTGGGGTTAGCGGTTGGGTTTTAGTTTTAGGGAGGCTGACTTAGGGGGGAAGATTCGTTTGTTGAGCGATTCAAGCTCGTCCACGAGGCTTTCCCCGGCGAGGTAGGCCCCTAAAACCACGGCTTCGCATTGGCCTTCGCTGAGCATGTTCGAGATCGAAGCGTTGAAAAAGGCCAACTTGGAGGCCAACTGACCCATGTCGTCAGCCGTTTGAAAACGGTCACATTCGGCCATTGGACCCCCTTTGTTTGCGGGTTTTTCCACCGATGCGGACTCGGATGAGGGCGAGGGTTGGTTTAGGCATCTTGACCTCCAGGGAGGGCGAGTTGCTTGTTGGAAGGAGCCAGCCCGAGCCGTTCCAGTTCAGCACGGGCGAACTCGCTGCCTTTGGTTTCGAGGGCCATTAAGGTGAGGACCTCTTTCGGTTGGTACTCGATGCCCTCGTCCAGGTTTGCCTGGAACAGGGCCTTGGGGATCGCCTCCCGGATCACCCAACGGGTGAAGGGGGCGGCCACCGGTTTATTGGAGCGGATGATGAAGAGGAAGAGGCCGGAGGGATAGAGGACCAAAACGTCCCCACGGGGGGCGTTGGAGCCGGGTTCCCCTGCGGTTATTGGATTTTGGACGAACTTTTGGTTCACGTTAATTAGCGAATTTGCCGGGTTGCCCAGCCAATTTGCCGGGAACAGGTCGTAGTCGACACCCCTTTCGAGGGCCTTTGATTCCCGAATATTTTTACTCGGGTTTTTGAGACCAAGAACAGCGGCAATCTCGGACAAGAGAAAGGCCGGTTGGCCATCAATAAGGTAAACAGTGATTGGATTAGACTCAAAATTGAGCGTTTGGATGAATTCCGACATGGGGAACCTCTCATTGAAAAATGGAGGCAAGGTCACCACCGAGAACCGGTGGGCTCAAACGCAGAAGAGCCCAGGAACTCGGCGGTGCGTCAACACCGTGGCCAAGGATTAGTGGTCCTTGGTTGCCGAATCCCTGGGCTCCTCTCCACCATCCAGTTTGCTTTGGGGTACTAATCCATGAAGTCAGTTGACGCTGACCTCTCAAAGCCCGAATGGGTGAAAAACACAGAGTGTTTATGTGAGGTATTATTCACGGTACCGCGAGTCAAGTCAAGAAAAGTCATTTTCCTGGATACACAATCCTCTCCCATTTGTTAGGCTTTGGCTTTTTTATAATCAAATTAGCCAATGAGAAAAAATGAAATCAACAGCGACTGGAATGACCCTGCCTTATTACGCTAAAATAAAAGGTTCAAAAATCTATCACCTCGTTAATGTGCATAGCCGATGGAGGAATTTTAAAGGATACGACCGCTCCAATTGCGAAGCGGTGGCATTGCCGGATTCCGACAGACCGATAGAGATTGCGCAGAATCTCCCCTCTGGCGCTCAACTTTGCAAAAGGTGCGAAAAGCTACTTGAGAAGGATGGAGCCGGGCCTTTCTTCCATGATTACACCTACCGGGACTATGATGATGGCGGTGGTGAGGAGGAGTTCTATGAGGATGACGATGCCCAGCCAACAGAGGCATCCAAAGAGGCACAAACCCCGTCCGGCTGCGGCACCGCTGTTTTGGCGATCATCGTAGCGTCTTCAGTATGGCTTTTTTAGTAATCTGGTCAAGAGGGCTGGTTTTATCTAGAATGCAGTTAAGCCAGCCCAGTCTTGTTCTTTGACACCCCACTTTTTTTGGAGTAAAAAAAAGACTCAAACAAACCAGAGTGGTGCCGATGAATTGTCCGAACTGCGCACAAAAAGCCGCACGAATCAGTCACAATACCAAAAGCGACCCCGGCCAACCGCTGGTCCAAACGGTCTACTACCGCTGCTCGTGCTGCGAAACCCGCTTCGAGCTGGACAAGTCAGTCGCCAACATCCGCACCCCCGACGACCCGGACAAGGTCTACCGCCGGGTGCTGAGCGACCTAACCAAACTGACCAAGCCCCAACTCCAGGGCCTGCTACCCAACCTAAAAACCCTCATCCAAACCGCCCCCGAACCGCCGGTCCAACTGCGGTTTTAAACCACGGGTCTAGTGCAAAAACTCGCTGTTCGTTATAGTTTCAATCGAATGAAATCTTGCAGTTGTCCTTGGGCATTTATGTAGTTCAACCTTTATTATCTAAATGAAAAATGTGGAAACAAACAAAAAATCCGGTGCAAGCACAACAAAAAAAGGAGATGGATAAACCAACTGGATTTGCACTTTTAAGTTCTCTCTGTGTGCTGTTCTTTCGGCCATGCACCGTAACTGAATGGATTATTATTTTTGAATATTTCTACTGCCTTCTTTTGTACCTTTCTCTGCCTGGAAATAAGTCTCCCTTACTATCGGACAAGAACTCCATATCGGATATCTTGCAGTTGATGTTTCCTGTCCCAGGCCTGATCCGTATAGTAAAGGAATATTCCGGTTGGAACCTGATTTACTCCAAGGTTCACCCAATAGACCCTCCCGTACCTCCTCAAAAGAAACACTCGAGCATTGGGATCTGGGTGATTGGCGTGTATGTAGCCTATTTTGGCCTTGCCTTTCAAAATTTCCAGGATAGTAGAAACAGGGTCGAATTTAAATTGAATCTCTCGGTTTCTCAGTTGGCGACACATGCAAGGAACTCGGCCTTGACAAGGCTGGCAAAAATTCAATTGGAACAATTGCCGGCAAAGCCAGAGATATTTGCTCTGTATGAGGCTCCTTTCTGGCTGGTCAGAAAAGGAGCCTCAGCCGACATCATCGAAGAAACCAAGATGGTGATCGCTTCTGAGCGGGGAAAATACTCCCCAATTACGCGCCAGCAACAAACCTTAGAACAGGAAATCGAACTTTTAAAGCTGTCTAGGATAGAACGGATGGAATTGGATATAACGAGTTCATCTTTTGGCAGAGCGCTCCTTGGCTATGATCCCGAAAGGGAAAAATTGTCTAAAAAACTAGTAGCCCGTCACAAAAAAGAAAAAGCTCTGAGTGAGCTGTACAGTGCTGGTTATTTCGAAACGAAAGGTCTTTCAAATATCGATTTAAATGGGGTCGACCTGTCTGGAGCAAATTTGAATGACGCAATTATGTGGGGCACTCACATGGACCATGCGATTTTGACTGGCGCGGACCTATCTGGCTCGCTTCTTCTTTTAGCGAAATTGAATGGTGCGCATCTAAAAAAGGCAGATCTAAGCTCGGCAAACTTGGGGGTAGCCGAACTGAAAAAAGTGGATATGCAGGGTGCTATCTTAATAGGCACCAGGTTTCGTAATAGTAACCTTTCCGGTGCAAACCTCTATGAGGCAATGATTAACGACGCCTTGTTTGAGGATGCTAAGCTTGATGGGGCGATTTGGGTCAACGGGATGAAGTGTGAAAAGGGGTCTATAGGGCGCTGTATTATTCAGGTCGGCGTCGGTACACTGGATGAAATGGAGCGAATTACTGCCCCCTCAATTCTAGGCATGACCGAATTTCAAGAAGGTCCGACCGAGTTTGATTGATTGCGTAACTTGTGGAAAAAATATTTTTTGGACCCACTATCTCGAACGAGCCGGTTCAGGCTGCTTGTATGCGAGTGGTGGGCAATCTCGGCTCGGAGTGCATTACATGGGAACCCGTGATTACCGACACCACCGTTGCCGGTCCTTCCCTCGGTATTTATAGCCCAGCGGGTCGCCAACATCCGCACCCCGCCGCTCAACCCGGCGCCATTCTTTAAACAGCCGGTCGTACATCTCCAAGGGGTACCCGTTTACCAGAGTGAAACTAGTATAGCAGGACAACTGGGTCCACCTTTAGGGAGAAGATTACCCCCGGTTCCCGCTCAGCGACCATGATTTGTCTTTTTATACTTTTTGGATGTCTAAGGCACTTTAGGCGAAAATAACCAGTCGATGATCTTTGGGCCATTGAAGGCGCTTGGGTCTTTGGCAAACTGTTCGTTGAACACCTTTTTCAGTCGTGGGTTCGAATAGAACTGGTCATAGGGTTTTACGACTAGGTCGTAACGGGCTTTGACGTAGTCTAGAAATTGCCTTGTTACGTCGCCCTTGTCCGAAAAAGTGTGATCGTCGGCGTAGATGTTCAAGAAGTTGGCCAACTCCTCGTCAGCTTTTTTGTCGTAATCCGGGGATAGAAGAGCCGGTATCGAGATGTGCTTCAACCGGCAATAAGCGATAAATGACTCCAAGATGACTTGGAGTGTGTCTATTACGGTTGCGGCAATCTTGCAACAGTCAAGATAAGCCCGCTCAAAATGCCCACGCGCTCGACTCTGCTCATTTTCGAAACAGGCGTCATCACCACTGTAACCTCGGATGATATGAGTCAGCCCATTGCGGATTTCGTTCTTTGGCTGGGGGATGTAGATACTGTCTTTTGCAAACTCGAGATGGTAGGCTATCAGGTTCTTAAAGAGTTTGGTTTCGAATATATCCTCGGTGAGCCGAGTGTAGGATCGGATCGTCTTGTGATTTAAAGATCGTGCCTTGTAACCAGATTTGTTCAGCAACCCGTTTTTAAGTGACTGCGAAAGCAGCTTGTCGCCGTGCAACAGAAAGGAGGGCTGTTTAATCGCTTCGTAGGCTTCGATGGCCTCAATGAACGCTTGAAAGCTGCTTGAAAAATCGGAGAAATCTTTCACGTCAAAATATTCTGCCTTGTCGACAAAATCTTTAAAAGCTGTGCGTTGTTGGGGTAGCATCGCCCCGCTCTCCGCTGCGATATCGGTACGGACTCTTAGCTGAAGCAATAGGTCGGCGGCAATCTCGTCATAGGCGTTTTCTAACCACTCCTTTGCCAACTGGTACTTTCCATCCACAATGATCAGCTTTGAGACGTTTACCATAGCGTCGTACGCTCTGGTTGGGATGTCGTTGTGAACAAATTTGCGGTGGAGACTCTGGAGGGGCCACAGGTATTGACTGTGGAAGGTAACAATGTCGTGCATTTAGTTCCGGCTATATAAAAAGGGGAGTTTGGAAGCTCCCCCTGATCATCATAGATTTAGATTCAACAACCCTATGTCGAAATAGTCGGCATTGGGCGCGAAAGTACGCGAGTGGCGTCACTGCGGAACTTGGGCTGTTGTTGGGGGTTTTGGCGTGCCCCAGTCACGAGTATCGAACCGTGAGAGATAAAACCGAATTCGTTTTCGGGGGTCGGTTCTGGACTCAGATATGCGAAAGGATTTTCGACGCTTGGTGGCCTTAACATAGGCAACTCCCTTTATCAGAAGGTTTTACTCCAAAAAACGGAAAGCTCACCCGCTGTGTAGCGAGAAACATAGGACATTGAATTCCGATTAGAGTAGTTTGTCAAGGAGTGGATGGATATGTAAATTTTTGAATATCCAAGTACTCCTCGCTTATTTCCCATCATCCTATGCCAAACATGGGCCAAATGCAACATTGGGAATTGTTGCTCTCGGATCTCGCAATCGGATGTCGGATTGTCTGTACCTAGGCTACACCGATTCAGTGTGGCAGTGAATTTTTTAATTTTTGCGTTTACCTTACACCACCCCGTTTTTTTTCTTAATATCCACCACCTTCAGCTTGATCTTTGCGATCGCCTTTGCTGGTTCTTTGACTGCAGGGTCGAGTGTTGAATAGTCGGTCCACCGGTTTAAATAGCGGTGAGTCCTTCGGTCCAACAACTCCAAGTTTTCCAAAACGCAGTTCATCCGGTCCCCATCGATGAACCGGACAACATGCCCTTTAGGCACAGCCCCGTGGGTTTGCTCCCAAATCAGCTTGTGCTTAAACCTCCAAACATTCGGCTCTGCTACTTTGACTTTGAGATACCCAATTGTCGCCACTTTCTCAGATCCGACCGGGTCCGTGTTTTTTGGACGGTCGCCTTTCTTAAACTGTCCCGAGTTTGGCGGCACCTGCCCCTTGGTCCCTTTAGTCCAAGGGACGTTCCCCTTCGCAAACCTTCCGGTTCGCCCGGAATGCCACCTTTTGCGCTTCATCAAGGAGCGAATCATCTGGCTCGTTTTATCAAGCCCAAACCGCTCGTTGAAGGACTGAACCAAAAGATCGGTTTCCATGGTCCGGTTTGCAGAAAGGAAATCGAGTTGTTCTTGGCTGTACAAAAATGGCTTAGCCTTAGTCATCTGTCCCCCCTCCGAGAAGCTCGGGCATCTTCGCCCGGGTCAACCCGTCCGCTTGAAGCTTCGCCGCTTTGTAAACAAGGTCAGCGTTCCGAATTACCTTGTCTGCCACATCGGTGATCGCCCCGCTGCGGGCAATTTCTTGGAGCAACGAGTCCTGATTCAAATCTTCGTCAGACAGCCGTTCAAGCTGAGCAAATAGATGATTGTTAAGGTCCGTCAGTTTGTTTTTCATCCCTATTCCTTGGTTTTTTATGTCCAATTGGTTTCAAAATCATTGATCAGCGATTCGGTCGTTGTCGGTTCGTCTAATGTATACCCCTCGACAAACGCTTTAAGCGAGGCGGGCAAAGAATCTAATTCCCCTTTGACCCTCGCTTCATCAACCGCCACCGCCAAATTTTTGCCCATCTCAGCGATAGAGTACCCGTAGTACCTGGTCTTTTTGCCGTACAATTCTAATGAAGCCCAGCGGATCAACCCGACCAGGTTAACCTTCATGCCACCCCCTCATTTTTGTGCATTGCCACCCGAATTGCGATCTCTTGAGCTTCTACGCTCAGATAACGAATTGCTTCTTTGAACCGCTCAAACGAAAAACCTCCAGGGATTGGTTGGAAACCCAAACTTAAGGCGGTTTCCCATTTTGCCCCGGTATATGCCAATGACATGATATCTAGGGATTCCGAGTGTCGGATTTCGTGCCCTTCTTTTTTCAAAAATCGACTGAGCATTTTGGCTTTCGGTTTGATATTAAAGTTTTCCACTGTCTCTCCTATTCTTCGTTTCGTTTCTTAAATTTCCCATCCGCCCCCCTCACCGGACCATCCGTCGGGTTTTGGGGCTTCATGGGTGTTGATTGGTTGATCGGCGGCCACCGGTCCTCGGACGGTCGAACCGTTGTATTCACTGACTTGAGCCCGATCAAAAAACTCAAGAGATAAATCAAGATTTGAATCCCGCTGCGCCCTGCAAACACAAACCCGATATCCGAGCCGCTTGCCTGCATTTTCGCCACCCTGCCGCTCGCCGGTCGCTCTTTTAACGCCGCCGACAACTCGGACTGAACCTCGGCCCGCTGCGCCGAGGCTTTCGCCAAGTTCGCCTTTTGCCCGAGCTGGTAAAACCGATCCTCAGCGAGCTGCGATGCGGCCAGCGATTTACTGAGCGCTTCAACCTGCCGATCAAAGACCAACGCCACTCGCTCAACGGCCTGAGCTTGTCCCAAAGCCAACCCGGTGACGTGCCGTGAGCTCGCATAAATGTTCCCCACCGCCAGAGCGATGACCGCCGCAACCGCTAGGGCCTGGATAAAAACATGACACCCCCGAAGCTCCCGATGATAAGCGACCAACACCGCCGCCCCCAGCTCGATCGCCAAGGCCGACGCCCAAGCCCGGAGCTCAACCAAAAGCCCGGTCCCCGGCAGCAAATCTCGAAAGAACCCCGCTGTGTCCGGCACGATGGCGACCAGCGCACAAACCAGAGCTAAAAGAGAAATGGCTCGTTTCACATCCCCTCCTCACTCACCACTTGATCCGTTTTTTTCTTCTTTTCATTGATCACTAACTCATATTTCTTCTCGCCTACAATAATCCCCCAGGCCATTTTGCCGCCCTCAGTGATACTCTCAAAAATCATCCGGACGATTTCACTAGTCACATCTTTTTTGACCAAATAAAGCCCGTGACCGTTTTCTTCGACTGCAAACCCAGCTAAACAACGACCCGACAACTTGGAAAAATTAATCCGAACCATATCCAACATGCCCGAAACCAAAGCCGCTGCTATGTCCGGTTCGATCTCCAAATTGAAGTCTGCATAAATTTCTTGAACGACCTCATACGGATCTTCAAAGCACTGATCCTCTTCGATCTCCATCCCTAACGCCCGGGCGATCACATAAACAGCCTCTTCGGCTGAAACCTCGATATCTTGACTCATCCTCTCTCCTGTTTCAATTCCCCAATTTTCCGCCGACACAGGTCCAACCACAATTGATTATCCCAAGACGGATTCGATCTAAACATCTGTCTGCTAATTTCTAACAACTCCCGCCAGCGGTTGAGCCGCTCTTCAATCGTCCGAGGCGAAGCCCCTGGATTAGGCGTCCCATCACAGACGTTAGCCGGTAAATGGTCCATGCCACTCCTCCCCGTTACAAAGTACCTCGCCCTTAATCTGAGGGCCTTTCAATCGAACGGTGACATTCAATACCCCACCGCATACCCCGCATTCCTGTTGAAACCCGGTGAAGTTTAAGGTTTCAAAAACCCCGGTTTCTTTCTCCAATTCAATAGCGCTCAAACAATCCGGGCACCGCCCCTGCTCCAGCACCATATCCAATGCGATTGACAGCATCGTCTTGTTCATCATGTTCATGGTTCGTCTCGGTAAGGCAGCCACTGCTGCGATTTTCCACCCAGGGCCCGGCCTAAAAAACCAGCACAAGCCGCCGAACTTTTCGAACGCCCAAAACACCGAGCCACTTTCCCAGGCCGGTGGCACAGGCTCAAATGGGCCGGTTTCTTTTTATTCAAACAAAGACGACAAGGCGTCGGGCTCTCGTCAGTTCTCCACGTCGCTAGTCCCATGGTCCCTCCTTGGTTACTTCCAAAATTTCCGTCTCCCACTCCCCCGAGGGCAAGTACCACTTTTGCCCCAGCCTCTGGTGCCGCTCAAGTGCGGTGGTCCGGTTGAGCCAGGCGGGCAGCTCACAAGCCGCCCCTTTGCGCTCTTTGTTCATCGTCAAACTCATCTCGCTGTCCCATTTGCCGCCAGGCAGCAACATCGACCGATCATAAATCTTGTACAACCGCAACAAATCCAGCACCCGAGGCACCGCCGCCCGCTTGGTCTCCGGGCTCTCGCAAACCCAAAAAACCGAAGAAAAAGGAAACCGGATCGCGCCAAAAACCAGGGCTTCTTCACAGCTCCTTGGTTCGTTTTTGATCGGGTCTAAAAAGATTGTCTGGACCGAGCCCAACCGGCCAAAGAGTTTGACCGCCTGTTGCTGGGCTTGGGCCTTTGCTTCGCTGTCGATTGACCCTTGGACGGGCACCCAAAACTGCTGATCAATGCCCATGATTTGTGCTAAATACTCCATGATTTCTCCAGGTGTATGTTTCAGGGGTTACCAAGGTTACTAAGATTAAGTCGTTGAAAATATTGATTCTATTCTTTTAAAACAGGGGTTACTTAGGGGTTACCAAGGGTTACTTTTAAAGGTTACCGGTAACCCCTTGGTAACCCCTAGGTAACCCCTACCCATCAGGCTGTAGATTCTTTCCCATAGGGGGATGAGGGTGTTTTTTGTGGTTTGGTAACCAGGTAACCCTCTTCAACCACGTTTTTGGGAATCTGAAAGACCCAGCACTTGACGGTGCCGGAAAATCGGCTTTTGACCGGGTGGTTGGAATGCTCAAACTTAAACTCCTTGGCCTTCTTCAACTCCCCATACAGACGGTCCTTTTCAAAGGCCCACCCGGCACTACGAAAGGCCGACTCAATCTCGGTCATGCTGATCGCCAGCACATCCGGCTTGATCGAGTGGTTCAGCGTGAAGGCTTGTTCCTCTGGGTGTTTCGGGTTCGGTTTCCAGTATTTATCGTCGTGGGCCAGTTTCCTCACTTGCTCGAAGAAGTCCGACACCGTGGCCGAATCAGAGCGCAACGTGTCCTCTCGGTCATAGGCCAGGTCCCGTACGAAGTTGGCGTAGGACGTGAAAACTTGGCGATCGAGCCCGAGCAGCTTGACCACCATGTTCCCGGCGGCCAGCAGGATGGTGTGGTTGAAAACAATCCGGTCATTTTTCAGCGGCGCCAGCTTATTTTGGGGGTCCGGCTTTTCGGGGTGCAACCAAGCGGTTTGCTCCGGGAAGGCTTCAAAAAAGAGCCGCTTCGCTTTGACTTGGTTCTTCAAGACAAACCCGAGATATCCCCCGATTTCCGGCCCCAGGCCTGCGATCCGCTTGGCGTTTTGGGCCTTCTCTCGGTTGAACTGGTTCGGGTCCTTGGAGAAGAGCAGCCGGTTAAACCGCTCCAACACCGCTGTGCTGGCTTCTACTTCCCCATTTTGGGCGATCACCAGGGCGGATTCAAAGTAACTGGTGTAGGTCTCGTTCCCTGCCGACTTGATCCCCACGGTTCTGATGATCCCGGCGTGGTTGTACCAGGTCTTGGTGTGTTCAAAGTTGAAGGGAGTTACCTTGCGGCCTTTGTCGTCTTCCCCTTCCTCGCCTTCTAAGAGGACGGTGGGTAAGTTGCAAAAGTGCTCCATGGTCCGGTGAAGCCCGATTTTTGAGCTGGTCTCCGAAAGAGGGGTGCCCTCAAAGCCAGGTCGGCACAAGAGCTTCCAAATAAACCGAAGCAAGGTGGACTTCCCGGTCCCCGGTTCCCCGAGTAACAACAAAAAGGGAAAGGCTTCTAACCGCTTGCGGATTTGCTCGGCGAACAGCGAGGCGGTGAAATAAGCCAAGGTAACCAGACCTTTGTTGCCAAAGGCAGCGTAGAAATCATCAAACCAAAGGAACTCGGTTTCATTGGGGGGCACAATGAATGGAAGCTTTTTTAAGGTTGGGTCTGCCACCTTTTTTACAAAGTTTCGGTCCCCTAAGTCGGTGTATTCGAGCTTGTTCGGCAAGTAGGCCTGGCCGTCTGAGCCAAACGCAAAGGACGGGAAGACGTAGGCCTCGGTCTGAGGGTCGTAGCCTGTTTTGCTCAGCACCCGGACGATATCCGCCTGGGTCTGGAAGTTTTGTAACAGCATGGTCTTGAGCCAGTTGTCCTGGCCGTGGAAAAAGGCCCCCGGTGCTTTGTTTAAAATTGTTTCCCTGAGTTTTCCTGTCGCCGAGATTGCCCCGGCGGTGAGGCACACCACCTTGGAACCCTTGCCGTGGATGTAATGGATTCGCACCGAGTACCCGGCGTCCTCTGTGATCTGGTCGATCTCAACATACAAAAACTCTAGCCCGAAGTTGCCCAAAGTCTCGATCATGTACGATGCTTCCTCGTCGACTTCTTTTTTGGTGCATCCAAAGAGCTGGTTTTTGTAGTTGAAAACCAGGGTCTTTCGTTTGCTTCGCTCGAAGAGAAGCTTGGCGTAGGCTTCTGCGTTTTTCGACTCTTCTAGCCTTCCCCGCCAGAGGGCCTCGTCGATTGCCTCTTGGTTGAGTTTTCCCTCCTTGGCCAAGTCGTCCCAATCGATGCCCTCCGGAGGGAAAGCCAAAGCGGTGGGGAACCCCATTTCCTGGGCTCGCTCTTGGGCTACTTTTGCCCAGACTACCCCGGCTCGGGTGCCTTTCTTTTCGTTGATCGGGTCGTAGTCTCCCGCAAAGATCAGCTTGGGCCGGGCTTGGCCGAATTCTTCAAAAGTCAGGTATTTGTTGCTTGAGGACAAAGCGGTCCCGGCGGCCAGCCCAAAGTCATCAAGCGCCCAGGATTTAAAGATGCCCTCGGTGATCCAGACTTCCTTGACCTCGCCCAGCTTAACATTCGGCAAAAAGTAGAGTTTTCCTTGGTAGAGCCCAAAGGTCCGGCTTTTGTCGCCTTTGTTGACCCCGATCAACCGCTGCCAAATCAGGTTTTTTTCGCCGTTGGGGAAGACAAACTTGACGGTGTCGTAGCTTCGCCCGGTGTCCGGGTTTTTATAGTTTCCTTGGCTAAACCATTCATCCTTGCCTTCAAGCTTGAGCCCACGGGCGGCGATATGCCGCTTGGCGAGCCCTTTTGGGTCGTTTGGATCGGGCCGGTCGAGGTCTAAAATCTCAGATTTCAGGCCGGGCAAACAGTCAACCAAAGGGGTAAACGCCCCACAGTTGTTCTCCCGATTGCACTTGATCCCCGCCAGACTCTTTGAGATATATGCCTCAGACTCGTTGCAACCGGGGCAATCGATGTTGTAATAGCCGCCACCTTGGCTTCGTTTGGCGTTCGGAAAAATTTCCTCAATGTATCGCCGCTTGATCCCCTCGGCCTGGGGGCTGGTAAACAAAGTGCTGTTTTGTGCGTTCATGATTCCCTAGATAAAAACCGTTTCGCCGCCGCCCGAACCTGGGCCTGGCGTTCTCTCTCTTCTCGTTTTGCGTCGACGTCGGTAGCAATCCGCTCGAGCCAAGGCAACGCCCCGACCAACCGCTTCAAACAATGCTCCAACCGACCCAGGGGCCGACTCTGGACAACAAGGGTCTCCTTGATCTCCAACACACCAACTTCAATCCGCTGGAGCCGCTTAAATATTTCAAACTCAACCCCCATGTCCCCATCCCGAGCCTCTTCCTCCTCCGGAGGGCCATTCACCTGCCGGTTCATCCCTCGACCTCCAAAATAAACTCCTGCGCCGCGATCTGAATATCCCGTGCCTCTTTGATGAGCCGCCTCCGCTCTTCATCGGTGAGCTTCCCGTCCTCGTAGGCTTCCATCAAAACCCCCGACAGCTCCCCGAGCTCCTTCGCCGTGGCCGCCAACTTCAAAAACGCATTCCCCCCGCCCCCGCTCCCAGGGGCCACCGACACCGGAAAATACCCCCGCAACTCACAAAGCACCCGCAACAACGGCGCCGGATCGTCAACTTCTTCAATAATTCGCAGCAAAACCGCCACTTTAAAGACATCTTTTTGTCCGGGGTTGATCGCATTACGAAACATTTGTACCCGTTCGCCGATGGCGGCGGCCAGAATCTTCCCTTCTCGGGGGTTTCCCTTTTTGATCGCTTCGTGAATGGCCTCAAGAAGCTGCAATTCGTGTTTTCCGATTTTCATTTTATCTCTCTGTAAAAACAAAATTAAAAAGCCTAGCTTCCCAAAAAAAAGCTGTTATCATCAGTGCGAGTCAGGCGGCAGTAGGCGGCACCGACTGTGGACACCAATTCCCAATTTTCGACCCTTCCCAACTTTCGGGGTTGAAAGGGTCCCTTTTCAAAATCTCGGCCCCACACCCGTTGCCGCACTCATACCGCCCCGGCGCCACGAGGCTGACCCGGTGCCCGTTCGCCTGAGCCTCCCGTTTGAGCCGGTTAATTTCGACCAACATAAGCCCCCGGCGGATTGAGTTTTTTAGGCATTTTGCGCAGATATTTTGGCTCCATGATCCCGACGACCGGCATCTCTAAAAACCGATCAACCGTGACACGCCGAGCAAATGAAACTTGGTCATCAAAGTCCAAATGCTCGTCAATCGGATGATCAAGCCGAACCAGCTCAACCAGCTGCACCGCTTCAAAAATGCGGCCCGAGCCCGAAGGGTCTTTAGATTCGGGCACTGACAACAGACCGACATAGACCCAGAAAAACTGGTCGATGAACACAACCGACCCAATGGCCCGCTCCGGCAACTGATCGTGGACTTGCCGAAACTCAACCTTCTGCACCGGTCGGTACAGCGGGTTGGCTAGATGTTGATTAACCGCATTCATACCGCCCCCTGGATTTGGCCGACATCGATGTCCTGGGTCTTGCGAACCAAGTTCCTCGCCCAGTCGTTGCCCTTGCGGGCGAGCTGGATGAGCTTGACGAGGATCGAAGGGGGAACAATGCGGTACGCTTCCGGAGCGTCGCCCTGGGGCGTAAACCCAAGGTTGTAGAGGGCCTGCGTAAACGCCGACTTGGTGCTGCTCCCCGCCTTGTCCATCATACTTATGACAGCGTGCCAATCGGTGAGCCGGGCTTGAGCGGGCTTATGCTGAATCTTGAGCAACTCAGCTTCCATCCGGTTAAAAGCTTCGATGTATTTGACCTTGAACTGCATCGCCTCTTTACCAGTGAAGCCCATGGCCAAGATGGCAAAACCGTCTCGGGTAACCTCGAACATGGGCCGAGGTTTCCCTTGAGCATCCTTGTATTCAGCCGACGCAAAATTGCGTCGGCGAAATTCGGCGGGGCAATCAAGGGTTCGGATGACCCGCATGACCTCTGTGTGCCTTTTCCCAAACGTCTGAGCAAGGTTCTGGCTAGTGGTGACGGCTTTGCCCTCATGGATCGAAAGAATAGGTGCGTTGTTCATGATTCTCCTAAAGTTAAAGTGGTTCCGTCGGCGCAAAATTGCGCCGGCGATTGAGTCGAGCTAAAAATTAAGCCTGCCTACCCGGCCTTGCGTCGATTCCGAAAGGCATCCAGTTTCCGGGCGTCAACTTTGATTGCCCCATGGGCCTTTTCGTGCCGCTCGATGAACTCGACCAACGCCCGTTCCAGAAAAAAGGCCCGACTCCGCTGGTCGTTTAACGCAACCATGTCGAGCTTGTTGAGCAGCTCCGTTTCGATTTTCCCGGAGTAATGTGCTTTCATGTGTTCCTTGTGGTTTAAAGTGAGTTAAAAGTGCTTATTGCAAGCACAAAACAAAAAGGTTAAAGTGCCCCCAAAGATTCAAATTTCTGAGACCACCCAAATGAACTAAAAAATGTACGCAATCATCAAGACCCACTTGGGCCAAATGCTTGAAGCCGAAGTTGAATTTCAACCCGGCAATCTCCTTCGCCTTTCTGTAAACGAAGGAAAATACAAAAAACTCGTCAGCTTCGTGATGGAAACGATTGGCGAGGGCACGTTCCAAAAACCGGCCCATAAGTTGCTCCTGAAGTGCGACAAAGGCCCTTTAAATATTTGGTGCGATGAGTTCCCGGTGGCTACTCCCAAATCACTCTTGTTTGGCTACGTAGAGGTGGAGGATGAGTCTCAGGATTATTGACAACAAGTTCGGGATGCTCGCCGTACTTGATCGACAGCTCGACAATGCCGGCAATACAACTCAAAAGCCGTTGAGCATTGGCTTGCACCCCTTTGTTTTCCCCGATTTTCGGGTGGTTTTTTAGGTATTCGAGCACAAGCTTGGTGGAGTCTAAGAGCTCCGGAGGACAAGGAAATTCCAAAATAGGAACATCGTTGAGACAAGCATTTTGGTAGATAGTGGTTTGAGGAGCAGACCCCATAAAAGCCTCGTAAAACAGGGATGAAACGGCCCCAAAAGGCCGCAGAATTAACGAACAAACAAAAGCGGATCAAAATGCTGCAAACACATTCAAGGTGGTTCAAGTTCGATTCACTCAAGTTGGCTTAATTATATCTCAACTGAGAATATAATCAAGTATAATTATTTCAATTAAGATAACTATGCATGAAGTAGCTGAAAGAATAGAGGAACTAAGGGAACTGTTGGGGGTAAAAAACCAACTGTCTTTTTGCAAAGAACTTGGTTTTTCTCAGTCTACATATGCTGGAATTATAGGGAAAAGAGGATCAAAACCTTCTTTAGAATTACTTATCTCAATTGAGAAGGCTTTTCCTGGCGTTAACTGGAAGTGGGTACTAACCGGCGAAGGCGAGAGTCTCGCCCAGCCAGCCGCCCCCGAAGTAGCAACCAACGAAGACCTCGATGCCCGATTGGAAAATCAACAAGACTTGATCAACTTCCAACGTGCCGAGATCGCCGAGCTTAAACGTCAGGTCCACGAACTTGAGAGCGTCCGCTTGACTGAGGACCGGGGGATGCCCCTAGGCCGTCGAGCTCACAAAGCAGCAGAACAAAAAGATTGATGACCACCGGATCAACGAGAGCCCCGCAGTAGCGACAATTCGCCCGCCCGGCCTCTTGAAGTCCACAGCATATGTATTTTTGATTTTTAACTAATTTAGACATTTTTATTCCATCCTTGGTTTTTGATTTAATTAAGAGGCAACCCTCAAATCAAAACCAAGACCAAATAACCCCGGCCCCCGGCCCTAAATAAAAGAGGAACAAATGAAACGCCTACTCATCACACTAACCCTAGCCCTCCTAACCACCACCACCCAAGCCGCCTCCCTCGAAGCCAACAAAGCCACCCTAAAAGCCGAAGTAAAAAACTACATCGAGCTGCAGCACAACGATGTAAAACCCAAAATGACTGAGATGTTTTTTATGTTTCATAGCTTCGTGGACTATATGTCCCCGACCAGCCAGAAAAGCTGGAGGATATTAGGGGAGATTTGTGGAAAATGGCGTGGGGTTCGGCAAGTAAAAATAGACCGCCCTAGAACCAAGGTAGACAATTTGGCCACCAAGCTCGGCCTGGATGAGTGGCGTGCCGATTTGTTCACCGAACTGCGCACCCAAAACTGCTACACCGCCCCTGGCTATGACCTGTGGTCAAAAATCGACCGACTCTGCCCCCTCGTCCAAAAGCAAAACCTCGACGGGCTCAAAAATGTCTTCCCATTGATCACCAAAAAATTCTCAAAATCCTACATGGAAAGCACATACAAACGAGAAGCCTGCACCCAAGTCCTAACCAACTTCAATTAATACAAAATGCCAGAATTCAGAGACTTCTTAAAAAACAATGCCCAGGAAAAAACCATGACCAAATACCACGTCCTCCTCACCTATAATTTCGGTGATACCAAGCCCGCTTTATACACGTCTTTTAATGATCGGTTGAAAAAGGCAATGCAGGGAACTTCCCCTGAGAAAATTGATGAATTAGGTACCGTTTGGACCTTTAAAATACCACTTAAAACTCAAAAGGAAGCCTGCAATCTCGTCAAAGAGGCGGTGATGGATGCCATCAGCGAGGTAAATAAAGAGGCTTCACCAGACAAAATCACTCTCAACGATATTGCCCTGCAAGGCAGCATAAACCCTGTTATCCGTAAATAGGGGGACCGATGAAAAACGAAACCCTCCTAACCCGGCTCAACCACCACAAAATCGAGGCCAAAGCCTTCGAAACCCTCGCCGGGATGTTCGAAGGGGTGGCGATCGACAAACAACTCCGGGATAAAGAAATGGAGGTCTTGAGGTCTTGGCTCGAAGAAAACACTGACCTCCTCAAGAACTCAACCTTCTCCGAGGCAAGCACCCTGCTTAAGAATATCCTCGAAAAAAAATCCCTTGGCGCCGAAGAACGGGAAGATATCCTGTACATTTGCCGCCAATTTTCCCTGCTTCATCACGGCCATTTTGACCAAGTGACTAGCGGCCTGCAACGGCTCCAAGGAATCATGGTGGGCATTGCCGCCGACGGCGTGATCGAACTCGGCGAGGTGACCGCTCTAAAACGCTGGATCGAAACCCACCCCGAACTGGCGGGCCGGTTCCCCTACTCCGAAATCAACAGCCTGCTCACCTGTGCGTTGGCCGATGGAAAGATCGATGAGGCGGAACAAGCCCAGTTGCTCGGCTTCATGCAGGCCTTCGGCGTCGACTTCGGCGGAACCTCCAACAACACCAAGGGAGTGACCGCCAACGCCCTAGGGATTTGCGAGATCGACCCTAACATTGTTTTCGACGGGATGTCCTTTTGCCTCACAGGCCGTTCCAAACGCTCGAAACGGGCCGATATCGCCGAACGGATTGAGCAACTGAATGGAACCGTTTATGGCGGGGTGATTAAAGGCCTCGATTACCTGGTGATCTGCGAACAAGGCAGTGCCTCTTGGGTGTACTCCGCCTATGGCAGAAAAGTAGAAGAAGCACTGCAAAACAGGAAAGAGGGCAACTTCGTCAAAATCATCCACGAAAACGACCTCTGGGATGCCTTTACTGACAACGGATACGAGTAGTATTAAAAATGAACGAACAAGAAAAGATTGCGTTATTTAAGAAGAATCTAGGCGAAAGCTTCTTGCCTTTTTTAAACGCCAAAGTGATCCCAGGCTACTCTCAGGAGGTGTCAGAATCCGCTTCAAAACCTGAGTCAAGCAAATATAAAAAAGACATCTTTAGGCTTGAATACATTCTATTAGTTAAAAGATTCACTGAGGCGATCCTTAGGAGGAAATTTGGGATTTACTCAGAGACACCGTGGTTTGTAGACGCATTCATTCAAAGTGAATGGGGGGAAACCCCACCAGTTGGATTTGTAGTTGCGTCTTTACCTGTTGTAGCGGCTCAAGTTGTTGCGGAAAAAATCAAACTGGAACCCTATCCAAACCTAACGTTTGGTCAGTTAACAAAGGATTGTTCTGAAGAATTAGAACTACTGGACTACTGTCGCAATAAACCTCTACCCCCGGAGATATCCCCTGAGTTTGATCCGGACTTTAGGGTTATCCTAGAAAACCGTGAACGTCTCAACGGCCTAGCAATCTTCAAGGTGCACGAAGCTGAAACATCCCACAATCTCAACCTCATCAAAGAATGGGAGGAAATCGTCGAGAAACAAAAAGAGTTTATCGAAACCAAGACAGCGGAAATTGCTGCATTAGAACAAAGGCTCGAAAAATCGAGATCTGAATTGAACTTTACAATCCTCAACAAAGGATTCAAGACGTTTTCCGAGGCTAAAACCAAAGACACAACATCGGTCCTCGGTACGCCCTTTAAATTTTTAGTTGCAGCGATGATCGCCATTCCTGTGCTTGGTTTCCTTCATCACTTTTGGAGTACCAAGGCAATAACAACATCAGACAAAATTTTGGAACTCACCCCCTACTTGGGCTTAGAGTTACTCCTCATTTTCTTTTTCAGAATTATTTTAAAGGACTATTTTTCATCCAAGGCCCAACTCCTTCAAATTCATAACCGGATGGCAGCTGTCGCTTTCATCGAAGACTATGTTCGTTTTAAAAAGGACAATGAATTGCTCCAGGGGCACAACCATCTTGAAAAATTTGAGTCCTTGATTTTTGGGGGAATCGCCGCTGAAGAGTCAAAAGTTCCAACCCACTTTGACGGCATCGAAGACCTAGCCAACTTGCTAGGCAAGTTCAAAAAATAAAAACCGCATCAACGATAAAACACCCAAGGAAAAGCCTGCAAACCCGCTTGAATAAACAAACAAAACCGATCTGTGAACGGCTGATGAATGAAGCGGGAACCGCCAAAACCCGCCATTCCCGCCACCCCAAAAAACTCCTAAACTCAACAGAAAACCTTACATTTTTTTCTATCAACCTTGACCAATAAATAAACATGGAAACCTACTTTGTTCTAATTACATATGACCTCCACACCGGATCATCTCATGATGACTTCAACGCTGTATTGAGGGAATATGAGGACACGATAGAAGAACTCGGCCCAAACACAGCCTGGGAATTTACCGTCCGATCAATGAGTATTGGAAGTGCGGAAACCAAAGCCGTTGCGAGGCTGCAAAAGCTAGCTAGGGAAGCCAAAGTAAAAATTAAAAATCTCGTCGCCATGGGCAGTGACGAAACGTGTACCCGTGAATGATGTGTTTTATGAGTCAAACGAGTCCCTCGTCCCGACAGAACAGCCATATTTAGCCAAATACCAGCCACAAAAAAAACAATGATCCAACCATTAACCCCCTCACCCCTTGTCCTCTATCTCAGTACCAACGGCCCTCACCCCCCGACCGTACCAAAAATCATCTCCCCTCCATTCCAGCCACCCCTCCCAAAAACCTCCCCCTTTCCCGCGGGCGTGGGAGTGCTTTTGAGGGCATGAAAGGGTGTTGGTTTCAATTTCTTTGAAATTTAATCTCAAAGAAAATCAATCTACTATTTTGCTATGACGAAACAGAGAAGTTACTTTTCAATCCGGGTTCAAAACGGTGAGAGCGTGATTCAAGGAAAATTTTGGGAGCTCAAACGTGACGACCAAGCTAAACCTCCTCGATGTACGCTGTGTAGTTCCGATGATGCGGAGTATTATGCAACAGCTCGAGGTAAAAAGAGGCGGACAGAAAAGCAGAAACAAGAATATTTGACTGGGCTTTATCAAGCCAAACTGCTTGAGCTGGAACAAGAAAAACCTGAGTTGGTTAAATCTGAGTCTTTTTCTGTTTTGGCGGCAAAATGGCTAGACCATGTTCGTGAATTTCGCAGTGCAGAGACGGCAAAGATATACTCTCAGTCTGTACGTCACTATCTTGACGCTGCGGGGGATCATCCGATCGAGGCGTTTGATCATGATTTTAACACAAAGTTTTTGCGCCTTTTAAAGTCGAAAGAGAGTAAGCGTGGTGGTACTCTCAGCGTCGCCTCTCAGATCAAACACATCAAAGCTATTCAGATATTTTTTGGGTGGGCATATCGAAGGGATTATCTGAGCCGCCCGATCCATTTAGATAAACCGCAAGCGACAAAAAGACCCCCAGAAGTCTATTCAATCTCTGACTTAGCCCGGCTCGACGAACATATTTTGGAGCAATTTAGGCAATCGAAACAGCAACGATATAAGAGTCTTATCTGGAATCATTACCGCGCACTTCAACTAGCTACTAACCTCTTGCTCCGGGAAGGAGCAATCTGGTCATTAAAGCTTGAAAATATAGATCTAAATCGAAGGGTAATTCGTATCCGACACAATCCTGAACTCAAGTGGCGAAACAAAAAAGGGAAGGAGGTCGATAAGCCGATCAATGCTGATTTGTTCGAGTTCTTGACTGTAGATTTAGAAAAGCGTGGGAAAGATGAACGTTACTATTTAGATAATGGTGTGGGGAATCTCTGCTACAAGAACCCTGGAGAACTTTCCCGGGCATTTGGTAGATATAGAGATAATCTAAATTTGCCTGAGAGAATAAAGCCGATGCATGGCATTCGGGGAGCTATGATCACGCATTTGCTTGCGAGCGGTGTCAACATCGCTCTTGTGAAGGAGCTCGCTGATCATGAGTCAATTGTGACAACCGAAAGCTATGCGAACGCAAAACATTTTTCAGCACAGCAAGCTGTCGATATGATTACTCTAAAGGACACATTGGGGACACATAACTGATTATTTTACCTGTTAAGCTAATAAAACAGTCATGTACATGATTGAAAACAGGACTTAAAATCCCTTGTCCGTAAGGGCGTGCGGGTTCAAGTCCCGCCCCAGGTACCACAGTTAAATCATATATTTTGTATTCCGATTGGTTTGGACCGGTCAGTTAGTTTAGCTGATTGCGCCCTAATTAGTCTGGTTCTGTGCGTTTATGCGCTGCCCCCATTGCACCAAAAAAGCCGCCAGAGTCAGCCACGACACCAAGAGCCAGGGCAATGAGCCTCTGGTCCAAACGGTCTACTACCGCTGCGCGTGCTGCGAAACCCGCTTCGAGCTGGACAAGTCGGTCGCCAACATCCGCACCCCCGACGACCCCGACAAGGTCTACCGCCGGGTGCTGAGTGACCTAACCAAACTGACCAAGCCCCAACTCCAGGGCCTGCTACCCAACCTAAAAACCCTCATCCAAACCGCCCCCGAACCGCCCCAACAAATCAGCTTTCTTTGACCTCTGCGTAACCTTTCCTCATCTTAGCTGCCACCGGGTCAAACCCCTCCGGGAAATGGGTTGTTTCGTCGTAGAATGCCCCCTCAAGCTGAGCCCCCTGAAGGTCAGTCCACTGAAGATTAGCCCCCCGAAGGCGAGCATGATTGAGCTCCGCCCCCTGAAGGTTAGCCTCCTCTAGGTTAGCCCCCTGAAGCATAGCCCTCTGAAGATTAGCCCCCTGAAGCTTAGCCCCCTGAAGGTTAGCCTCCTCTAGGTTAGCCCCCTGAAGCTCAGCCCCCACAAGAATAGCCCCCTGAAGCTTAGCCCTCTGAAGGTTA
>Ga0316203_1001038_pt1 | contig 23176 bp, 17 predicted proteins | sample 6monrhotite_MG_FD_204940 | JGI IMG/M metagenome (GOLD analysis project Ga0316203, IMG submission 204940) | Microbial mat bacterial communities from mineral coupon in-situ incubated in ocean water Damariscotta River, Maine, United States -... | ecosystem: Environmental > Aquatic > Marine >... | reverse complement strand
CGATTTGGCCGAGAGCCCCAGGGGGAAGCGCACCTTGTGGTGTAGTGGGCGGCGGGGCGGGTGGCGCTTCGACTTCGACCTCAACCTCTTCATCAACCCACTGACCGATCACCGGCAGCGGCGCTTTGTCGAGACGGCTGGCGGGCAAGTCCATCGCCTTGGCCTTGAAGCCCAAAGACTTCGCCGCGCGCAGCAACTGCACCTCATCCACATCCAAACCATCCGGCGCATACTCATGCGCCAGCTGCGCCGGATCGGCAGGCTTTTCAAAAAATTGAGCGAGCATCACAAGGGAGATCAGCCCCGTATCGATGGGGCCCGCATCCGCTTGTGCATCATTCTCAACCGTGTCCGGCTGTTCGCGAATTTGCATGCCATCCCCCACAAGCACTCCGTTCAGAGTGCGCAATATGGCAACCAAAGGTGAACGCACTATGGCACAATCATTAAATTGTGATCAACCCCTTGACGGTCCATATGGTTGTGTGAAATCGTAGCGCAAAGGCCTCACCACGATCAGGGGTATTGGCCATAAGGGGGGGGCGAAAAGCCTCGTGCACTTGAGGGCGCTTTGTGCGCATGAATCCAATTGGGATGTCTTAAGGGCTTGCGCCCCGGTCATCTCGAATGGGCACGGCACGGCTGCGCCCTTTTGTATGAGCTTCTCCCGTATAGGGCCAGTAGAACGGTTGGCCGTAAATAACGAATACGGAGCGCGCCACGCATGCGTGCTCAGGAGGAGAGCCACAATGCCCGTTGCGAAGAAAACCGCAAAATCGACCAAGACTGCAGCCAAAGCGACGTCAGGAAAAACGACGCGCCAGGCCTCTGCTCAATCTGCATCTTCGGCAAAGTCTCCTCCTCGAAAAGCGCCTGCAAAGAAAAAGGCGCCGCAAACAAAAACGGCGCGAAAAGCACCGGCGCGTGTAAAGTCTCCTGCCCAAAACGCAGCCGCCACGACAGCCGCGAAAATGGCCAAGCGCGACGAACTGCTGCAACGTGCCCGTAAGGGCGACGCACATAAGAGCGGGCCGTCAAGCGCGCCGGAGCAGATGCCCGGGCGTGTTCAATTGCCGGGGCCGGGGGAAATTTTCGGCCAAGCCGCATGGCTGATGATGATGTCGCAGACCCATAAACATTTGTTCTTGGGTGACATGGAATGGCTGCTTACGCCACCCATTATGCTCAAGCAATTCCGGATATGGCGCAACAACAACATCCCGTTCGCCTTCGCCAGTTGGGCGTATCTGAACGAAGAAAGTATTCAGCGCCTCAAATCCGGCAATCGCCGCCTATCGCCCGCCGACTGGAACAATGGCGAGGAAGCGTGGCTGATCGACATGGTCTGCCCACACGGTGACCCGGAACGGGTGCTGCAGGACCTCAAGGAAAACGTTTTCGCGGACAGGACGCTGATGACCTTACGCCCAAACTTCGGCGGGCAAGGTGTGATGGCTGTGGAGGTGAGTGTGGGGGCGTTAGATAGGACCGATGTGGGGGCGTTAGATAGGACCGATGCCTTTCTGAAGGGGTAATGCTTAAATCTTAACTGACAATCTGTTTGGAGAGCCATCGAGTGCTGGATACAAAAAAATCAGTTCTATGGGGAGGCCTATCCGTATTTGCGGTGATCGTGATTGCAATTGTTATCATGGGCCGGGGAAATATTCTGTTTCAACTGGCAGCTTTGGTCGGTATAGCAGAAAAAGAGAAGCAGTCGAAGATCGAGACTCGGCTTCAACATGCTCGTGAGGTCTGGAAAACCAGCTCATCGAAGTGGAATGCATGTCTGAGCGATGCAGAGAATGAGCAACTGCGCATTGCTTTGAAAAATGAACAACCGCGCGAATTTCATTCGACCAAAGCCAGCTCTCTGGTGTGGTTGTCAGACGACCCCGCGCTTGACGTTGCTCATTGGCGTTGGGGGCGTGTCATTGAAATACATTCTGGCAAGATTCAATATGAGGGACGTTATTCGATTTTTCCGCCAGATAGCCTTCCCTCAAAAGGCCATTTAATTGAGGCCGTGGAATACGGGTGGCAGGAATACATACGGCTGAGCAATCAGGCTGTCTTGCGTCCCATCGATCCAGTTTTTCGTTCGGTCAGAACGACGATCGACGGGAAAAGGGAGGTATATACCGATTGCTTACGAGAGCCGGATCAGCGACCCGAGGAGGTTCCTCAGGAAGCTGTTTGGATTGGTGATCCATTCGGTGAGCAGGCATACGTTGAGTTGCTACAGTCAGAAAGACAGGTTCCAGATCTCGTAAACCTTCGTCGTTATACCGATTTCAGGAAAATGAACGGGCCGGTTTATAGCCATCATTTAAAGGTCAATGGCCCGACGTCATATCTGCTACTTCCTCCAAGTGGAAAAATCGTTTCAAACATAAATGATCTGTCGCTGCTTCGTGCGGGCCCCATGATTGCCGAGAATGGCTACCGCCTTGTTTCAGTAAGGCAGATGAACCGATTTTGCGATGTTTTCGAAGCACAGTCCGGCATGGAAATGATCAACATTGAAAATAGAATATTGATTTCCGAATCCTATTGCAAAGCACTGCTAACCATACCTGCAGAACTACGCGTGGAGCGATGAAAAATGGCTGAAGATCTATTTATTCCTCTTGTTTTTCCGGATTACCCGATAGGCACAGGATTGTGGGGCCTTAAAACAGATGTTCCGGGGCATGCGGGCGTTTTGTATGTCGATGGGGATACCGGCCTGACGCGATACTTTGAATACGGCAGATACGATCCTGATGATCTGGGATATGTTCAGAACATTGGCATTTCCGACTTGCCATTAACTACTGATGGTTCAGTGGATTTGACCCAACTCACTCCACTATTAAATGAGCTATCCGTTAAAGCTGGGAAAGGCACCGCAGTCACTGGATCTATTTTTAGTGTTCCGGATGGATCCTTTGAGACCTTGGATGCCCTCGCGTATTCAACCCTACAAGAAGATATAAACCCAAGCGTTTCATTATCGAATCAAGTTCTGGGCGGTAGTTATAGTATAGCATCAAGAAATTGCTATGATTTTAATGTAATTATGGGAAGTCATGTAGGTATTAATTTAGATAATATTGACGGATCTAAGTTGGTGGACTGGGTTCCTATATCTGCTATCAATTCTGTTATTGAGGATAACGGTGGGTTTTTATTTGACCCGGATGCTCAGTCTACACAACACATAGATCCGAACTCCCCCGGTCTGTTGGATGCTCTGCTGTTCAATACCCAAGCCGGAGCAGGAACCCCTGGAGGATTTGACCTTATTAATTTGGGAGGGGGACATTTCGAGGTCAACTACTATGAAAATAGTCAGTTGGTAACGGTTAAATATGCACCTGATGGAACCTATGACGTTACACGGGAATTTTCCGGTGGGCGCGAGGTAATCAATTCTGACGACACCGGCTCTTTCTATGTCAGTAACCCAACCACGGGCACCTATGATCTCGCTGCGAACATGAACGTGGGGGCGTATTGGAAGGAATACAGCTACGTCGATTCCACGGGTAACCCTACTGGCGATGTAACGACTACATTCAATGACGGCATATCGGTGGGTGAAAATCTCAATACTGGCTTCACATGGTATCAGACGGATACAGGTAATCGGATTGAATTCTATCCGGATGACACCACCCGTTTTGTCAACCAAGGGCTAGACAATTTTGCTGTATCGTTTGGCCAGGACACGGTTGTGGTGACCAATGAATCAACTGGTGCGCAGCAAACTCTGACCTATGATCAATACAATCCTGACGATTGGAACGACTTGGATGGTGACGGTGTTCTGGGAAGTTTTGGAGCTGAGCCCGGCGTCATTGGTTCAGGCCTTGGCGCCGAAAGCCTCGACGCCTCGGTCAGCGCTTCTCAGGCCAATTCGGTATATTCGAGCAACGCCATTCTTTGGAATGCAGATCAGCAGGCGGCTTTGTCGGAACTATCGTCGGTGCAATTTGGCGCGGCGATTGCCGTGCAAATTATGGTTCAAGTCAATCTAGCTAACCTCAAAACCCTCAATCAAAAACAAAATGCCGCAGGCTGTTTTGCGGCCGACACACAGGTGTTGATGGCAGACGGTTCGGAAAAACGCATTGCGTCCGTACGTCCCGGCGATCAGGTTATGGCGTTCGATGGAGTGGGCGTATTGCAGCCTCGCTCCGTGGTGCGCACGTTTTCTTATGATGACAAGGAACTGATCGATCTGTCTGGGGTTAAGTGTACGCCCACGCACCCGTTTCTCACCCAAGACGGTCGCTTTGTGCCTGCGTTGAAAATTGCCCAGGGTACGGCTTTGATCGACGCAAATGGCATTGAGGTTGAAGCTGGCGCATTGTCGCCGGTTGAAGGTCAGCACCCCGTTTACAATTTTGAAGTTGAGGACCTCCACACCTACGTGGCTGGCGGCATGCGTGTTCATAATTCAAGCGGCACCACACCTGTGGCCTTGGACTTGAATGGCGACAATGTGATCGAGTTGATCGGCATCGAAGCTTCGGAAGTGTTCTTCGATGTGGATGGTGACGGTTTTGATGAAAACACAGGCTGGGTTGGCTCAAACGATGGGCTTTTGGCCATTGATATTGATGGTGACGGGACCATCTCCCACGCCGATGAAATCGTCTTCACCAACCATGCGGCGGAGGCGAAAACGGACTTGGAAGCGATTTCGCTTGCCTTCGATAGCAACCATGACGGGCTATTAAGCACCTCCGATCTAAGATGGAAAGATTTTAGGGTTTGGCAGGATCTGGATCAGGACGGTGTCGCAGATACAGGTGAAGTCAAAACTTTGGGCGAGTGGGGAATCACATCCATCCCCTTGACCACCACCGGGGCGATGGAGATTCAAGACCACAACCGGATATTCGGCACCGCAGACTACACAAAATCAGATGGCTCCGTCGGACTTCTTGCAGATGCCGAATTTGCCTTTGTGGACAACGGGATTCAAATTGAGGGTGTTGGTGAAAAGACGGTTCGCGCTGTCTATGAAGATGGCACGCGGGAAATTCGCGTCCGGGGTGGCCAGCGTACGACTATGGATATGGCGGCGCAGAATGCCGACCGTATTCTTGGTGGAGATTTCGCCGACGTTGTCTTTACGACGGGGGAGCAGGCCTTTGAGGCGCGCGGCAACGGTGGAAGAGATTTTATTCGTGGCGGCGCTGGTGACGACTTTATTGATGGCGGAGCCGACCGTGACAACCTGAAGGGCGGTGCCGGGAGTGATGCGATCCAGGGGGGCGACGACGCAGACGCCATTGACGGCGGTAGCGGAGATGATGTGATCTTTGGCGATGCGACCCTACAAACCAATGACGCTGGGGATGATACGATCAACGGTGGTGCTGGCGATGATCATATTTATGGTGACGGCGGCGATCTAACAGGGATTGCGGGCAATGATGTCATCAATGGCGGAGCCGGTAACGACACCATCTATGGTGATGCCTATAACATCAAACAGAGGACAGGGCATACGGGCGGTGGTCACGATGTCATCACCGGTGGCGCCGGTGACGACACCATCATTGGCGGTTTAGGTGACGACGTTGCGGTGTTCAGCGGTAATCAGTCCGATTACGAAATCACGATAACAGACAACGTTACTACAGTTCGTGATTTGCGCGTCGGCCCTGTCAACGAGGGCACTGATACCATCAAAGGGGTCGAACGTCTTCGTTTCGCGGACGGTGAGGTTCTTGCCGCCACCGGCAATGCTGCGCCGGATGCCAAGACGGATTGGCGTGCAGGCGAAACCTTGGGTGCGGACAGTATTATCATTACGGCGGCAAGTCTTCTGAAGAATGATATCGACCTGGATGGTGATGCGTTTTCCATCATACAGGTGGGGGGCGTCCGTAACGGCACCGCCGAGATCATAAACAGCAAAGGGGATATCCGCTTCACGCCCGATCCTGGGTTCCTGGGTAACGCGCGATTCACGTATTGGGTCAAAGATGCGCGAAGTGGCATTGATACTGCAACGGCAATGGTCAAGGTCAATGCTGCATTGCCGACAGATGATCTCTACAGCACGCAGTGGTACCTGAATAAGATCAACGTACAGGATGTCTGGGATGGTCGCGGCGGGAAATCGTATACCGGTGCAGGCGTTTTTGTCGCGGATCTGGAGCATGTTGGTGTCGAATATACCCATGCGGATTTAGCTGCGAACTATGACACAACACGCGACTATGATTTCGTGGAAGGTGACGGGGACCCGATTGCATCTGCACAAGAAAAACATTCGACCCCTGTTTTGGGTATTATTGCGGCAGGGAGGAATGGTTTCGGTACGGTTGGTGTTGCGTATGATGCCACCACGGCTTTGTATAGATCTTCCTGGCGGTCGGGTAAGTTACCAGCGCTTGATCGTCTTCCAGAAGCTGACGTCGCCAATCTGATTGGGATATACGCGAATCCCTTTGAGGTCGATTTTAATCAGCCCGATTACATGGGGTGGAATTCAAAGCTGGAAAACGCAGCAGCCGTTGGCCGTGGTGGACTGGGTACTGTTATGGCTGTAACCGGCGGTAATCAACACAATGATACCGTTAAGAGTGGCATTCCATTCGAAGCTAGTTCAGCAAACTATGACAACTACATCAATTCGCGGTTTACGATTGCTGTTGGCGCGACCAATGAATATGGAAAATCCACTTATTCAAGCCCCGGCGCGGCATTGTTGGTGACAGCTCCGGGCGTATATCTCAATGCACCGGATTTGACGGGCGCAAACGGCTACAACGATGGTGCGCAGGGGATCAGCGCGGATTATACTAACTTTGCAGGAACCTGTGGCGGCACACCGATTGTCTCAGCCGTTTGCGCCTTGATGTTGGAGGCTAATCCGGCGCTTGGTTATCGCGATGTGCAAGAGATTCTCGCCTATTCATCAACGAAAACCGATAAATCGAATGCTGAAAGTTGGAGCTACAACGCAGCCACGAACTGGAACGGTGGCGGATTGCATGTCAGCAACGATTACGGCTTCGGCATGGTTAACGCCCATGCCGCTGTGCGTCTTGCGGAGACGTGGCAAGAGCAGTCGACCTTTGCCAATGAAATGTCGGTTGGCGCGACGTCATCACCCGCTCTGAGTATTTCCGATAACGCAATGGTGAGTGATTCTGTTAGCGTTACTTCGGATTTGGCTCTCGAATATGTCGAAGTCGATGTCGATATCAGTCATGCGAATATCGGTGACCTTATCGTTACCCTGGTCTCACCCGATGGGACGGAAAGTGTCCTTATGGACCGTCCTGGGAAAGACCCAGGCACCGCAACAGACACGGGCAGTAATCTCACCAGTCTTCGTTGGGCTTTCACCAGCACGCATCATTGGGGCGAAATTGGCAATGGGCAGTGGACACTTAAGGTTACGGATGCCGCAACCGGCAGCACCGGCACTTTGAACAACTGGAATTTACGGCTGTTCGGTGGTACCCAGCCGATAAACGATACCTATATTTACACGAACGAATTCTATCACGAATATGATCTCTGTCGCGCCGTCCTTGGCGATACGAATGGTGGCGTTGATACCCTGAATCTGTCCGCCATTTCCTATGACTCCCAAGTTGATCTGCGCCAAGGGCAGCAGAGCTATATCATGGGGAATTATGTCGACCTTGCTCCTGCTACGGTGATCGAGAACGTTCATACGGGTGACGGAAACGACCTCATTGTCGGCAATGATGCCATCAATACGCTGAAAGGTTGGCGAGGCGACGATTACATTGAAGGCGGTGTTGGTGCCGATATCCTTGATGGCGGGTCGGGCCGCGACACGTTGCGTTATATATACTCCGCTCAGGGCGTGACCATTGACATGAGTACGGGCACCGCCAGGGGCGGCGACGCCCAAGGGGATCAATTCTTCAACTTTGAGAACTTGTGGGGATCAGAGTTTACGGATTCCCTGTCGGGCGATGCTGACGACAACCGTATTTCTGGTCAAGGCGGTGACGATATGCTCTTCGGCCAATCAGGGAGCGATACCCTTATCGGTGGAGCAGGCGATGACCTTTTAAACGGTGGACTTGGCGCTGACACTCTGGAGGGGGGGGATGGTCATGATACATTGTCTTACGCCTCTTCGAGCGCTGGTGTGTCCGTTAGTCTGGCAACTGGCATTGCCAGTGGCGGGGACGCAGAGGGGGATACCTTCAACACTGTTGAAGACCTCATCGGGTCAGATCATAACGATCAACTCACGGGGAATGCGGAAAACAACACTCTCACGGGTGGAGCGGGAAATGACACACTTGCGGGTGAGGCGGGTATCGACACGGTTGTCTTCTCCGGTGCACGCAGTGAGTACGACTTGCGTATGGAAGGCGACGTTCTGATAGTCACACATACGCCGACATCCGGTATGGGTGATGGCGTAGATCGCTTGACTGGGATTGAACGCGCACGTTTCTCCGACGTTCTGATCGATCTCGACAGTACCTATATCAAGCGTGATGAGCCTACGGCGACCATCGTCATGCCCAAGGACTTCGGCCAGGTGGCGGGAAGCTTGAGTGCATCCGCCGGTGCTTTGTATGTCCTCACCGGCACCGCCAGTAATGGCACGGTTATGGTCAATCCCGATGGCAGTTTCGCCTATACCCCCGCGCCTGGATTTGTCGGCCAGGACCGGTTCACGGTTGAGGTGATCGGGGCAGATGGTGCGATCGGCTCGCGTTGGGTGTCCGTTGATGTTAAGCCGTCCTACCACGACATCGAAAACCTTCAACTCAATACGTGGACGGCGAATGATCAGCATGCGCCGGCGATTGCCAGCTTTGCAGATGGGGGCTTTATTTCCGTCTGGGGCTCGATGGGTCAAGATGGCAGTGATTATGGAGTGTATGGTCGCCGCTTTGATTCCACGGGCACACCCATCGGCAGCGAATTCAAAATCAACGACAACACGCTAGGGCGTCAGCGTCTGCCGTCCGTAGCAACGTTCGACGATGGTAGCTTTGTCGTTTCGTGGCACACGTCGCATCAAGATGGCAGCGGTTATGCCATCAATGGTCGCCGGTTCGACGCCAATGGAAATGCGCTTGGCACGGATTTCCAGGTTAATACGTTCACTTTTTACAATCAGGTTTTCCCTGTTGTCGAAGCATTGTCCGACGGTGGGTTCGTGGTCACTTGGGAATCCAGTGAACAGGACGGCAGTGGTGAAGGCATCTATGCCCAGCGTTTTGACGCTAACGGTCAGGCGATGGGGGGCGAGTTTCGCGTCAATAGCTCTACCCAGGGCGATCAGCACTTCTCATCAGTGGCGGCGCTTACGGATGGTGGTTTCGTCATGTCCTGGCAGTCGCAGAATGCAGACGGAAATGGCAGCAGCATTTATACGCAGCGTTACGACGCCAGTGGCAACAAGGTCGGTGGGGAAAAGCTGGTCGATATCTTGGCGATCCCGGGTGACCGCCGGACGGATCAGCAGTCCATCACGGCACTTCCAGATGGCGGTTATGTCGCGACGTGGTTTAAAAGCACCAAGGATGCTTCGGGATATATCAGGACAGAGGAACTGTGGTCGCGAAAATATTCAGCCGACGGAACACCCGGTGCGACGGTTCAAACTTCTGTGCCTGGCCCAGGGATATACATGAATCCAGAAGTTACGGCTCTTATTGACGGCACATATCAAGTGACATGGGAAAACGCAAGGACGAAAACCCTCTACATCACGCGATACGGTGCTGATGGAAGGTTGATCAGTCAGGACAAGCTGGGCTCGTTCGACGGCATACACTTTGCGAGTTCTGGTGTTGTGTCCTTGTCCGGTGGTGATGTCGCGGTTTCATGGCATTCTACTACGGCCACGGGCAGTGGTCTGGAAGTGATCGGCACGGTCGTGCCCGCTGGGCGGTACGTGGACTTCCCTTCCTTTAAGCACACGGGCACAACGGGCTCTGATTTCCTGATTGGTGGCGACGGTGATGACGTCTTCAGCGGCGGGGCTGGAGATGACTATATTGAAGGCGGTGTTGGCTCAGACGTTCTCGATGGTGGAGCGGGTGTGGACACAGCATCCTACGCCGCGCATGCAGAGGGCGTCACAGTCGACTTGGTTGCGGGCAGCTCATCGGGCGGCAACGCTGAAGGCGACACGCTCACTAACTTTGAGAATCTGACGGGTTCCGTCTATGCAGATACGCTTTTGGGTGACGCCGGAAACAATGTCCTTAGCAGTGGGGCGGGTGACGACCTGCTCGAAGGCCGGGGCGGCGCCGATCATCTCGATGGTGGCGCGGGTATTGATATGGCCAGATACGCTTCTTCCGCCTCCGCTGTTCAGATCAATCTGGCACAGGGTATCGGCCACGGTGGTGATGGCGAAGGCGACATTCTCTTGAGGATCGAAGGCGTTGAAGGCTCCGGTCACACCGACACTTTGGTCGGAGACAGTGGCAACAATACTTTTATCGGTGGTAAGGGCGATGATGTTCTCGATGGTGGGGCCGGGGAAGATGTTGCGATGTTCTCCGGGAATGTGTCTGATTACACCGTCACGTCTAATCCCGACGGCTCAGTTTCTGTCGCCGACAAACGTTTGGGGGGTGATGGTGTAGATACATTGGTGAACGTTGAAAAGGGGCGGTTCGCGGACTTTACGATCAATGTTGATGGAGTAAACAATGCTCCTATTGCGCAGATCGATATGGTTGCCACAGATGAAGATGTTCCGATTACCATCGCTGCGAGTCACTTGCTAGGTAACGATTGGGACTTTGATAGCAATCCCTTTACGCTGACATCTGTTGATTCCATATCTGGTGGTGCTGTTGCGCTCGGAGATGGAGGTGATGTTGTTTTTACGCCGCTTGAAAACTTTAATGGTCATGCAAGCTTTAGTTATACGATTACAGACAGTCTAGGTGATAGCGCCACACAAAATGTTACGGTAAACATCACTCCGGTCAACGACGCTCCAGTTACAGTTGCAGACCGTCAAGCTATTCAGATCAATCAAATAAGAACAGGAACATTAACGGCGTTAGATCCTGATGGGGATCAACTGACGTATGCGCTTTTATCTGGCCCCCAACATGGGACATTAACCTTGGAAGAGGGTGGTGGGTATTCATACACACCAAACGATGGGTTTATTGGTAGCGATTCATTTGCGTATCAAACAACGGACACTCAAGGTTTACAGAGTATTGGCCGGCTGGATATCGGGGTGGGATTGAGCAAAGAGTATGTTTCTCAAACTGATCCTTTTCAAGTTTTAGGATTGTTGGAGAGTAATGTTCTGCCGCCGAAAGTGGTGCGGCTTGGAGATAATTATTTTTTAGCTGTAGCTTTCTCAGATGGCGTTGATGATGCGGAAGGAGTAAATGGCCAACTGTTCGATCATTATGGACAGCCAGTGGGGGAAGTGTTTCAGATTTCTGACAAATTCGGCCTAAATATACTTGAAAACAGTGATGGGAGCGCATCTGTTATTGTTTCAGATGGTTTTAATAAGCAACGTATAATCAATATTAATGAAAGTGGTATAATTGTATATACTCATGAATTAAATTTTCAAATTAATGCGAGTAAATACGATATACGTGCCTCTGCCTTATCATCTGGAAGGATGGCAATACTTCATGGGGTTACTGTTTTACAAGGGGAAATTAGGTATGGAGGTGTTATTTATGAAGCTGATGATGCCAATAGTTTTGTTGTTGAGAAATTTTCACTGTCTATACCGAAAAGTGTTGATGCCTTAGAATATACCCTATCGATAGATGACCTAGTCCCTCTTTCTGATGGTGGTTTTGTTGTCGCAACACGCCTCCTGGCGAGGACAGCTTCAGGGTACATAGCTAGAAGTTTCATACAGAAATGTGACGGTTTTGGTAATGCATCTGGGCCAGTCGAGCGGGTTCATCGGGTCCCTGATGCCTTCCTTCCTCTTGATGATGGAGGATATTTGGCGATAAATTATTCGGGCTCTTTTGTTGCCTATGATGAGAACCATTACACAGTACATGCTATCACTTTGATTACACAAAGGTATGATGCAGGTGGAATGCCTACTGGTGAAGTATCATCGTTTCGCCTAGATCAAGCGACGTTTCTCGGTTCATTTCTCGCTGCACCTCCATACCCTATAGAATTATCAGTTCACAAAATAAATGGTGCTTATATCCTTAGCATGAATCGAAAGGGGGTACATGGGTTTGGTTACGGCATAGAATTTAATGGTGCTGGTGTTCCTCAGGGGGATATATTTGATTTCCCAGCTCATTCTAATGTTGCAATTTCTGGCGATCGGATATTTTCCTTCACTCAACTTATGGGTGCTGATCGTCACTATGTAGGAGCCGAACGTTTTGGCCAAGTTTTCACATATTTTAGCCACTATGATGGAACGGAATCTAATGATTCCATTGCTGGAGATGTCGAAAACAATACGATAGTTGGCAATGCTGGTGATGATGTGCTCGATGGTGCTGATGGTGCTGATGTGTTGTCAGGCGGGCCAGGTAACGATGTTTTGATCGGTGGTTTAGGCGCAGATACGGCTTTGTATTCAGGCAACATCGCCGACTACGAAATTCATACCAATGGTGATGGAACGTTCACGGTAACCGATCTGCGCGGTGTAGATGGCGCAGATCGGGCTTCTGGCATAGAGCGTTTTGAATTCGCCGATGGTGTTCTCACAATTGATGATCTCAACACGGCCCCGGTTGCGCAGACTGCTCAGATTCCGGGTGATGAGGATGCCGTCAGCTCAGGCACTCTGAATGCTGTCGATGCAGACGGTGATGTGCTGACCTTCACCCTTGTCCAGAGCCCTGTAAAAGGCACGTTGGTACTGCAGCCGGATGGCGCTTACACTTTCGATCCTGCTGGCGCATTCGAGCCCCTGAATGAAGGGCTGAGCGAAGATGTTTCCTTTATCTATTCCGTTTTCGATGGCCGTGCCAGTCTACAAAAAACGGCGACCATCACAGTGATTGGGCACGACGAAGTGTCCAATGGCAACGTCGTGGACGGATATGTCGAGGGCGCGACCATCTTCGCGGATGCAAATGGCAATGGCCTCATTGACGAAGATGAATCGATGGCCATTACTGGTACGGACGGAAGTTTCTCCTTGCAGGGCGAAGGAACTTTGGTTGTCAGTGGCGGTGTTGATGCATCGACCGGTCTGGCTTTTAAGGGGACGATGAAAGCGACAGCGGGCTCTGAAGTCGTCACGCCTCTGACGACTCTCGTCGCCACATTGGTTGAAAAAGGCCAGACTGTCGATCAGGCCCAAACTGCCGTAAAAACGGCATTCGGTATCGACTCCACTGTGGACCTCACAAAATTGGACCACTTAGGTAAGGCTGGTCACGCCTTCAAACAGGAGCGGGACAAGCTGGGCAAGTTCGATGATCGACCGTGGCCGAAGGGCTGGGTGTCTCGTCGAAGGAAGGAGGGTGTTTGACACGTTCCCACAATGCTCCCGCAATGCGATTGCCGGGTGTGAAAGCTATGCGGTTTCAATAGGTTGCAGTTCTGGGTGATCGTATCCAGGTTCCCCAGCCAAAATATAAGAGGTCGCCCATGGGCGACCTCTTTTTTGTTTTTGGGTTGGGTGTCACCGTTCAGGCGGTGTCCACTCGTCTGGCGTGGGTTTCCGGTCTTTCAGGCGTAGCGCCAGCCCGATCGAGACGCCGATGCCGATGGCGACGGTCAGGTCAACCAGCACCGTTAATCCTAATGTCGTTAAAAGTAAAACGCGGTCGGACATGGGCAGTGTGGCATAGGCCGCCCACTTGTGCGGCTCGCTCATATTCCATGCCGTTATAATGAGCAATGCGGCCAGTGCGGGCATGGCCAGATAGCCAGCCAACGGTGCGGCAAGCAGCATGACGGTCAGGATGACAAGGGCATGAACGATCCCTGAGATGGGTGTCTTGCCGCCAGCCTTGATGTTGGTTGCCGTTCGGGCAATCGCGCCTGTCGCGGGCATGCCGCCAAATAATGACGATGCGACGTTTGCTATGCCTTGAGCCAGAACCTCTGCGTTTGGCCTGTGCGCGCCACCAATCATGCGGTCGGCCACGATTGCGGACAGCAGGGATTCCACCCCGGCTAGAAAGGCAATCACCAGTGCGGTTGGAAGCAATTCCAGAACCCGTGCCAGTGATAAGTCAGGCAGACTGGGCATTGGCAACTGGCTGGGAAGTGCACCAAAGCGCGATGCAATCGTATCGACCGGTAAACCTTGTACCGCCACCAGCGCCGAGCCGATGGCGACGGCGATAATCAGACCCGGGAATTTAGGTGCCATGCGTCGCAGGACAATGATCAAAATCAGTGTGACAACGGCAATGCTCACGGCGGCGAAACTGAATGTGTCGCGCGCATGCCAAAGCGCAGGGACTTTATCTAAAAAATCGGCGGGAATATTGTCAATGGATAGACCCAAAAAATCTTTCAATTGACTGATCGCGATGATGATGCCGATGCCGACCGTAAAGCCGTTCACCACAGATTCTGGAACGTAGGCAATGAGCCGGCCTGCCCGCAGGTATCCGGCAATGATCAAAATCAAACCAGCCATGAACGTTGCGACGACCAGCCCGTCATAGCCATGGGTGGCGATGGTGCTGAAAACGACCACAATGAACGCGCCAGTCGGCCCCCCGATTTGTACGCGGCTTCCTCCAACGAGAGAGATGAAAAAGCCCCCGACGACTGCGGTGATAAGCCCTTGGGCGGGGTCCGCCCCCGATGCGATCGCGATGGCGATGCTCAAGGGCAGCGCGACCATGGCGACGGTCATGCCAGCCAGTAAATCGGCCAAAAACAATGACCACGAATAGGTCAGTATAGTCGTTAGTATTTTAGGCTTACGCATTGTGGGGGGGCTTGCCAATGAGAGGGAAGGGCTGTTGGTACAAAAGAATGGCGTGCACGTTAGAGAAAATTTGTTGAGCGTATTGCAACTGCATCATTGAAACATGATCAAGGCCTTCACATGTATGTGCAGGGCGGGTAAGCTTGATTCTTGATTTTGTATTATAAAAGAAACGAGTACCCCTTGTGATTTATCTGTTTCTGGGAGGAAACCCCTATGAAAACTGTACTTAAAACGGGCGCTTTGATCGGCGCAATGGCGATGCTGACGGCATGTGCAGCAAATTACGATGTAGCCGGTGTTTCTGCAATGGCTGACAAGGGCGATGGCTTTGCATCGGCGTTGCACAAACGTTATGTCGAGCGCGCTGATTTTGAAGTGAGTGAGGGGGATTGGGCTTCGGTCGATTTCTTCAACTCCCGCGGTGAAATGGCTGCAACGGGCAATGCTCCAACGGTGCAGATGCCGGGCGAGCGCAAATTGAAAGTGGACGCGGGTGCCATTGGCAGCGCGTACAACACGTTAACGGCAGCGCTCAACACCAATGCTCCTCAAGCAGCACCTGATGCTTGTGCGCGCGCCCAGACTTGGCTCGAGCACTGGATGGAACAGTCCGAAGAAGGTCATCAGGCCGACGACATCGCCACCGCGCGCAATGGCTTTGAAAAAGCGATGCCTGAATGTCGGGGCGATGTGCCGATGGCCATGCCGATGAAAGCTATGCCGTTACCGGAACCGTTCGTCGTGTACTTCACCCACGACAGTTTTGATCTCAGCAGCGCCAACCTGTACCTGATTAAGCGTGCAGCCGCAGCCGCCAAGGCTTCAAAAGCGACACGTTTGGTTCTGATCGGTCATGCTGATCGTTCCGGTTCCAGCGATTACAACACGGGCCTGTCGCGGGCGCGGGTGATTGCCGTTGGTAATGCTTTGATGGTCGAGGGCATTCCTCGCAAAATGGTGACCAAGTCCTCTGCCGGTGAAACGAGCCCGCAGGTGGCAACAGATGACGGCGTGCGTGAACGCATGAACCGCCGTGTGGAAGTGGTGTTCGAACGCTAAACCGCTCGCACAATCTATTCTGAGAAAGGGAGGGCTTTGGTCCTCCCTTTTTTTGTGGTGTTGATCGATTTTCGTCACAAACCGAAATGCCGGGCGTCAACCTGCTGTACGGGGAGAGGTACACTTGAACCCAACCAAGGAGACAGCTTATGGCCATGCCGACTCCCGTGAACGGAATGATCACGGACGCCGTTACCCAAGCCAACATCACGGTTTTGGGCAATGCCCCTGCGATGGCAATGGGTGCGATTTTTCAATCGCTCTCGCACTCGACGGGCATTTTGTATGAAAACGCGGTGAGCTCTCAGCAGCAGTTGAATATTGCTGCTCAGGCTTCCACCAACCAAGGTGTGATCCAAATCTATTCCGTCCCGCCGATGGCGGCTGCGGTTGCGACGTCAAAGATCGCCCAGTCTGATGTTCCGGACAACATGCTGTCACTGCTCACATCGCTGCGGGCAACTGAAAGCTAAGTGAGTTTAATGCAATTTCTGGCCCGAGGTCGGGGACGGGTCAGAGTTTTTCCATTCACAACTGTTCATATCTTGCGTCGATAGCGTGAGAGAGGCGCACCGCAAGGCCGATCACAGTGGCCGTGGTGCTAGGCAGTTCTAAACCGATGAAGGAGACCTAAAAATGGCTCTACCCACTCCAGTTAATGGGCAGATCACGGATGCCGTCACCCAGTCCAACGTAAAGGTTCTTGGTGATGCTCCGGCAATGGCGATGGGGGCAATGTACCAGTCGCTGTCCCACTCCACCGGCATTCTTTATGAGAACGCCGTCAGCTCACAGCAGCAATTGGCAATTGCCTCCCAGGCTGCGACCAACCAGGGTGTCATCCAGATTTACAGTGTCGATACCATGGCTGGCGCGGCGGCAACGGCCAAAATCGGCAGTTCGGATGTTCCGAACAACATGCTGTCATTGATGAGTGCGCTGCGCGCGACGACTTAAGTCACATCATCTACGTCAACGACAAACCTGCCGGACCTAAAAGGTCAGGCGGGTTTGTTTTGTTGTGTGGTTGTTCGTGGTCATCGTGATACATTTATAAGACGTAATTTTGAAGATGGGGAGGAAGACTCATGGCGAAGAAAGCGGCGGGTGCAAAATCCAAATCGACAAAGATGAAAACGGATAAGAAGAAAAAAGAAAAAGACGATGGGGCGATCACATTGGTGGTGTGCAACATCCATATCCACACCGCCGATGGCACCTCGGTCGAATCAATCTCAAAGATCGCACAGTCTGATGTGCCGGATAATATGTTGGCCCTATTGGCGGCCCTGCGCGCGGCGAGCTCTGGTGTAAGCTAAGTCTAATTGGTCCTCATAGTAAGGGTGATGGTAAGTCGGACTGTTCACTCATGACTTGTGTACCTAAATTGAAAAAATCCAAATAAAAATGCCCTGAAAAGATCACAAATGGCGCCGAGTGCCGTCATTTAACTGAAAGCACGATGCATCCCGATGATGTGCGGGCCCTGCACCCAACTGGCAAGTTATCAGGTCTTAACAGGAGAATTAAAATGGCATTACCCACACCCGTAAACGGTCAGATCACCGACGCCGTCACCCAGGCCAACGTCAAAGTTTTGGGCGATGCGCCCGCAATGGCTATGGGCGCTTTGTATCAGTCGCTGTCCCACTCCACCGGCATCCTTTATGAGAACGCGGTCAGCTCGCAGCAGCAGCTGGCGATCGCTTCCCAGGCAGCAACCAACCAGGGCGTGATCCAGATTTACAGCGTCGATACTATGGCCGGCGCAGTGGCCACGTCCAAGATCGGCAATTCCGATGTGCCCGACAACATGCTCGCCTTGTTGTCCGCGCTCCGCGCCAGCAGCTCAGGCGTAAGCTAAGCAAGCATATGCGGACTTGATGGCTTGTAAGGGCCAGGTGGGCCGCCGCTTCCAACGTAAATACGCACTTGGTGGCGGCGGTCTGTTTCCGCACAACGAACATAGACGCTTTTTTTATTCACGGAGCTTAGCCGTAAGCGTCTAGCAAAGAGGAGAAGTCGGTAGGCAACCGGCGCTCATCATGGAAGGCGTGTCACCTTCAAAAGGTGTAGGAGACGATTGATGGCGAATACAACGCGCAGCGAAACGGGCGACGCAAAGGCCAAGACCACAAAACGGTCGATGAGAACGGCAGCCACTGCACCGTCCGTAAAATCCGCACCTTCTGAACCCGTCATCGATGATGTTGATGAATACGACGACCTAGAGGCCCTCGACGATCTTTACGAAATGAGCGAAGCCGATGAGCTTGAGGCCCTCAATGAACTTGAGGAAGAGGCCGAAGCAGCCGCCCTTGCCGCAGCAGATGCAAAGGCGGCATTTATCGCACGCCGCACGGCTGCTGCACAGCGCGCGGCAGAGCAACGGGCAGCGCAACATGATGCGCAAGGTGCCGGACAAGACCCAGACCAACAGAACACGCGACACGACGAGCCCGCACGCAGGCACGGCTCAGGGCGCGGTGGTTCGGGCGGTGGTCAAGGTCGGCCGCGGTTCGGCGGGGTTGGCGATCCTGAAAATTATCTCGGCATGCTGACAAACGTATTGGACGATATGAACGGCGATGACTGGGATGCTGAAAAATTTGACGATATGAGCCAGGGCGTAAATCTGGTTCTGGGGTCCGGCCCGGCGTTTGCCGCGCTCGGTTCCATGCTGGCGAACTCAACCGCGCAAAGTTCGATCTTGATGAATGCAACGCAGATGCAGCGCCAGCTTGACCAAGTGGGACTGTGCTGCACCAGCGCGTGTGTGCAACAGCTTTTGAACTTGAACAACGGTCGGGATACGGATTGAGCCGTTTCACCCTGACCGGGGAGAGTGATCATGCGCAGACGAACAAAACGAAGGCTGATTGACACCAACGCGTTGCTGATGGGCAGTGGCGTGGGTCTGGCGACGCTGGAGGCCATGTTCAACTTGGTTAACACACAGTCTCTAATATCGGCGACCATGATCCGCGATCACGAGATGGCACAGCCTATACATATGCAAACGCTGGCGGGTGCTTTATTGGAGATTATCGCAGCGGGCCAGAAAGACACAAGCTACAACAGTACCCCGCCCCCAAATTCGCCAACACATGGCAGTGATACGTCAAATGTGAATGTTGATAGTAATACGACGAACTCCGGCCTGGATGGCGCATCGACGGATAAACTTCTGACCGAGTTGATTGTTTTGCTGCAAGAGCAATCGCATGAGATTTCTAAAATGTCTCAACAACACCTGGCGGTGACGTGATGCAAATCATCGAGAGAAAGTCCAAAGAACCTGTGACATTGGGGCGCTCTACAAATTGAATTGATGTGAAAGGCTGAAAACATGTCGGACATTGTTTCTGCGCAGATCACCGACGCCGTGACCCAGACCAACGTCAAGGTCCTCGGCGAAAGTCCTGCAAGCGCGCTGGGGGTCTCATCCCAGGCGATGTCTCATGCTATGGGTTTGGCGATGGAAAATGCAACCCAGACACAGGGCGGGATGCAGCAGATTGGGAATTCCGCTGCTGCCGCGCTAATGGCGATGATCACAAAAGCCGGTGTTCAATCCTAATTAAACATTATTTTTGCGCGCCGTTCACAAGCCTGCCGCACGGGCGTCAAAGATAGAGAACACATCTCCGCTCGCAGCATCGCGACCGGTGGGGAGAGGAAGGAAGCGTTTTGATGGCGATGCCAACACCAGTCAATGGGATGATCACAGATGCGGTTACGCAAAGCAGCGTCACTGTGCTCGGCTCAGCACCGGCCCAGGCTATGGGCAGTGTCTATCAGACGGCTGCTCACTCATTGAGTATCTTATTTGAAAATAACACACAGGCCCAGCAGCATGCTGCGATTGCCGCACAGGCTGCAACCAATCAAGGCGTGATGCAGCTTTACGGTGCCAATACCATGGCCAGCGCCATGGCGACGAACAAAATCGCAAGCTCCAATCAACCGGATATGATGATGGCGCTGTTGGTGGCTTTGGCGTTGAGTAAACAATAGTGGGGAGTTCGCGGCGGCCGGGTTTTCTCCGGTTGTCAGGGGTTAAACATTTTAGTTTGTAGGTTAAGCAATGCCTGATAGCACGAGCGTTAACTCTCAAATCACAGATGCCGTCACTCAGACGAACGTCAAGGTGGTTGCCGAAGCGCCAGCGCAGAGCATGGCCATGGTCTATCAGACGATGGCGCACTCTATTTCGTTGGCGATGGAAAATGCCATGCAGGCGCAAGGCGGTTTGCAACAAATTGGCAACGCCGTGACGTCTAGCGGAGTTCGCATGATTTTCGATGCCGCCAATGGCGGTGGCAAATCGTAAAGCTTACGCGGCCTTTATTTTAGGGAGAGGGACCGCCATTCGGTCAAAAGGTGAGGATGATGGCTAACAACAGTACACCCTTAACGCCCACGCCCGGCGGCGTGAATGCGCAAATTATTGATGCGGTCAGTCAATCCAATGCTGCCGTGTTGGACAATGCCGCGAGCCAGGGGGCCGTGACAGCGTATCAAAAGGTTGCCCAGGCCGCCGCTTTTGCGATTCAGGATGCAACCGATTATTCCCGCAACATTGAAAACGTCGCGATGACAGCCCAAGGTGTCATCGTCGCCAAGATGTTGGAGAGCGAAGCGAACATCCCGATCTACACGCCCGTGTTGGCGACGTTGCAGGAAATGGTGATCGCCGCCAGCACCAATTTGGCCACGGTCGGAACGACCGCGACGGCGATCGCAACCGAATTTCCGGCAACGAAAACCTAACTGCACGCCCTTTTTACCATCGTAGAAAACTCAAAGATCGCCACGCCCGGCGATCTTTTTTTGCGACTGTTTGTGATTGATACAGACTGGCCCCTGGTCCCGGTCTCTTGGCCGGAGGGAAGCAAGAAAAGGCGGATCCGTGTTGATATCGGGTCCACCAGTGGGGATGGGGTGTGGTTCGCGTGGAGGCTAAATGAGGGAGGCTTGACGCAGGCGGTCGCGGGCCAACTGGATGCGCTTGCGTACCGCACAGTTGGTCAAGCCCATACGGCCGGCGATCTCATCGTAGGATTTTTCCTCGATCACGCGTAGCAACAGCGGCTCGAGCAAGGAAATGGGAAGGTTCAGGAGCTGGTTTTCCAGCTGGTCGAACGTCTGACGCATGTGCAGGGCCTCGTCTGGCGTGCGCATGGGCCGCGGCGTGATGTTGGGGGCCTGGTCGGGGTCATCCCCATCGATCTCATCGCTGAGACGCGATTGGCGTTTGCGCGAACGGTGTTGATCCATGCACGCATTGTGCACCAGTCGGGTGAACCAGGCGCGTTCGTTGCGGATGGTCTCGCTGTCGAAATGCTGAGAGCCCTTAAGCATGGCTTGGCTGAGCGCATCTTCGGCGTCGGCCATATTGCCGGCCGTGAATCTGAGGCTCTGCTTAAACAGATAATCGTGGTGCTTCAGCCACACATGCCAGAAATCCGCAAAGGGCGCAGGCCCCGCCGGAGCAGGCTCTGGCGGGGCGCGGTTTGGTATGGGGAATGAGGGCGGAGGGGGCGCGGCCGGGCCGCTCTGGCGGTGGGTGTTGGTGCTGCGCTGTGATCTGAATTCCGCCCTGAACGCGTAGTGCGTTTCTGAAGGCGTGTCCGGTCCGACTTCCGGGCGACCGAAAGCATTTTCCAAAGACCTGGCGATGATGCCGGTCGGCGTCAGATGCTGAGCGTCCGGTGCCAGAGACCGTGCAATCACCGCCGCCGGGGAGAGGCGTTTTCTACTGCGGGATTTGCCTGGGGCCTCTGGCGCCGGAACCTCGGTGATGACATCGTCTAAGACTTCGTGATGAGTGTCCCTGCCGTGCCCGTGACGCGGCTGAGTGACGTAAGAACCCGGATGACCCGGGAATTTGAGAACCCCCATAGATTAAACACGCGTCTGAGCTTCAACTGGTCCCGCAGAGCGTACCGCTTCATGCGCAATCAAAATGATTTGCATGAGATACAAGTGATGGTTGCAGAATTACTCGCGCGAGCCTCCCTTGTTGATACACTATAGATAGTATTTCCGGCGCTTTATCCTGCATTTAGAATGGCGCGCTCTTACATGTTAATGACGCTTAGTGGTCTAGATTTGTGATAAAAATTTGGTTACATGAGAATAATTAATTTTTACCACTAGGTTGTATGTGTGGGTCTTGTTGATTTTAATGGGTTAATCATGGAGTGGCTGAGTTTCAATGAAATGAACATGCAGCACTCAATGCGTGTATATTTGGTTTTGGCAATAAAAAACCTCGTTTTGCGGATGCGTATGCTCCAAAACGAGGCGTAAAGTGTTGAATAAAGAGGGTGCCTACACGGCAGGTGGGCTGGTCATGTCTTCGAGTTGCTTTTTGGCTTCATTGGCGATGAGACCGCGCAGAGAGCGAATGATTTCAATCCAAATCACACTGCTGAGGATAGACGGGTTGGCGCTCATGGCGCCCATGGCATTGATCAGCGCGATGGTGTTGGGGTCGAGGTCTTTGAGCGCCGCGGCCAGCTCTGTCATCGATTCCGGTGAGAGCGCCTGTGCCGCTCCCCCGTCCCCCGTTTTGCTCAGGGCATCTTTGTAAGATTGCTGAAGTGCCTCGCGCTGCTCCGCGACCGCGCCTTTGATGGAGTCGCGCTGCTCTCCAAAGCCGTCCATGACGCTTTTTTTGTCCAGCATCGCGGCTTCGACATAGTTGGCGGGGGCATGCTCCTGCGGTGCGATCGGCTGGTTGAGGTCTATCCCCTGGGCCTTGGCTTGAGCTTCGAGCTGCGCACAGGCGGCACCCAAAATCTCTGGTGGAATATTATCGGTGTTGCCGGTTTGCTGCACCTGAGTAATGGCAGCATCGATGGCGTCTTGGGTGATGCCCGTCGGAAGGGACGGCATTTGTACGGGAGCGGACTCGGCCGCGTTCGGTTGGGCCGCGTTCGGTTGAACACTAGGGGCCTGGGATGTGCCCATGTGTGGAATGTCGGTGTGCGGGATCACGGGTTGTGGACCGCTTTGCACCGGTAAAGTAGGCAATGGTTGTGTCAGTTGTTGTTCGCTCATGGCGTTGTTGTCTCCGCTCTTTACGATCCCGATCCCGACCCCGTCGTGTCATCGGGACCAAGGGCCTTGATGGCGGCGATGGTTTTGTCGATCACCGCCTTTTGCAGCTTCAGGTTTTCCTGTGCCAGTTCGGGGCTAGGGACGTTGTTCTTGATCAAA
>Ga0316203_1001036_pt1 | contig 23204 bp, 23 predicted proteins | sample 6monrhotite_MG_FD_204940 | JGI IMG/M metagenome (GOLD analysis project Ga0316203, IMG submission 204940) | Microbial mat bacterial communities from mineral coupon in-situ incubated in ocean water Damariscotta River, Maine, United States -... | ecosystem: Environmental > Aquatic > Marine >... | reverse complement strand
ATAGAGAGCATGGCTACACCATGCAGGCGATTGCCAAACATGCTGGATTGCACCACTCTACGGTGAGTCGATTAATCAGCGAAGGGGATGAAAATGCGCGAAACAAGACCTGACCCTCCCCTTTTGCCCCCCCCCTTTTTTTAAATCTGACCTGCTGCAAGAAGTTCATGCTGAATTTGCCGTCATTTCAGGTTTATGGTCTGAAGTTTCTTTGTTATTGGACAAAGCCGGTGAAACTAAAAATGAAGCATATATCAATCAAGCATCCGATATACTTGTTCTGTTATCACAAAAAGAAAAGCGCGCAATGGAGCTGTTGATAAAGATACAATAGTAATCTTTAAATCTAAGCTTGGGTCGCGTGCGATAAGCCGCGGGTTAAAACGTAACTGTTGGATTAGTGTTGCCATGCAAATTAAATGGTGAGCACGAGATTGTATCAAAATTAAGGCGTAAGAAAGGTATCTTTACCTGTGTCTGCGGTGTTGGGGTGATCCGTAGAATAATGCAGTCCGCGTGATTCATGACGCTGTTGTGCGGAACGAATAATAAGCTCAGCAATCAGAGATAAGTTACGTAGTTCAATCAAATCACGGCTTAATGGGTGTTGCCAGTAAAAATGTGAAATCTCTTCTTGTACCACGGTTAAACGACGACGGGCTCGACGCAGACGCTCATCGGAGCGAACAATACCGACATAGTTGGACATGATGGCGCGAATTTCATCCCAGTTTTGTTTGATTTGGATGCGCTCTTGTTCGGGCGTGATGCCTGATACATCCCATGCAGGAAGTGGAATGTTTTCAGTCTTTATGGGTTGCGCAAGAATATGCTTGCTACATGCTTTTGCCATGGCCAAACATTCAAGCAAGGAGTTGCTGGCAAGGCGGTTGGCACCATGGAAGCCTGTGCAGGCGGACTCGCCAATAACGTATAAATTTTCAATGTCTGTTTGACCGCTTAAATCGGTTGCAACACCACCGCACATATAATGTGCAGCAGGCACAATTGGAATGAGCTGTTCGCGCATATCAAGTCCCAGTGCCATTAAACGCTGGTGAATATTGGGGAAATGCTCTGTAACACGGTTATTTCCCAAATGTCTGGCATCAAGAAACATGCAATCTTGCCCGTGTTTTTTCATTTCATAGTCAATGGCACGTGCGACAATATCACGCGGAGCTAACTCACCACGTTCGTCGTAATCAAAGACAAAACGTTTGCCTTCGTTATTAATTAAGAATGCTCCTTCACCACGCAGTGCTTCGCTTAATAACATAATAGGCGCGGATGCATGGTATAGGCAGGTTGGGTGAAATTGCATAAATTCCATATTCATGACCTTGCAACCAGCACGCCATGCCATAGCAATGCCATCACCTGTAGCAGCATGCGGGTTGGATGTGTACATATAAACTTTACCTGCACCGCCTGTGGCAAGAATGATTTGTTGGGCTGATACAGTGATGATGTGATTATCAGGATCGAGTAAATAAACGCCCAAACAACGGTTTGTACCAGTGTGGTGTCCTAAGCGATGGCTGGTGATAAGATCGACTGCCATATGCTGGCGCAGGCATTGAATATTAGGGTGGTGCTGCACATGTTTGAGGAGTGTTTCACCAATGGCGCGACCTGTTGCATCTTTGGTATGGGCAATACGGCGGTGACTATGGCCGCCTTCTTGGGTTAAATGCAGACCTTGCGCATCCTCATCGAAGGGCATGCCAAGTCCGCTTAGCTCATGGATGATATGACCACCAGCCTCGGTAATTTGACGAACAATATCTTGGTGGCACAGCCCAGCACCAGCCTGCATGGTATCGTTAATATGCTCATCAATGGAATCGGACAGGTCTGAAACACCCGCAATGCCACCTTGCGCTTGATAAGTGTTAGACTCACAAAAGTCACCCTTGTTAACAATACAAACGGTGCCATGTTCAGCAAGTTGGTAGGCAGCTAGTAAGCCTGCTGCGCCACTTCCTATAATAAGGTGGTCAAAGTGTTGATGGTTGGCTGTCATGTATGCGTACTTTACGTTTATAGGGTAAGGTTTGTATAGTGCGTGCATGCGTCAAACAGTATTTGTAACAGAAATCGATGGTGATGAAGCGGTTGTTGTGGGTGAACGTGCTTCATCTTGCAATTCATGTGCGGGTAAAGCATCGTGTAAAACATTAGGTTCTTGGAAAGAAGGTGCCGGTGAAGGGCGAGTGCTGAAGTTGCGAGTGAAGAATAACAAGCATGCTAATATTGGTGATGAGGTGGTGATTGAAGTGGCGGATGGACTGTTACTAAAAACGGCCTTTCGCTTGTATGGTGTGCCAATGTTGGTATTCATGGGCATTGGGGCAGTGGTTTCTCTTGTGATGCAGGGGCAAGACAGTGCAGGTGTTACTTCGGCATTGTTGGGTATGGCGGGTGTGGTGGGCTACTATGCTTGGATTTGGAAGCAAGGAGCGCCTGAAGGCTTTGATACGCGGATTGTTGAGATAAAAGGTTGAATGCTTGAACCTTGTGTTTTTTTTGCCTATGCTTCTTTAAGCTAACCTTGATGGGAAAGGTTAGAAACTGGAGGGCAATAATGAATTTTAAAATGATATTGATGGCTGTGGTGACTGCTTTTTTGATGCTAAGCAGTGCGGCATATGCAAGTGATAAGATTGATTTGAATACAGCATCGGCAGCACAGTTGCAGGAGTTACATGGTGTTGGCGTAAAAACTGCGGCCGCTATTGTGGCCTACCGTGAAGCACATGGAGCATTTAAATCTGTAGATGATTTGACCGATGTGAAAGGTATTGGCAAGAAAAAATTATCTAAAATTGAAGATAGTTTAGAAGTTTCGGGCTCTGGTGACGATAAGCGCGAAAACAAACATCATAACAAGAATGATGATTGATTGCTGCATATAGCATTGAAGGGCGTGGCAGATGTCGCGCCCTTTTTAGTTTCTAAGAGGTGAAGATGAAAATTGCGATTGCAGGAACGGGTTATGTTGGGCTATCGAATGCTATGCTTTTGGCGCAGCATCATGAGGTGGTTGCGCTGGATGTTGTGGCTGAAAAGGTTCGGTTGTTGAATAATAAGCAGTCCCCCATTGTAGATAAAGAAATCGAAAATTTTTTAAGCCATAAGGAACTCAATTTTAGGGCGACACTTGATCATAAGGAGGCCTATGAGGGTGCAGCCTTTGTGATCGTGGCGACACCCACGGATTATGATCCAATCACAAATTATTTTAATACGGCGACGGTTGAATCGGTTATTAAAGATGTAATGCTGATCAATCCTGATGCTGTCATTGTGATTAAATCAACGGTTCCTGTAGGTTATACAGAGGAATTGAAAGAAAGGCTTGGTTGTAATCAGCTAATATTTTCACCAGAGTTTTTACGTGAAGGTAGTGCGCTGTATGATAATTTACACCCATCACGCATTATTATAGGTGAACAGTCCGAGCGAGCAGAATTATTTGCATCGTTGTTGCTTGAGGGGGCTGTCAAAAAAGATACTCCTGTATTGTTTACGGATGCCACCGAAGCGGAAGCGGTAAAGCTTTTTTCCAATACTTATTTGGCGATGCGTGTGGCTTATTTTAATGAGTTGGATAGTTATGCTGAAAGTCATGGTTTGAACACCAAGCATATGATTGAGGGCGTTGGCTTAGACCCTAGGATTGGCAGTCACTATAGTAACCCATCATTTGGTTATGGTGGTTATTGCTTGCCCAAAGACACCAAGCAATTAAGAGCCAACTATAAAGATGTTCCCAGTAGCCTGATTGGTGCCATTGTTGAGGCGAATAGCTTGCGAAAAGATTTTATTGCCGATGCGGTTATTAAACGTAGACCCAAGGTAGTAGGTATATACCGTTTGATTATGAAGACAGGCTCGGATAATTTTAGAGCCTCATCCATTCAGGGGGTAATGAAGCGTATTAAAGCTAAGGGCATTGAAGTGGTGGTATATGAGCCTGTGTTAGAAGAGAGTGAGTTCTTTTGCTCAAAAGTAATAAAAGATTTAAGTGAGTTTAAAGCGATGTCGGATGTGATTGTTGCGAATCGGTTATCGGCTGAGATTAAGGATGTAGAAGAAAAAGTTTATACGCGTGATTTGTTCGGGAAAGATTAGCTGTGTATTTTTGGTTGCTTAAAGTTTGATGGTTTTAGGAGAATAAAGTGAAGAAAAAGGTTGCTGTTATTGGGCTTGGCTATGTTGGTTTACCATTGGCTTTGGCATTTGGCAGGGTGATGCCAACGCTTGGATTTGAAATTTCTGAGAGTAAAGTCAATGCTTATCGAGAGGGCTATGACCCAACAGGTGAAATGGAAAGTGATTTATTTGCGAGATCCACTTACCTTGAATACACCACACACACAGCTGATATTGCAGAGGCTGATTTTGTGGTGGTGGCTGTTCCTACTCCTGTTGATCATGCTCACCAGCCAGACTTAACACCTGTCATCAAAGCAACGGAAACCGTAGGAAAGAACCTTAAAAAGGGTGCGATTGTAATTTTTGAGTCGACTGTTTACCCAGGCGTTACGGAAGATGTGTGTGTGCCAATTCTAGAGCGTGAATCAGGGCTTGTGTGTGGCGATGGGTTTAAAGTTGGTTACTCTCCAGAGCGTGTGAATCCTGGTGATAAGGAGCATCGTTTGGAAACTATTGTAAAAGTAGTTTCAGGTCAGGATGCAGAGAGTTTGGAGCAGGTAGCTTCGCTTTATGAGCAAGTAATTGAAGCGGGTGTACACCGTGCGCCGAGCATTAAAGTTGCGGAATCGGCAAAAGTGATTGAAAATATTCAACGTGATTTAAATATAGCTTTGATGAATGAGCTGGCCGTTATTTTTGATAAATTAAATATTGATACGCTGGATGTCTTGGAGGCTGCGGGTAGTAAATGGAACTTCTTACCTTTCCGTCCGGGTCTGGTTGGTGGGCATTGCATTGGGGTTGACCCTTACTATTTAACGTATAAAGCAGAGATGATGGGCTATCAACCTGATGTTATTCTATCAGGGCGAGAAATTAATGATGGTATGGGCCGGTTTATTGCGGGTAAAACCATTAAGCAAATGATTGCTTCAGATAGAAAAATTAAAGGTTCGTATGTTTTGTTGCTGGGGCTAACATTTAAAGAAAACTGTGAAGATTTGAGAAATTCACGTGTGATTGATGTTATTCGAGAGCTGGAATCCTATGGGGTGAATGTGCTTGTACATGATCCGGTTGCCAATGCTCTTAGTGCTAAAGAAGTATATGGGATTGAATTATCGGATTTGAAGGGCCTGACAAAGGTGGATGCGGTAATCGCAGCGGTTGCGCACGATGCTTTTCTTGACTGTAGTCCTGCGGCATGGGCAAGCTTGCTTGATGTTGAGGAAGGTACCCCCTTTATAGATGTGAAATCTGCATTTGATAGAAACGAGCTCGCCGCAGCGGGCTTTAAGGTCTGGCGTCTATGAGCAAGGTTCTTGTCACTGGAGCTGCGGGGTTTATCGGCTCACATGTTTGTATGCGCTTGCTTGCACGGGGGGATCAGGTTGTAGGGCTTGATAACCTGAATGATTATTATGAGGTAAGCTTGAAAGAGGCTCGTTTGGCTCGCTTTTCGGATCATTGTAACTTTCGATTTGTAAAAATGAATTTGCAAGATCGTGATAAGTTAGCAGAGCTTTTTGCTGTTGAAGGCTTTGACCAAGTGGTGAATTTGGCTGCACAAGCAGGTGTGCGCTATTCGCTGGAAAATCCGCACGCTTATATTGATAGTAATATTGTTGGTTTCACAAATATTCTTGAAGGCTGCCGTCATCATGCTATAAAACATTTGGTTTATGCGTCATCGTCTTCTGTTTATGGTGCGAATGAGAAAATGCCATTTTCAGAGCATGACCACGTGGATCACCCCTTATCCTTGTATGCCGCTAGTAAGAAAGCCAATGAATTGATGGCTCATGCATACGCGCACTTATATAAAATACCTATGACGGGGCTGCGATTTTTTACTGTTTATGGCCCATGGGGTAGGCCTGATATGGCTTTTTTCTTGTTTACCAAGGCGATATTAGAGGGCAGAGCGATTAATATTTTTAATGACGGTCATATGCAACGTGATTTTACTTATATTGATGATATAGTTGAAGGCGTGCTTCGAACGCTTGATAAAACAGCTGAAATAAATGCTGAATGGAACGGTGAGAGCCCAGACCCTGCATCAAGCAAGGCTCCATGGCGCATCTATAATATTGGCAATTCCAAATCTGTTGAGCTAATGGACTATATTAAAGCGATTGAAGATGCTTTGGGCATGGTGGCAAAAAAGAACTTTATGCCTATGCAAGCCGGTGATGTTGTTGCAACGAGTGCGAATGTTCAGGATTTAATAAATGACGTAGGCTTTAAGCCGAATACAGCCGTGGCAGAGGGTGTGAAGCACTTTGTTGATTGGTATAGAGACTATTATGGCTACGAGTAAGAAGATATTGGTGACAGGTGGAACGGGCTTTATTGGCTCGGCTGTGGTGCGCGACCTCACGACGTGCAGATGGCTTTACCACTCTTTTGCCATAGCTTCCTGAATAATTTCAGACTTTAAACGCTCTTCGGCATACATCCGTTTCAAGCGGCGGTTTTCTGCCTCAAGCTCTTTCATCCGAAGCATCATAGATGCATCCATACTGCCGTACTTGCAGCGCCATTTATAAAATGACGCTGAGCCCATGCCATGCTCCCTCTGCTTGTTTAAGCATATTCATGATTTGGTTTTCTGAATATCGTGATGTCTCCATGTAAAATCCCCTAGTTTAATCGTAATAGAAAATCTACTTTTTGACTCCTATTAGTTTTCAGGGGTATTACAGCTCTTTTAAACGACTTTCAAAGTGGCACTTACGACTTGAATGCGCGAATTCTAATTAATTTCCTCCTATTTTTTAGGAGAATAGGGTCAATATCATTAGCGAGTTATTACTTTGTAAATGATGGCAGCTTATTTTTATTTTCCTGCTTGCCAAAGAAATAAAATCTGGTGGTTTACTACTCGTTTTTATGTTGTAAGAAATATTTGTTGTGGTAGTAATGACTAAAAGTCATGATTGGCAGAATGTTTTTTACTGTTAGTAAGGGCTGTGTGGCTTACTATAGATTGGAAAATAAATTGTTTATTACTACATGTTCTAGCTGCTCTCTGCATGAACGGCTTGTGTTATGGGCAGAGCTTTGAAATTTTTGTTCAGAAAATTATAATTTTGGGAGCCAACCTTTAAATATGCGAGAAAAAATAATTACCTTCCTTAATCGTCATCCGTCCATTAAAGAGCTTGCCCGAGTAGTCCGACATCCTGTTCAATATTTATTTTTGCGTGGCACCTACAATCGAATTAGACAGCTTGAATACCGTTCGTTTAACCGTCGCTATTATGCTATTGAGCAAACTGCTGAATACCTAGTTGGAGCGCAAGTTTCTGGCGATTACTGCGAGTTTGGAGTCTTTCAAGGAACAACCTTTGCTCATGCCGTAAAAAATATGGCTCCTTTATATTCTGATATGCGTTTTGTGGCATTTGATTCCTTTGAGGGTCTTCCTGATCCCAAAGGTATAGATGCGGATTCTGGTTACTCAAGTCACTTTTACGAACAGCAATTTGCTTGTTCAGAGCACGAGTTCTTGGGCAATATGAAAAAGGCAGGGCTGAATCTAGCGCGAATAAAAACTGTGAAAGGTTGGTTTGATAAAACACTTGGTTTACCCACTGCGGAAGCTCATGGTGTTGAAAAAATAAGTGTTGCTTGGGTTGATTGTGATCTTTACGAGTCTACTATCCCAGTTTTGGATTACTTAACCGACCGTATATCAGTTGGTTCAGTTGTTATTTTTGATGATTGGCGTTGTTATAGAAACCACCCTGAGTATGGCGAGCAACTAGCCGTGCGCGAATGGTTGGAAAAAGAACCTGAAATAGAGCTCCGAGAGCTGTTTTCATTTGGGTGGAATGGTATCGCTTTTACAGTAACTGCTTGTAAGGACCCACAATCCTGATGAAAACACATGTTTGTACAGTTTGTGGCTCTCCGCTTAAAGCTATTGGCAAGGCATATTCTATTGATCAATTATTTGAGCTTTGGTGTCCAACGAAATTTTCAGAAGCTGTAATTGAAGAGCACAGATTGCAGGCTGAAGAAACACAACTTTACAGATGTGCCGAGTGCCTGTTGGAAACATTTCTTCCGCAAATAATAGGGGTGCCTTCGTTTTATCAAGAGCTCGCGGAACCTGTTGGCGATGATGTTCATGGCGCGGGATATTATGAAGATGTTAAGTGGGATTTTATTGAAGCTCAGAAAGAGGTTAAGTGCTGCGAGAGTATTATCGAATTAGGTTGTGGACCAGGGCAATTTCTTGACCTGTCGAGATCTGAAAAACGGCGGGTAGTGGGTGCGGAGTATAATAAATCGGCTATCGAAGCTGCTAAAAATAAGGGGTTAGAAGTTTACCTTGTTGGCACATTACCTGATGAACTTCATAATTCATTCGATGGCGCTTTTTCGTTCCATGTCCTAGAGCATGTTTCCTCGCCTATGGACTTTTTAGGTGATCTTGCCAGCTATGTGAAGCCAGGAGGTTTAATTGGGGTCTCAGTCCCCAACCAAGGGGGGCCGATTCGATTTATCGAGCCCTGTGCTATGAATATGCCACCGCACCATGCATCCCGTTGGAGCGAACTGACTTTCAGGTATGCTGCAAAGAAACTTGGACTTCAAGTTGAGAAAACTGCATTTGAACCATTATTGCTATCCAATCATGGCTACTATTCTAAGTATTGGATTGAACACCTTTCTAAAAAGCGTGGTTTTTTTGTGAAATCGCTATTGAAAGGACTATCGTATTGCTTGAAAATATTTTTCCGTGTGATTTTACTGCTTGGGTTTCGGCACTTTCCTTTATTGCGGGGGCAAGCAATCTATATGGTATTTAAAAAATGAATAAAATGTAACCATGGATGGATGCCGGTGAATTACTATCGTCTAAGTTTATAATGATAAGAAGATACAAAATATAAGTGTGATACAACAGAAGGAAGAGAAAAATGGGTCTAATGCCGAGCCACATTCGAATGTTTATAAAAATGCAGAAAAAGCACCAGTTTTCTGGGGCAGCTTGTGTGTTAGGCAATCAGGAAGTTTGGGCTACGCCTGAAACCCTTGAAAAATATTGTAAGGAAGCCGGATTTAAATGTAAGAAACCTGCTTCGATTCATGGGCATACCAGTCGACTATTTGAAGGTGATCCAGATTTATCACGGATTTCCAAAGACTTTATTCACGCGCGCACTTTTTTTGAAGTCATGGGTTTTGATGATTATGTTGATGTCGATAACTTTGAATATGACCAACCAGCACTTCTGCATGACATGAATAGCCCTGTACCGGAAGAGGTTGTTGATAAGTTCGATTTGGTGCTAGATGGAGGGACTGTTGAGCATATCTTCGATATAAAGCAAGTGATGGGGAACATGGTGCGTATGACTCGAGTGGATGGGTGTGTCATGCATTTGGCATCTTATGACATGGATCATGGTTTTTATGCTTTAAGCCCTTGTTTTTTATATGATTATTATAGATCTAACGGATTTTCTGATTTTTCATGCTATATCATGGCTACTGATTACAGTAATGTACTTGAGGATTTTGATAAGAAACGGCCTTATTTTGAATACGAATATGGAATGGATTTGAGCTGCTTGCTCTCTACAAGTTCTTCATGGTTAATATTTTTTACTGCAAGGAAGGTGGAAAGCATGCCGGAACTTAGGATTCCAACTCAAGGCATGTTTGAGCCCACAGATGGTAAGTCCTTGCGTCAAAGTCAATCATCTTTCCGGAATTATATTCCTGGGTGGCTGCAACCTCTACTGGTGCCTGTAAGGCCGTGGCTTAGAAAACTCAACCGAACTATTCGCTGCTGGAAAATGCGAAGGGCTATGTTAAAGGCTATTTAAAATTGGATTTTCTAAATAGAGAGATTTCTTAACGATGTGTGGTATTTGTGGAGTGGTTGGCACTGAGCGACAAGGTGCTGTGAAATCTATGGTCTCAGCGATGCATCATCGAGGCCCTGATGATCAGGGTGATGTTGAACTTTCATTTGCAACTATTGGTATGGCACGCCTTGCAGTTATTGATCTGACTGAAGCTGGACATCAGCCGATGTCGAATGAAGATGGCTCTGTTTGGATAGTATACAACGGTGAAGTTTATAACCATTCAGAAGAGAGAAAGAATCTTGAAGCTCGCGGACATCATTTTCAGTCACATAGCGATACTGAAGTTGTTCTAAGGCTGTATCTTGAATACGGCGATGAATTTCTATCGCGTCTTCGTGGTATTTTTGCTTTAGCCATTTACGATGCTCGTGATAGTGCTGCTGGCAGAGAAAAAATGCTGCTGGCTCGAGATCATTTGGGGGTTAAACCTCTGTTGTACGCTGATACAGACGCGGGGTTGGTTTTTGCATCAGAGATTAAAGCTTTGCTTGCCAGTGGAATGGTTGATCGAGATGTTGACCCAGAGTCTCTTTGGTTTTTGATGGCCTATGGGTCTATCCCTCAACCACGCTCGATTTTACGACAAGTGAAAATGCTTCCTCCAGGCTGCAGCTTGGTTATGAAAGGTGATCAATGGAAAATTGAGCAGTACTGGTCTCTTCCTGGGAGTGCAGGCAGCATGGATGATACAACTTATAGTGAACAAGTTGCATCTGTGCGCCAATCACTCGAATCGGCTGTATCACGGCAAATAGTCAGCGATGTGCCTATTGGAGCATTTCTTAGTGGAGGGATTGACTCAACAGCTCTAGTGGGCTTGATGGCAAAAACTACCGGAGCAGTAGTTAAGACTTACTCAATTGGTTTTGGAGCAGAAGGTGGTGAGTTAGACGAAACTGATGATGCAGCGAAAGTTGCTGAAATGATGGGGACAGAACACTCTCGAATCGAGATAGGAGTTTCGGATATATGCGATCGTCTTCCTGAATTTGTAAGAGCGCTTGATCAACCGAGCGTTGATGGGCTCAATTCATGGCTGGTTTCCGATTTTGCCGCACAACATGTCACCGTAGCGATTTCAGGCACTGGTGGCGATGAGCTGTTTGCTGGATATCCTTGGTTTGGTAATGTGGCGAGTGGGATACGCGGAAGTAAAGGTTTGATGGCAAAAGGCGTAACTTCTGTTGGAAACTTTGCGAGGATGATTCCACTAGAGTTCATTCCGAGAGGAATGCCATCCCGAGCTTTTGAAAAAATTATTGCGGCAGGCAATGTTCCTATGACGTTTGGTAGACAGGTTCAGATGCTTGAGTTATCTCAAGCCAAAGCAATGCTAAATAAAAATATTCGGAAAGAGGTTCATGTAAATTTGGCTGAATGTTTTTTTACTGAGATAGATAGTTGTTCACAGAGTGAGCTAGGGATGGTGTCACGAATAAGTAACCTTTGTATTAAAACTTATCTTCAAAATCAGTTATTACGAGATATTGATGCGGTATCAATGGCTCACTCTCTTGAGGTTCGAGTGCCTTTTCTAGATTTGGGCGTGGTGGAAACGGCGCTATCTCTTCCAGATGCTTCAAAACTAACTCAGGCAAGTGCAGCAGGTCGTGGTAAAAGTTATGCAGAAAGTGGTGCGAAACGAGTTTTGATTGATGCTGTGCGGGATCTTTTGCCGGAAGGTTTCGAACATCAGAAAAAACGGGGGTTTTCGATGCCGATGGAAGTATGGTTGCGAGGATCGCTTGCTCAGTGGCGTGAAGAGCTTCTCTCTTGGGACGTTGTCAGTCGACGAGGGTTGCTGGATCCTGATGAGATTTCATTGCTTAACCAGCGTTTTATCGCTGGAAAAGCAAGCTGGGCTCAAGTATGGGTGCCAATGATTTTAGAGCTATGGTGCAGAGAAGTATTAGATGGAGTTAAATATGCATGAACCGTTCAATGATAGCGAACGAACACGCCTTCTCTTTGTTTGTTGGGGGGATTCAATTCATGCTCGTAGGCGTGTTCAATTATTTATTGATGATGCCCGATTTGAAGTAGCTGTAGTATCAACTTATGATTACCAGTTTAAGAATGCACGGTTTTACCCATTACGCGCTGCCCAAAAGAATATGGGTGTCGATTCTGCTGTAGCACCACCAGCACGCATTAAATTAAGCTGGTTATCTACAGCGATTAAAGAGCGTATAGTGAGTTTGGGTCGCCTGCTCCTTTTGCCTTTGGAGCTTTATCATTCAGTTACCGACTACCGGATATTACGGAATGCCGTTAAAGATTTTTCTCCAAATACTATTTTTATGCAGACGCTTCAGTACCCTTCTTACCTAACTTACCTTCTGCCGAAGAAATTACCGATGATAGTGACATTCTGGAATGGAGATGTTACATACTTTGCACGTTGGACAGGCTTGGAGATGCTTATTAAAAAGTGGTTGGTTAAACATGGTATCAAGCGTGTTCAGCGAATCACATGTAACTCCCAGACTGCTTTTGATGCTTGTATTGATTTAGGTGCTGATCCATCGCGCATGACACTTATTCGATACCCTGCTACTGACCTTAAGCTTTTTTCAAGGCGGGATAAAAAAGAGGCTCTTCAGAAGTTGAGTATTGATGCATCGCATGTTGTTTTATGCCCGCGTGGATTAGGGCGTTTTTTTAATTCGGATATTATACTTGAATCAATTCCGGAAGTTTTAGCGAAGTTCCCGAACACTTTATTTCTGTTTGTTTCTGGCGTTGGTGGGCCGGCTGAATGGGAGCGCCATCAGGCTCGTGCTCGAGAACTAGGAGTGTTGGAGCATATTCGTTGGGCTGGTCATATTGATTGGAAACAAATGCCTTGGTACTACAGCGCATCCGATGTAATGCTCTCTATTAAGACTGCGGATTCATGTCCGAACTGTATGCTTGAAGCTATGGCTGCCGAAGTTCCCGTCGTTATGAGTGATACGAAACAGAACCGTGAATGGGTTGAAGATGCAGTCAATGGATACCTTGTTGAGCCAAGAAACTCGACGCTTGTTGCCGAGCGAGTGAATGAAGTGTTAAGCAATTCAAATAAAATTGCCGACACCTTTGCCGAAATAAGCCTGCAACGAGTTAAGGAAAATGGGAATGCTCATATAAATGTACCAAAGATTAAGCAGCTGGTTATCGACTTGGTTGGCGAAAATAAGCATGGATAAATAATGAATTTATTAAGCGGTAGTAAGCTCATTGTTTTTTTGAACTATGCCGTTTAATTTTTTTAGACATGCAAGGAAGCTTTGTTGCAGCTCAAACTTTTGTGGTTGATAGCAGGCTTGGGCAAGGATGATTTTTTTTATGGAAATATTTTCTAAACGTTTCAATATACTAAAAGCATGCTGAAAAAGCTTGCTAGTGATGGGGCAATCTATGGAATTTCTGGGGCTTTTTCTAAAGGTGCCCAGCTAATCCTTCTTCCAATATATACACGTGTTTTTTCACCTGCTGAGTATGGTGTTATTGATCTGATAATAGTATTTGCAGCGCTTGTAAATTTAACTGTAGCGCTTGAAATTTCTCAAGCTGTGGCTAGGTATTACGGAACATCAGGTTTGGATGAAGAAAGGAAACGCTATGCTTCATCAGCATTAATATTCTCTATAGGCGCGTACTTACTTTTTTTTATTGTAGCTTTTGCCGCATCTGGTTGGTTGAGTGAATGGTGGCTTGGTTCGGTGCAGTGGTGGTGGGTCCTCCAGGTTGCTGCAGGCGCGATAGCACTAAATGGTATATACATTTTCTTGCTGGATTTATTACGCTGGCAGCTTAAGCCTAAGTTTTTTGCTTTGGTTAGTATGCTTTACACAATTGTAACAGTTTTAGTATCGCTTTATTTTGTTCTTATTTTGGAAAGAGGCATCGCAGGTGTGTTTTATGGTCAGCTTGTGGGAGCAATACTTGGAATTACCATCATACTGACCTACTCACGGTCTACTTATGCTTTTCACTTTTATTGGGCTGAATGCAAAGTCATGTTGAGTTACTCATTTCCGCTTGTTTTTTTTAGTATTGCGGTTTTTGTTAATTTGAATGTAGATAGGCTTGCAATTAATGAACTGATGGGTGTTTCTGATGTTGGAGTGTATGGTGTTGGATTTCGCATTTCTTCAGTGATGACATTGTTGTTGATGGGGGTTCAAGCAGCTTTAATTCCGTTAATATTTCAGAACTATAAAAAGGATTCTACACCGGTAGAGCTTGCTCGAATAATACGTTACCTTTTTATCTTAGTGTTTGGTGCAATTCTGATGCTAGGGTTATTCTCAAGAGATATTGTTGGGTTAGTTGCTGCTCCTGCATATTATCAGGCGGCGATCGTAGTACCTGTTTTGGCGTTCACATTCTTTTTTTCTAACCCTTATAACTTCTCACCTGGTATTTTGCTAGCTAAAAAGACTAAATTAATGGCTGCTATTGGCGTGTGTTCGGCATGTTTAAATGTGTTGTTGAATATTATTTTTATTCCTCAATATGGTATTTTAGGTGCTGCTGTAGCTACTTTGGTTGCATCTCTAGCAGGGTTATCTTTGACGGTTTATTATAGTCAAATTTATTACCCGATTCCCTATGATTGGAAACGTATAGGGGGAGCTATTCTAACATTGTTTTTGGCGCTTATTTGCGTTAAAGTTTTCTTTTCGACAGGGCAATGGGAAGAATTGTGGCCATATAAATTTTTGTTCATGCTTGTTTTTAGTGTGCTTATTACTTTTACTTTATTGAAAAAGGATGAGTTTTTAAACTTAATTTATAGGCTGCATTTGGGGAAACGTTAGGTTTTATTTATATCATGCTTTAAGCGTATGTATGCCGAGAATGGGTTATATAGTACAGCCAGCTATAAAACTTTTCTTTGAATTAAAAGTAGGAAAGGGGATATTCTTGTTAATATGAAGATATTTACTATCCTTTTGCCCTTAGCCATTTCTTCGACGGGTTAAATTAGTAATATTGAGGTGATATCACATGACTAAACTGGCTATCGATGGAGGCTCTCCGGTTCGAGCAACGATGCTTCCCTATGCTAGGCAATGTATTGATGATGATGATTGCCGTGCTGTGGAATCTGTCTTGAGGAGTGACTGGCTTACAACGGGACCTAAAGTTAAAGAGTTCGAAGCTGCACTCGTTGATTATACTGGAGCAGCCGAAGCAGTTGGTGTAAATACTGGAACTGCGGCACTGCATGCTGCGGTGTGGGCGGCAGGAATTGGCCCCGGAGATGAAGTGATAGTTCCAGCAATTTCATTTGTGGCCAGTGCTAATTGTGTGCTGTACGTTGGTGCCACACCAGTATTTGCTGATCTGTCACCAGATACGTTAAATTTAGATCCAGAAGATGTCATTCGTAAGCTAACGTCCCGTACTAAAGCTATTATAGCCGTGGACTTTGCCGGACATCCTTGCGACCATGATGCGCTGCGTGCCATTGCCGACCAGCATGAGCTAGTTATCATAGAAGATGCGGCTCACTCTCTGGGAGCTGTTTACAAAGGGAGAAAAGTCGGAACCCTTCAGGATATAAGCACTTTCAGTTTTCATCCAGTGAAGCATATCACCACGGGAGAGGGGGGGATGGTTGTTGCTAATGCCCCAGAAATAGCTAAACGTGTACGCTCTTTTCGCCATCATGGAATTGACATTGATTTACACTCCAGAAATAAAACTAATTCATGGGAATATGATGTCGTTGACCTTGGGTTTAACTACCGACTTTCAGATATTAACTGCGCACTTGGAGTTAGCCAGCTGGCTAAATCAGACACATGGCTAGAGAGAAGGCGGCTGATTGCTTCCGAGTACCATAAGTCTTTTTATAATATGCCAATGATTGAGCTTCCTGAACAACGCCCTGAATGTCTTTCTGCTTGGCATCTATATGTTATTAGGCTTAATTTGGAAACAATTTCAGTACCTCGGTCACAAGTGTTTGCTGCTTTACGTGCTGAAAATATAAGTGTGAATGTTCACTATATACCTATTCCATGGATGACTTATTATGAAAAGTTGGGATATGTTCGTGGCCAATGGGAAGTAGCTGAGCGTGAGTATGAGCGAGTACTTAGTTTGCCTATTTATCCAAGCATGACGCATGAAGATATAAATGATGTGGTAGTGGCAGTGAGAAAAGTGTTAGATGCTTATCGTCGTTAGTAGGTGATTAAGGTGTATATATTATATCTAAGTTTACTGGTGGCGCTGCTGTGATTGTTCGGCTAGCAACCCTGTCTGATGCAGTTGAAGTGTTGAAGTGGAGAAATGATTTTCAAACGAGGGTTATGTCTTGGAATGTTAATAAGGTTGAGAAGGCGGCTCACATAAAGTGGTTTGATGATTCGGTTAAAGACCAGAATAGAATTTTCCTTATAGGAGAGTTGGGTGGACGGAAGGCTGGTATGGTTCGCTTTGATGCTCTTGTTGAAGAAAGCAATGCATGGAAAGTAAGTATCATGGTTTCACCAGAATTGCGCAATCAGGGTGTTGGAACCGATTTGCTTAAACTTGCCATTCAATATTTTCATTCAAAATTACCAGAGTCTGTGTTAGTGGCGGAAGTGAAGAAAGAGAATGAGGCCAGTAAAAAATTGTTTGAAAGGCACAATTTCGAATTAATGGAGTTTGATAGTAAAAAGCTGGTGTATAAACTATTACATTGAAAATGAAAATGAAAAATTAAAGGAAAGTATGATGATAACAAGGAAGGAGTTTCGCTGCCAAATATGTGATATTAAAAGTTCGCATTCAGTGGTTTACACAGTTCAAGGCTATCCAATTTGTAAATGTTCTGGGTGTGGTGTTGGTCGTGTTGAGGTTGAATCTTTTGACCCTCTTTATTACTATGATAATGGATATTTTACTGGGAAGTATGAGCATTCTTATACCGATTACATTGGCAGCAAGGAAATATTGAGTCAGGAGTTTTCAAAAACGGTTGATTATATCCGTTCAGTAGGGCCTACTGAAGGAACGTTGTTGGAGGTTGGCTGCGCTTATGGTCTATTTTTGCAACAGGCTAAAAAACATTATGATGTCCATGGTGTTGAGCTTGTTGAAGAGGCTGCCAGCTATTGTCAATCAAGTGGTTTAACTAATGTCAAACATGGAATGTTAACTAAGGGTGACCTCGAAAAGATTGGTGTACTAGATGTCGCAGTTATGTTGGATGTAATAGAGCATATTGATAATGTAACTGAAACTATTGAAATAATCACCAAGCATTTGCGACCAGGAGGGAGCTTCATTATTACCACAGGTGATTGGAGTTCTTTGATTGCACGGGTTATTGGCTCCAAGTGGCGATTAATGGCTCCTCCTCTGCATCTTTGGTATTTTACACCAAAGAGTCTAGAAGCACTGGGTATGCGATTTGGTCTTGAACTGGTTTCGTATGATTATCCTTGGAAAATTGTCCCAATTGAACTTATTTTACAACAAGCTTTTACAATGTTAGGAATTAAAACCAAACTGTCTTTGCCAAAGATGTTTAAAAAATTAGGCTTTCCAGTTAGTTTGCACGATGCTATGCGAATGACGTTTCGAAAAATTTCATAACTTGTACTTATCAGCACTCTGTATTGAAATGAATCCATATTTTAGTAGGGGAATTGAGTAGTATGAAGACACTTATCATCATTCCAGCACATAATGAAGAAGAAAGCTTGCCCGAGCTGCTTGAAGAAATCAGGAAGTCTGGGTTTGATGCCGTGGTAGTTAACGATGCATCTATTGATAGAACAGAACAGTTGGCCAAGGTTGATAACTTCCCTGTGTTGTCTTTGTCAGTAAATCTAGGTATTGGGGGAGGTGTGCAGACGGGCTTTATGTATGCTCTTCGTAACGGCTACGATATAGTCGTTCAGATAGATGGCGATGGTCAGCATGATCCAGGTCAAATCAATAAGGTAGTCGCTCCTATTTTAGCTGGAGAAGCTGACTGCGTTATTGGCTCTCGATATTTACCAGAGGCACCAGATAAAGGATATAAAACCCCATTTCCTCGACGCATGGGAATGTACTTCTCTACCGGTATTCTTTACCTTGCTTCGGGCTTACGTATTAATGATACAACTTCTGGTTTCAGGGCACTTAATCGTGCTGCATTCAGCTTCTTTACGACAGAATATCCCGTTGATCATCCAGAAGCTGAAGCTTTGCTGATGTTGCATCAGGTTGGGTTTCGAGTGATAGAACGGCCCATTAAAATGCGTTATCGAGTTGGAGGACAATCACTGTTTACTTTTTTTAAGGCAATTTTGTACCCCTTGCGAGTGATAGTCGGAATTATGGGGACTCTTTATAAGCCACACCGGAGAAACGATTTATGATGTCATCTTCAATAACTGTTCAAGGTATATGTTTGGGGCTGCTTACCCTACTTTGTCTTTATACGCTTTGGCTGATGCGTAGCGGACGCCTTAATGCCCACGTTACCGTGCGTTGGTTGCTGGCAGAGGGAGCTGCTATTCTGGCTGTACTATTGTGGCAATGGTTGCCGCTATTTGGTGTTACTTCAACGATGGGTGATCGTGAGTTGCTCATGGTTCTGGCAGTAGTTTTCTTTGCTCTTATCGCATTCCTGATGCTTGACTGTCTTGTGCGTATATCAACTCATAGCCATCAGGTGAAACTGCTAACTCAAGAGCTGGCACTGCTACGGGAGCAGGTTGACTCTAAGAATCAAGACATTTCCGAGTGAGTTCTACTCTGGAAGTGTCAAAAGCGATTGTGCCAAAGTATTTGAAAATCTTGTTGTCATGAAAGCCAGTCATAAGTCGATAATTAGCCAGTCTGTTGGCGTCCTTACTAGCATCGTTGCCCTTATATGGCTTGCGCAACTTTATGATATAAAGGATTTAACTGAGCCACTAGGCTCGGCTGATTATAGGTATGTATTACTGGCCGTTAGCATTTCTATTCTGGACTATATTTTAAGATCACTTCGTTGGAGGTTGCTTTTTTTAGAGCACGAACCAAAGAGCTTTATTAATGTCTTTCGGGCTTTAATGCAGGGCTATTTGTTTAATATGTTATTGCCTGCGCGCGCCGGAGAATTGGTTAGGATCCACAGGCTTGGCAAGGATGAAGGAATTTCAAGAGGGGCTGTATTAGGGACTGTCGTAGTTGAGCGTGTCGGGGATGTAACTGTATTAATGATGCTTCTTACTGCGGCATTTGTATTTTACCCAAATATTCCTGAGTGGTTTTATTATACTGGATGGCTGATGGCGTTCATTGCCGTTGTTGCAACAGCTGTTCTTGCGGCAATTCATTTCCATGGGCACAGATTAAAGCCAGCTTTTACTTCATTATTTTCTCGTTTTCTAGCAGGAAATTTACTTTTAAAATTAAAAAATTCTGGTTCAATGTTTATTGAAGGTTTGGCGGGCCTTTTTAGGGTGAAAAGTATTGTCTTATTTCTGATTATTACGATGCTTCTTTGGGCTTTTGCAGTGTTAGTTGCTTACTATGTGTCTGGATCGCTCGGTTTGTGGATGAACCCTGTGGATTTATTGTTTGTGATGCTTGTGATTTCTGCAGGAACGATGATTCCTTCCTCTCCTGGTTATATTGGTGTATATGAACTGGTCGGTGTCGCTGGGCTTGAGTTGGTTGGGATTTCAGGCGGGGTTGCCTTAAGTTTTATTGTAATGCTTCATGCTGTGACAATACTGGTGCCTAGTGTAATCGGGTCTTTATGTCTTCTCAAGCGAACCGAAAAATCACCTGTAATTTCAGAACAAGGATATGGAAAAGAATGAAGATAAAGCTGTGGGCTAAGATATTGCTAGTTATATGGATGTGGTTGATGCCAACTACCTACTTTTTGTTGGCGGCTTCTCCTGAACGTGGGGGAATTATGTCAAGAATGCCAGCAGTGGTGGGCAATATAAACAGTGTTCTCCTGCCTTTATTTCAACGGGACACAGGCTCCTAGGGTTAGTTGGATATGTTGTTCATCTACTCATTTTTTATAATTGTCATTTACAGCCTGGCCTGCTTTGGCGTAGGGCAGCTTGCCATGTCTGCTATTCAGGCAGAGAGCAGCAAAAGAACTCCGGATTTTGCTTTCTCAGTAGTAACCTTTCTATTAGGGCAATCTGTACTTGCCATGATATGGGTTTGCGTGGGGCTGTGTGGGCAACTGAACGTTTATGTTGTGGTATCAGTTATTTCTATCGGGTTTATTATAATAGCAGCCCATTTTAAAGAATATGCCTCTTCAGCGCTTGATGCCTTGAAATCTGAATGGCATTGGCTGTTGCATACTGATATAGCATTTCGAATTATTTGTTTCAGCCTGCTTGGCTTGCTTGGACTGTTTTTTTTGTTGGCACTATTCACAGGGCCTCTAGGCGATGCCGAAGCTTATTATATGGCCTATCCAAAAGTTATGGCGGCTTCTGGCTATCTATCGGAGATGCCAGGTATTTACAGTGTATTTTCCCAGATTGGGGTGTTGGGGGAGCTGCACTTTGCGGCGCTGATGACACTGGGACTGGACCATGTTTCCAAACTGTTCGTCTGGCCTATTGCAGTTGCTGCAGGCTTTATGTTGGCATTAATATGTAGGCAAGTTGGAATAGGCAAAAGAGGACAGTGGTTCGCTTTTGTTCTTTTATTCACCTCAACAGGGTTTACCAACCATATTTGGGATGGGAAAGTGGATGTTCTCCCTGTCGCATTGGGCTTGGCTGCTGTGTATTGGATTATGGCTGAGCAAAAGTTATCTATACCAACACTGCGGTTGATTGGTCTTTTTTCTGGTTTTGCCATGGTAGCAAAATTTTCTTATATACCCATTCTGATGCCATCATTTTTCTTTCTTATTGCATGGCGTCTTTATACAGTTGCTGAACAGCCATTAAACCTACGCAGGTATATTCTGAAACTGGCTCAATATTCTCTTACTCTCGGTCTATGGGCTCTGTTAGCATGGATGCCACATTTGATTAAAAATTGGATGCTGTTTGATGCACCTTTGGCACCATTTATTGGAATGAGTGCAGTATTAAGTCAGCCATGGTTTTCTCAGGAAGGAACTGATTGGATTCTGAAGACATATCCATTGGCACTTGTCTTTGGGCGTTATCCGGGAGAGGGGGGGAACTTTTCATTTCTCTGGCTAGCTTTTCTGCCACTTATTTTCTTTTTGCCTAGGGCGAAATCGATAGTTAAAAGTCCACTTGTGCAGATTACTGCGGCCGGGCTTGTTGGTGTAGTTATTTGGATGGCTCTACGTCCGTCTTGGATAGCACCACGATATATTTTCATAAGCCTTGCTCTTGTCATTCCTGTAGTTGTATGGGGGGCAGAGCAGTTGTATGAAAAAGAACTAAGGCCTTACTTGCTGCGCTCAGCGATGCTGATAAGCATATTATTTGCGATAGTCTTTTTCTCATACCCACATATTCAGAATACAATGGTGAAAGAAATACGTTCTTCAACTGATGCTACCGAATGTGAGTTGGCAGGTGCCTATTGTAATTCATTCAAGAAACTCAACAACATCATGCCTTATGGGTCGAGAATGTATTTTGCTGGATATTATGGTTATTGGGCTAGAGCAGATACTTTACAATGCCAGTTATCTTTTCTTGAGATGCAGAAGCTCGATCAAATCAAGGGTAGAGATAACAAATGGATTTATTTAGTTGAGCAAGGAGTGGAATACGTTGTTATTGATCGATTTAGCCATGCGAAAACTGTCCAAGAGCTCGCCTTTAATCCCATACCGTCTTGGTTAACTAGAGATATAATTGTTGAGAGTGATGGGTTGGTGGTGATGAAAATTGAATCTGCTAACCCAAATGCAATGGCTAGAGTTAAATGTATAAAAGATGGCAGTAATTATTGGAGGGTACATGAGTAGGCGAATGCCGCTGGTCTCAATTGTTATACCCGCATATAACCATGGGAACTATCTTCATGAAGCAATCAAGAGTGTGTTAACCCAGACCTATTCGAATATTGAACTATTGGTGCTTGATGATGGGTCGACTGATAATACATCTGAAATTCTCTTTTCCTATGGAAATAAGTTCTATTGGGAGTGTCATGAGAATATGGGGCAGTCGGCCACTTTGAATAAGGGATGGAAGCTGTCTAAAGGCGATATAATATCTTATTTAAGTGCTGATGATGCATTAAAGCCGAATGCGGTTGAATTAGCTGTTAGAAGCTTACAAAAACATGCTGGTAAAGTGCTTGTTTATGGGGATTATGAGTTGATTGATGCAAACTCAAAGATAATTAAATGGGTGAAAGCCCCAGAGTTTAATTATTCTGAGATGGTTACAGATATCGTTGTTCAACCAGGGCCAGGTGTTTTTTTTCGAAGGGGTGGGTTTGAGAAAATCGGGGGGTGGAATAGCAAGTTACGTCAGGTGCCCGATTACGATTACTGGCTGAGACTTGGACTATTAGGTGGGTTTAAAAGAATTCCTGAATTACTTGCTTCCTACCGAGTTCATGAGACATCACAATCATTTGCCGAGCCAAATATAGAAAGGTCTGAAGAATGTGTGCATGTAATTTATGAGTATTTTGAGAAAAATACCATACCGAATGATATTATGGTTTTGGAGAAAAAATCTAAAGGTATGGCGTATTTGATTGCTTCTAGGTTCCATTTAAGAGCAGGTCGTTATGGATTTATGCTCATAAGCCTTAAGAGAGCTTGGGCTCAAGACATGTCACTATTTTTTACATTTCGTATTATTAGGCTTTTAGGAAATGCAGTCTTATTTAGGATAAAGCGTATTTTTTCAGTATGAATATAATAACGTCTTTTTACCATGCTATTATAAAGCCACTACGCAATCAAAGTGATCATATGAGGAAAATTTTATCGGGGGCATCGATCTCTTCTTTTACGTATGCTAGGAGCAGGCTTTCAACTTGGGTTTGCACTATTATTGGCTAGAATGTACGGAGTTGATGGCTACGGTATTTATACCCTTGTATTATCATTGATTGTAATTTCAGTAACAATAGGTGTAGTGGCTAAGTCAAATTGGCCACCTGATAAGAACCATTCCAGAATATTTTCTCTTTTTGGTTTGGTGTCAAGCTAAGGTTGTGCTTGTGCGGTCTGATAGCGTTGTAGTATCCAATGATATA
>Ga0316203_1001035_pt1 | contig 23210 bp, 18 predicted proteins | sample 6monrhotite_MG_FD_204940 | JGI IMG/M metagenome (GOLD analysis project Ga0316203, IMG submission 204940) | Microbial mat bacterial communities from mineral coupon in-situ incubated in ocean water Damariscotta River, Maine, United States -... | ecosystem: Environmental > Aquatic > Marine >... | reverse complement strand
GTCCCTCAAGTAAACCCTATTTTGCGATTTGCACCCACAGCCTGCATAACCTGGAAGGCTGGTTCAGTCGACGCTGTTACGCAGATCAGGCATTAGCTCAACGTGACGCAGAAGAGCATGCCAGAAAGAATCATCAGGGAAATATGCGTTGGACAGGCATCAATCAACTGCGCTAAACAACAAAACAATGTGGAAAATCAATTTGCACCGTGCGTATAACGCCTACTTTGTAAAGTATTGGCTTACTGCAATGCACCGTGCAGCGTAAACCATCAATAAACTCCCCCGTAGCACCAAAAATCGGCGTTTTAGGATCGCTCGAACAATAACTGTCTCATTGGTAAGCTGGCTCAGTTTTTTTGGGCCTGTACAAGACCTTGGTGGAACCGCTACGCTTGTTCCACCCTGCGTACATGACTGAAGTTGGGTATTCATAATCCGGGTCGGAGATAGGTCAGAATCAGGGTAGCGGTTTGTTTGTTCCGTCTCCTCAAGCACAAGGTAAGGTCGTAGGGTGGAACAAGCGTAGCGGTTCCACCAAAAATCTCAAGGGAAGAACATCAGTCCTTTCAACCTGCATTACCTTCTACCCAACCCAAAAGAGATAGTTATTGTTCGGGCGATCCTTAGGAATAGAAATTGAATAACTTATACAATTGGCATCCCTGCTTCAGCCCGTCTTCGCCCGTTCTTCAATCACAAAAGCTCGAAATAGAACGACTATTCCTGTGCTTTTGTTCAATCAGAACGAACAAATACGAACTAAATCAGAGCGCCACTTGTATAAGTTATTCAATTTCTATTCCTTAGGCGAGTTGTGGGGCATAGACCCTGAAAGATTAAATGCTGTTATCGCTAATGATCCCTTTCCTTTTTTATGAACGGTTCGTTGCCCGTTGTTCCAATGCTTCTATTCTAGCTTCAATCGGAGGATGTGATGAAAACAATGCCAAAATACCACCTTTGTCATTAATACCAAAAGCGGCCATTTGTTCTGGCAGAGCTTCAGGCTCCACCTGTCCAAGGCGCTTAAGGGCAGCAATCATATTTTGGTGCCCCGCTAAATCAGCACCACCAGTGTCCGCAATAAATTCACGTTTTCTTGAAAAGTACATCACAATGGTTGAAGCCAGAATGGATAAAACAACCTGCGCAATCAGCACCGTCACAAAATAACCGATGCCGTGTCCTTGATTATTTTTTAAAATCACACGGTCAACAACGTGTCCGACAACGCGTGACAAAAAGACAACAAAGGTATTCACCACACCTTGAATCAATGCCAACGTCACCATATCACCATTAGCAACATGGCTCATTTCATGACCCACAACGGCTTCAATTTCTCCTTGCGCCATATTATCAAGCAAGCCTTGAGACACCGCCACCAAGGCTTTATTTTTACTGGCCCCTGTCGCAAAAGCATTCATAGCAGAAGAGGGAAAAATAGCCACTTCTGGCGCTTTTATACCGACAATATTTGCCTGTTTTTCAACGGTATCGATTAACCATTTTTCTATATTGGTGCTTGGGTTAGTAATCACCACCGCACCGGTCATGCGTTTAGCCATCCATTTAGACATCAACAATGAAATAAATGAACCACCAAAACCAATCACACCAGAAAGTATGACTAATGCTTGTATATTAAGATCTGAGCCATTCTCCGCTAGTATGCTGTCAACGCCTAATAGGCGCAAAGTAATACTCAGCACGACCATAATGGCAATATTGGTCATAATAAATAACATAATCCGCTTCATTGCTTTACCTGCTTTAGTTGATTAAACGAGCCTAACTCCAGCTTACAATATTTATATCTTTCCATACTAAATTATAACAAAAATAAAAGTGGTTCTTTTAAACTCAAGAATTAATTGCAAACGGCTCAATATACATGAGCCTTTGAGCGATTAATTCCTGAGTAGTTCCACAAAATTATACGCCTGACAGGCAGCTTCGCAGCGGTTGCGGACATACGCTTTTATTTAAAGAGCGGCTGCTTTCGGCCAGAAAAGCGGAACCTCTAAGAATATCCGGTGAATGTCTGCTTCGATAACAAGTCATTGTTTATACCATACTTTGAGTCCCCCTTATCAAAATGGAGGATTCATCATGCAAAGTTCAGCAACTACACCAGACACACTCTGGAACAAAGGCAAGCTTGTTGGTCAGAAGCTACCGCTCAAGCTTCAGGAAATATGGGCAATTCGCATAAGGCTCCAGCTAGCTAATAAGGTAAGAGACTTAGCTTTATTCAATCTTACTATCGATAGCAAGCTGAGAAGGCTGTGATCTGGTAAAACTCAAGGTCAGTGATATTTCCCATGGGTCAACCATTCTCAGACGAGCTATGATCATGCAACAGAAGACCAAGCAGCCAGTTCAGTTTGAAATTACAGATCAGACTCGAAGGGCAATCACCGATTTAATTGCCCTGAAAAATCTAAAATATGATGACTATCTATTCAAAATCCGGATTCATACCTCCCCCCTATATTTCAACGCGTCAATATGCCAGAACTGTTAAAGAGTGGGTGTCCGAGATCGGACTTGATCCCGCTAATTATGGAACACACTCGCTGCGAAGAACCAAGGTTTCACTGATATATACCCGTGGCGTTTGAGACTTAGGCTTTTAAGTGTGCGTCATATTCATTTCATGGCGAGGCGAAATGACAAGTAATAGCCGGACTATTGCGAGGAATTTCAACGTGTCCATGGAATGGAGAGGGCGTGCAATAAAAACCTAAATCTCAATCGCCACGGGTATATCGACAAACACATAACCTACGAGCTATACAGCTACTTCTCGGGCATACCAAGCTAGAGAGCACTGTCAGGTACCTTGGAATTGAGCTAGATGACGCATTAGAGATATCAGAAAAAATAGAGATTTAGAGGGATTTCCCCTGGGAGGGGCCCGCTTCAAGGCATTCCCAAGGATCATTCAACGACAGTTAAATAGACAAAGCTGACCTACAGAAAAAGTATGTAATCTTCAGCAACGTGCCCTAAGCTGCCTTTGGTCACTTAAACCGTGGTCTGCCCCCTATTGTTCCCTGCCAAAATGGAAAATAAGAGGAAATTATTCTTTTCCCGGAGGCTGATTTCTTAATCCGTGCTAGGATACGACAAATACGGGGTGATTAGCTCGATAATCGCATCCTTCAGAAAATCCGCATAAAAAGGTAGGATTAACCCTCATGGCACGTAGCGACCTCATTCTTAATCTCGTAAAAGCTGCCGTGGAGGGAAACGTCTCAGAAGCACGTTCGACAGCTGAAGCTATTGCCGCCGAAGAACGAGCAAAAAAGCACACCGGCGTAGCAAATAGAATTTCTCATGCTCTAGATACAGCACGGTCGCAAGGAGCCAATGGGCGCACTTCGCCAGCTCCAAGGATCAGAGATGGTTCTGGGGGCATTCAACGACTCGAGCCTAGGCGCCCAATTGAAGAACTTTATCTTGATACAACAACACGTAGCGCCTGTGATGAACTAATAGAAGAACAGAGGCGCGCGGATGTCTTGCGGTCACATGGAATGGAACCTCGACATCGTTTACTGCTTGCCGGGCCGCCAGGAAACGGTAAGACATCCCTTGCAGAGGCGCTCGCCTATGAATTAGCCCTGCCTTTGTTCACAGTAAGGTATGAGGCAGTTGTAACTAGTTATCTTGGTGAGACTGCTCAGCGACTAAAACGTTTGTTTGATTTCGTACGTACAGAGCCTTGCGTATTATTTTTTGATGAGTTTGATGCAATAGGCAAAGAACGCGGAGATATCCATGAAACAGGCGAAATTAAGCGCGTAGTATCAACACTACTTTTACAGCTTGACGATCTTCCGTCTTACTGTGTTTTAGTCGGTGCAACTAACCATCCGGAGTTACTTGATCGGGGGGCATGGCGGCGATTCGAACTAAGACTCAAACTTGACCGCCCGTCTTCAAAGCAAATGATCTCGTATTTTTCGGATCAACTAAAAAAACTGAGTGGGCAAACAGGTTACACATCGAAACGCTTGTATGAGCGGGTTAGGCCTACAAGCTATTCGGAGGCTGAGGCCTTTTTTTTAGATATTAGACGTCGTCATGCACTGGCTCAGGGAAATCTTGAATTGCGATCTGTAATTGATAGCCGGGTAAAAGTATTCGCATCACGTCGTTATAGACCAGACGGAGAGTTCAAGGATGACTGAACGACCAATCTTACGGTTCCCAGATCCAACACCATCTATTCGGCGTACAGGTGCTCCGCGAAATCCTCCACAGCCCGATGGGCCGGGAAGAAATAGTCAAGGTCGCAGGTTTCAAGGAACATTCAATCGTCTTTCTGGTGCGCTGGGAACAGATAACCCTGATGTTGTGCTTCGTTCTGATCCTGCTGGGATCGCACCAGAAAGGGCGCTGGTATTCATTACGGGCGGGAGTGTGCAGAATTTCGCTCGCGTAGCCAGTGACATTGGACTCGAAGTATTTACCGAGACAGAGTTGGAAGCCATCGAAGACTTCCCTGAGGGATTCACCCCCCCTGGTGCGGATACGACTCTTTCGCGCACACTCTATGCCACCATACCAACGTTAGCGGTATTTGAGCAGCTATTAACGTTATGGAATGCCTATCAAAGTGGAGCGGATGCACCGCGCGGTGCCGCTCCATGGTGGAAGACTTTTGATCTCTTATTGGAGCTACGTCCTTGGGGGCCAGAAGATCGACTTACAGAAAGTGCTCGGGAAATTATTGAAGATCGCCTTCCGTTTGACGAGAACGAAGAGGTTTCGATCGAAATTGAGATATGGCCAACAGCCCGTACGGAACAACGTGCTGTCTGGCGCGCACTAACCGAACAACGTGTAACTGATCTTGGCGGGCAGATTATTGATCGTAGCTCAATTACTGAAAGTGTATTTATCTACGAAGCCTTGTTGGCATCATTGCCTGCTCATGCTGTCAGGGCCATGCTTGATGATCCAAGGGGTGTTGAAGGGCTAGCAACATTAGAGGGTGTCCACCTTATTCTGCCTCAAACAATCGGACAAGCCCCACCGGGCGATTTACAAGGTGAAACGGCTGTGCATCAGGCACTGGAGGAGACCTTTGACACTGGAGCTCCAGTACGAGGTGCATTATTGGATGGTACGCCAGTGGCTGGTCATGAGGCGTTAGATGGTGGCGTGATTATTGAGGATATTCATGATCTTGTCAGGCTCTCGGTAGTCAACAAGCGCGATCATGCAACGGCAATGGCTTCCTTGATACTGCGGGGTGATTTGGTTGCTGATGGTACCCCATTGCGTGATGCACATTTGGTTAGTGTGCCGATACTCATTGATGCTGACGACGGAGCATGGACACCTAAAAATAGGCTATTTGTTGATCTGATTCATTCCACATTGACACAGTTGTTAACTGGTGAAGAGCCTTTGGCTCCTGATGTTTTTGTTGTGAATTTTTCCATTGGAATTGCGGATATTAATTTCGCCGGTCGAATAAGTGTGCTTGCACGCTTAATGGATTGGTGGGCTGTGAAAGAAGGTGTGTTGTTCGTTATCTCAGCGGGAAATATCGGGGATTCTCTCCAACTGCCTGGAGTTAGTGCGACCGCATTCGAAGATTCAGGTGTTGATGAACAGCGTGACATCGTTCGTGCGGCGATGAGGGCGTCAGCGCACAGTCGTACCTTGTTGGCCCCAGCTGAGGCTTTAAACGGGTTAGCTGTGGGCGCTATCTCTAAGGACTTGAGTGATCATACGCCTCACATGCAGGCAGGGATCATTGCGTTGGAGAATGACGGTGACACCAAACCTCAGCTGACAAGCGCACTCGGCCCTGGTTTGAACCGAACAATTAAGCCCGATTTGCTACAGGTTGGAGGGTTGCAGGAAGTACGCGCCTTTCCAAACGGTCACGATTCTCGTCTCTCCCCGGTTGAGCCGTCGCAACGTACGGGCTTGATTGCGGCCTCTCCTCGTGGGGGAGAGCGTGCAACACAAAAGTCGCGTGGCACAAGCCCTGCTGCGGCGCTGACGACGCGAGCTATACTCCAATCAGCTGATGCATTAACCACCGAAGGTGGCCCCTACGAAGGTCTTGAGCTGCCCAGGAAAACACTTTCCTTATTAGGACGTGCTCTAGCCTTGAATGCAGCACGTTGGCCGACAGATGCACTAGATGTCTATGCAGAAGAGTGCGCCCTCCTAGGGCGTGGACAGCATGCTAGAGCAAAGGAGGAAGTGTGTAGATATTTCGGTTATGGCGCTCTTGTTCCAGAGTTGATGCAGCATTCTCCTGACAATGGCGTCACTATGGTTGGTTTCGGCTCTATTCGAAAAGATCAATCCCTAGTTTTTAGACTGCCATTGCCTGAGTCCATGAGCGGAGATCGTGTGCCCCGCTCAATGCGCATAACAATCTCATGGTTTTCACCAATAAATCCTGCTCGTGCACAATATCGTCTTGCCAGCTTAGAGGCCGTTGCAGCCGATGGAGTAGATAATGATGAACTAGATAGATGGGGACTTAATCTTAAGTCAGATGGGCCTGATGCTAATATAATTAAGAGGGGATCGGTATGGTCAAAACGAATGATCCATGGCACACAAGGAGTTCCTGAGTTTGATGAAGACGCGGAAATCCCGATCTGCGTCCAATGTCGTGACGCGTCCGGCGGAGGACTCAGTCAAGATGAAGATATTGAGTTTGCTATTGCCGTGACATTGGAGATCGAAGTCGATGTGCAATATGACATTCACGACGAGATTAAACAGCAAACACGTCTACGATTGCATAGGGTTATATAACAAGTCTAGAGCCTTTCTTCAGTAATTTGACTCGTGATTTTCAAGGAGAGATGGTTAGCAAGAGTGCATTCGCCAATCACATTTGAGCCGCACGTTCAGATGTGTCGGTTTTATAGGTCCGTTTTTGTCGCATCCTGCCCTAAACTGCGAATATGCGAACGACTCTTCCGGATCGGTTCAAGCTGTCTAGCTACACAGCCATGAATGACTGTTCTTGGCCGAAAGTTCCAGTTCGTTTTCAGAGCGTCAAAGGCTGCTTTCGCGACTATGCTGCCATTCATCTAAAGCAGTCGTTCAAGTGAATTTCGTCAACTTCTGCTTCGGGCACAAAACAATCTCCCGATACCAAATAAACCACCCAGCAGCACCCAGGCGCTTTAGTCGAGCTGCGGGAAATTGATTCCTGGTAGATCAAAAAAGTCCACGTTAAACCTTCATCAGTGAATCAAAAGCGCTAGCCTTGTAATTCCAGGCGTTCATTTTGTTGCAATGCCCACAATTTCGCATACACGCCAGCCTGTGCCAATAGGACAGCATGATCACCCTGTTCCACGATACGGCCATTTTCCATGACCAAAATCTGGTCAGCATCGACAATGGTCGATAATCGGTGAGCAATAACCAGCGTCGTGTGATCGGCACTGGCTATTTTCAGTGCGCTAAGAATAGCCTGCTCAGATTTACTATCCAGCGCCGATGTGGCTTCGTCAAAAATCAAAATGCGTGGCCGTTTGAGGATTGCGCGGGCAATGGCGACCCGTTGCTTTTCACCACCGGATAATTTCAAGCCACGTTCACCCACCACGGTGTCATAACCTTCCGGCAGGCTTTGCACAAAATCGTGCAGTTGTGCCAGCTTTACCGCAGCGATAATTTCATCCTGTGTTGCTTCCGGTCGGGCATAGGCCAGATTATATTGCAGGCTTTCATTAAACAGCACGGTATCCTGCGGCACAATACCGATGACGGCACGCAGGCTGGCTTGTGTGACATCACTAATATCCTGTTCATCAATAAGCACCCGTCCCTGTCCCACATCATAAAAACGAAACAGTAAACGCGCCAACGTTGATTTCCCTGCACCACTGGCTCCCACAACCGCCACTTTTTTACCTGGTGCGATGGTAAAATCAATGTCATGCAAAATTGGCCGGTTATCCTGATAAGCGAAGGCCACATGTTCAAAACGCACTTTTCCCTGGGTGACATTCAGCGGTTGCGCATCAGGCCGATCCTCTATCTCCGGCACCTCGTCCAACAGTTTTATCAACTGATCCATATCGGTCAACGAATGTTTCATCTGCCGATAAACGATGCCAAGAAAGCCCAATGGAATAAACAATTGCAGCAAAAAAGCATTCACCAGCACAAAATCACCGATGCTCATGTCGCCATTACGCACTTCATCTGCGGCAAAAAACATAATCAACGTGACAGCTACCGCAATAATGGCGGCCTGACCAAAGTTCAGCAGTGACATCGATGACTGACTGATAACCGCGTTATCTTCCCACTTACTCAGGGTGTTATCACAACGCGTCAACTCTATTTCTTCATTGCCGAAATATTTTACCGTTTCATAATTAATCAGGCTTTCAATCGCCTCGTTATTGGCCTGGGATTCGTAACGGTTCATGGCCAGTCGATATTCCATACGCCAGTTGGTCACCGCAAAAGTAAAGGCCACGTAAGCCGCAACGCTGCCAAAAATAATGATGGTGAAAACCACATCGTATTGACTCATCAAAATACCTGCCACCAACAAAAACTCCACCATGATGGGGAGAATGCTGAAAGTAAAATAGTTAAGCAAAGTGCTGAGGCTGGCAGCACCACGCGCAAGATCACGACTGATGGCGCCCGTTTTACGCTCCAGATGGAAGCGCAGTGCCAATTTGTGCAAATGTTCGAGCGTGCGCAGGGTTAATCGTCGCATGGCGCGATAGCGCACGCGGGTAAACAGCACATCACGCAATTCATTGAACAGCGATGCACTGAGTCGCAACGCCCCATAGGCCAGTAGCAAGGCCACAGGCAGCGCTATCAACACATCCACTTCCATGTCCAGCTCATCCACCAGCTCTTTCAACACCAGTGGCACTCCCACATTCGCCACTTTGGCCAGTATCAGGCTGCTGAGTGCCAACAGCACCCGCCCCCGGTACTCCCACAGGTAGGGCATCAAGGCACGGATATTGGCCCAGTCTTTGCGGTTTTCGGTGGGTGCAGCGGTGTAACGATGAAATGCGGACATATGCGAATAGAAACTCCCGGACAAATACTTGTGTATAAAATTTAAATGGCTACGTTCTTCACTTATCTTCTGCCATATCTCACACAGATATGCATGCGACAAACTGTGCATGAACCAGATCGGCATGATAGCCGAAATACAAGCTATAGAGCACGTCTAGGAGCCTGTCCGAGAACCTTAGTCAAAGACCGGAGATACCAATTTCAAAAAAATCCATACGATTAACTCGAGTAATAATTGAGCAATATAGCCACTAATTCCAACCGTATTAGGCCTTTTTTGCCCAGACAAAGACCCGATTCCACACTATTAGGGGTAACTTGTAGCCAATATTTCAATTTCTGGACGGCCTAAAAATAGCGCCTGAATTAGTGGCGAGGACTCCGGTAGCGACAGCGGTTATTGCAGACAAGGGGGATGATAGCGAAGACCTGCGAGAACAAATCAGAGCAAAAGGAGCGACGCCAGTATCTTTACGTCACACTGGCGCAAGCCAGTGTCCAGGGGATTCGACCTCTGGATTCCGGCCTACGCCGGAATGACGATATACACAGCACCAACAGTAGGCGCTTTTAGGCGAGCTGCGGGGAATAGAGCCCTCAGAGATTGAAGAGAAACTATCAAAGCATGATCGCTCTAGCTTGCAGATTCTTATGGCCGCCCATGTGAAACGTCAACAGACCTTAATTCATCTATTTCAGCACTCAATAATCGTTTTCTTGATCTTTTAAGCGCCTATAGCTCATGACTTTGCGCCTGGAGCTATTGGCTTTAAACTTTAAATCATCAAGGCTGATATGTCCTAGCGAAGCAAGTTTGAGTTCCATCGCGAGCTTGACTGTTTACTTGAAACAATAGTGAAAAAATTCAGCGCTAGGAATGGGTACGTTGTCGGTGACAGCGTGCAATCCCATCATTACGTTTCTATTTTTCCAATGAGGCTAAAAACTCCTTTTGATCATCGTTACCGGGGATATTACTCGCCAGAATTTGATACAGTTGTGCCTTGGAGGTTGCCTCTTGAGCCGCTTTATTAACCAAAACTTTAGCCAAAGGCCCTATATAATACGCCAAGCGTTGCTCCGCCAGGAGTAAAGTCTCTGCCGATCCTTTCGTGCCAAGCAAGGAAATTTTTTCCAACAATGCCTGTGCATTTATCGGTCTTGTAATGACTGCGCCCGCACCTTGGCGTATCCCCCATTTTTCAGTAGCCACCTCCCCAGAACCAATGAGAATAATAGGGATATATTTGGTTTCTTCATCCTGGCTTATCACACGAATCACTTGATAACCGTTTAATCCTGGTAAAATGGTATCAATCAAAATTATGTGTGGTTTAAGCGCTTTAGACTGCGTCTCAACTTTTTTCCCATCGTCAATGATGGTGACACAAAAGCCTTCCGCTGTTAATAATTCTTGTAGAAACACTTGCTCTGCGGGGACATTGACAGCCACGATAATATTTTTTTGTGCCATTACTTATACCCTTTTCTCTATACTGTCTTCCTCGTGACAACTTCTCCTTTAAGAGAACGTTGCGCTTAGATGACCGTAGTAAGGAAAAACCATTTTGAGTTCATTTCTTGATCCTTTGAGGACAATATGGATTTTCCGCAGTAAATTAATCCTAAGCCCCATAGCCTCCTAGAGTTACTGCCTTGCCACGGAGAACAAAACACTATAAATATGAAAACTTATTGGGAATACACCACAATGTGGGCAGCAGTATCATGCTGATTTCGTGCAACCCTATGGATTGGGGTATGAACAAAACTCGGCGATAATGACCGTACATTGCGTCGCCCTCAACCACATCACCCATTGCTTTAATCATAACTTATGAGTCATTGACTATTTTCATGGCCGCTTGCAAACTCCGGCGCATTCGGTTAAATGATGCTCCTAACACCCCCAATTCATCTTTGCTGTCAGCAGAAAATTCAGGAATATTTAAGTCACCAAGACTAATGCGATCTGCCGCCCGAGACATAATAGTGACCGGCCTTACAATCAATTGGTTTAACATAATATTTAGAGCGACAAATAGCATTACAAATATCATAAGTAATGATCCCATATTAGCCTTGAAAGCTCTATTCGCATTTTCTATTGGCAGCATCATGGGTACGCTGACAACCTGAGTACCCACTATTTCATCCAATGACCAGTTAAACCCATTCTTATCCCCATACAGTGCCACCATGGATTCAGGTGCCGCAGAAGGAGTGCTATGACATAGTAAGCATGCAGGATTAGAAATTTTAATGGGATAGGCAATATACAGCGACCGGCCATGTAAAGTATTGCGTTCACCGATTATTTTTTTACGATCAGAGTCGTGTCTAAACTTATAGACTAAACTGGCTTCCCAAGGATCGGCTAAATTACGAAGATTGGTTGGATTAAGTGTTGCCTCTTTGTATACATACTGTGGATATTTTTCACGCAGCTTATTAATCGTTTCCGTCGCGGCAAAAGCGGGAACAGTTTGAGGAAGAAAAGTGTGTTCTAGTTGAGATGTTAATTTTGGTTTTACTTCACTCACGGTATAGCTTCGCACAGAAAGCGCCATTTCCATCATCAGCTCGGCATTGCGAACGACTTCATCACGGGCATTTTTATGCAAAAAACTGTAGGACAAATACCCAGAAACCACTAGACCTATTACAAACAAACTAAGTAGTACAAGATTAAATTTAAGCCTCAATCCCATATCATTCCCCTTCTATATAACTTGCCCATCTCGTGTCAAAATCACTAAATACTTCACTGAAATGATAATGGGAACTTCAAAAGGTAACTCCCCTTTCGGTAACTTGCTCAGGAGGAAATTATTTCGTATTAACATATGCTTCCCACCTATCGGCACAATTTGTACAAAATTAAATCTTTTTCCTAGAGCCTATTGACGTTTCACACTAAGGTAGTGGAATAAACAACAAAATGAGTTTTCCCTATTCCGAATAATGCTCAGCGACGAGCACTGGTTGAAGGCGTGCATCAAAAGATAAACCGATGAAAATGTTTCAATCGCTGATTAATAAATCTTATTTGGAATGGGATTTTATTGATGACAGCATCGTAAAAGCCCACCAACACAGCGCTGGTGCCGTGAGCGCAACAGATCAAGGGATTAAGGGACTGGGGACAGTCGCGAAGGTAAAACCACAAAAATCCACATGGCAGCTGATACCTTTGGGGTGCCTGTTTTGTTTATGCTTACCGGTAGGGAGGCTCACGATGGTAAGGCGACCCCGGTGCTGATAAAAACGTTACCGCAAAGTAAGTATGTCATTGCGGATATCGGCATTTGATTGAAAATGTATTTTCGCGTCTTAAACATTTCCGTTCAATTGCGACGAGATATGACAAATTAAAACGAAATTATCAAAGTATGTTGGCACCTGCGCTATCCAGTTGGCTAAGCCTTTCACGGAGCGCCCCACCTCAGATTAACCCACGTCGATTGAGGCTAGGCAGATCAATACATAATATCAAATCGGTATAAATAATTACTATCGACAGATAACTCAGCTATCACATAATTTGACCCTAAAATTTTAGTCATCATTATTTGTAAAGTTATTAATAAAACAACCGCTACTTTTTCTGTCCGTCGGAACGCAGCAAGCTAAGCTCCCAAATATAGGGGTTTTTCATTGTCCCACAAAAAATCTGCATTAACGTCGGCACGAAAAAAATACCTGGACAGTGTGGCAAAACAAGAAATGGTTCAATAACAACTCTAGACTTTAAAGTAAGTATGAAAAGTAAATTTCAGTAATAAAATACCTATGGGCATAATATGATAAATATACTGACCAAATCACTTTCACATGTTGGTTGGCGAAAAAAAATACTGGGTTATTCCGCCCTGTATATTGCGCTGGTATTGGGCATCGGTGTATTTGGCTCCTTCACTATCTATCAACAGAACCAATCGATGGTTCACATCATCGAAGTATCACAACAAAAAGTAAATGGTGTAACCAATGCCCGCATTGCCGTGGTGGAAATGGAGCGCGCCCTGGCCAACGTGATAGCCACAGAGGAGCCTACCAAAATTCGCAAACAAGCTGTATCTGCCATCCGTTCTCTTTCAGTGCTGGACGAACAAATTCAGACTCTGGCTGAAACCTTAAAAAACAACAATGAAAGTGAAGAGGTAAATGAAGAGATAAGTAAAAAGGTAAATGAAATTTCTGTATTAATCCAGCGCATGCGCCCCATTCAATTGCAAGTTATCAAAGAAGCCAGAAAAAACAAAGATATTGCTGCCATAGAAAAAATGCAGTCTATAACCAATGATGCCCAAAAAGTGAATGAGCTGTCGCAACAATTAGTGAAGAAAGAACGCAATCAGTTGATTTCAGAGCAAGATGCGTCAATCCAACAAGGTTACGTTGCCATTACCATTATGCTATGGGCAGTGGGTATCAGTTTATTCATTGGTATAACAACCAGTCTGTTTGCTGCCTATCTGGTCACTCGACCATTAAACATGGTTGAAAATGCAATGACTAGCCTTGCCAATGGGAATTTGAATATCGAATTGACTGAGGAAGGAACTGATGAAATTGGGCGCACTGTGAAAGCAATGTCCATAACGATCAGTAATTTACATAAAATCATTTCGGAAATTTGTTCAGGATCAGAATTACTCAGTGAGCACTCTGCACAAATTGGAAAAACCGCTGAAATAGTCAACACTGTATCGATAAAACTTCATGATGGTATCGAGGCCATTAAAGGCGATACACAAATAGTACATTCGGTCACTGATGATGTCGCAGAACACTTACGGCAAGCCACAGAAGGTGCCGACATCACATCGGCAGCCACCAAAAAATCTGCGCAACAAATGCTTAATACAGTAAAAGAATTCCAACGCTTCCAGAGTGATATGGAAAACACCGCAGATGTTACCCGCAGACTATCCGTTGCAGCCGATCAAGTCACCAGTATCACCGATACCATTCGTGACATTTCCTCACAAACTAATTTGTTGGCTTTGAATGCCGCAATTGAAGCTGCTCGTGCAGGAGACCAGGGACGAGGCTTTGCAGTGGTCGCTGATGAAGTTCGCCAATTAGCCAAACGCACAGAAGATGCTACTGCAGAAATATCCACACTGGTCGAAGAAATATCGGGCAGCGTCAGCACAACTGTTGACGCACTTGAAACCAGTGTTTCTGATGCAAAAGATAATATTAATAAGCTGACCGGGTTAGCCGATGAAGCGACTGTCAGTAGTGAGCGTGTGCAGGATATGCGTACTTATATGACAGAAGTTGAAGGGCTGATGTCATCACAAACTCAGGCGGTAGAAGGCATTACCTCCTCAGTTGCTACATTGTTTGACGTTTCTGTTGATGCCAATCAGGAAACTGAACAGCTTCATCAGTTTTCTCAAAACCTTGATGAAGCATCATCAAATTTGAAGAGTGTTGTTGACCGATTCACTCTTTAATAAAATTTATTCTGGTCATGTAATGGAGATAAACATGCAGATCAAATTATTCTTAAACCAATTCCGTCAGAAAATTCTTTTGTCCATTTGTTTATGCCTCACAGGCACATCGGTATTGGCCGCTGACTTAAGCAACTACCTGCGTCCCGGAGAAATTCCTCAACCTGATAATAACCGTATGACAACACATCGTGTCGAATTGGGAAAAATGTTGTTTTTTGATCCCCGCCTTTCCGGTTCTAATTGGATCAGTTGTGGTACGTGCCATAACCCCGGACTTGGATGGTCTGATGGCTTACCCACGGCTATTGGCCATGGACAAAAAATATTGCATCGTGCCACTCCCACCATTCTCAACACCGCCTACCAACCTTTACAGCTTTGGGATGGACGCGCACGCTCTCTGGAGAAACAGGCATTAGGCCCCATTGAAGATGAGGGTGAAATGGCCCAAAACATTCACAAATCAAATGACCGTTCGCGCAACCTGATCGATGAATTAAAGGTGTTTAAAGGTTATCGTGATGCCTTCGAAGCGGCCTACCCTGGAGAAGGTATCAGCAAAAAAACGATCGCCAAAGCCCTTTCCAACTTTGAAAGGACGATCGTTTCTTCTGATGCACCTTTTGACCGCTGGATCAAAGGGGAAAAACAGGCCATGAGCAAATCTGCTTTACGAGGTTTCAAATTATTCGAAGGAAAAGCCAATTGTTCCAAATGCCATAGTAATTTTAATTTCACCGACAATGGTTTTCATAACATCGGCTTGGAAGATGCAACGGATTCCGGTCGTTATGCTATTCGCAAAGTAAAAATATTGATCGGTGCATTTAAAACACCCACTTTGCGTGATATCGCTTTAACTGCGCCTTATATGCATAACGGCGCTTATTCAACATTGGAAGAAGTTATTGAACATTATAATATTGGCGGTATCAGCAGAGAAAATCTCTCCCCCAATATCAAAAAACTGAATCTTACCAAGGGTGAAAAAGCGAACTTAGTGGCATTCCTGAAATCACTTACTGGCGAAGCTACCCCTTTTATTTATCCCATACTACCCGTTGAATAATGTTTTAAGATCCCACGAGGAAACCACAATGAAACAGAAATACTTAATCAATATTATGTTTATCAGTCTAACAATGATATTTACCACTGCCGTTGCTGAAGAACATGTCATCGATCAACGTGACAAAAGTTTCCAATTAGCAGGGGGAAAAATTGAAGCCATAACTGTTAAAGTCGGTGATACTATTCGCTTCAAAAACGAAGATCCTTTTTTCCATAATATCTTCTCTTTGTCAGATCTAAAAACCTTTGATTTGGGGTCTTTCCCCAAAGGCCAATCAAAGACCGTAACATTTGATAAAGCAGGACTGGCAGAAGTTGAGTGCGCCATTCATCCAGAAATGTATATGGAGGTTAGCGTGCAATGAATACGGTACCTGCCAGGCTGGCATTCATAATATTCTTAACAAGCATCACGGCATTCTTTACGTCCGCATCAGCAGAAAAGCGCTCTATGATAGATACAGAATTATCCAAACCGGCAGTGCGTGGTGGTATTGTATTCAAAAACTACTGTAAGTTATGTCACGGAGAAAAAGCCGATGGTATGGCCCGTGCTGCAAAACTTTATGGCGTAAAAAATCTCACCATAAACCCCGCTGAGTCTGATTATTATTTCAATATCATCCGTGGTGGCGGCCCGATAGTGGGCAAATCAGAATTTATGCCCCCTTGGCAGCATGAACTCTCTGAAGAACAGATTAATGATGTTGTTGCCTATCTTCAAGTCGTCACTAGTGGTGCAAAGCGTGGCGAAGTGGTATTCAAAACTAACTGTATTCTTTGTCATGGCACCAAAGCAGATGGCAAAGGCCGTGCGGCAAAATTGTATGATCCACCACCTGCCAACCTGACCAAAAGTGATAAAAACGATGACTACAAAACCATGATTATTACCTATGGTGGCCAAACCATGGGACGATCATCAGTTATGCCACCTTGGGGAGACCAACTTTCCGAACAGGAAATCACTGATGTCGTCGCCTACTTACGCACCGTTCTGGATAATGAATAGAACATCAACCACTAAGTCGTCCAACAATACGGAACCCGGCCACATAAGTGCCAATCGCCGAACCTATGGTGCAAAACATAAACACCAATAAAACACGAGTCACCCGGTTACGCCACCAGCCTTTAATGGTGGTTGTATCTGCCCGTAACTTTCCAAAGTCACCCACCTTGGGACGTCGCAAATAAACCTCGATACCAGCCGTAACCATGCCCGCACCAATGGTGGGATTAAGCGACGTCAATGGCGCCGCCAGAAAAGCACCAATCACTGTCAGAGGGTGTGCTGTGGCAATAAGTGCGCCCAACGCTGCCAGACTACCATTGATCAATACCCAGTCCATCACTAGCTGCCAGCCCATCTCCGGACTGCGAGAAAAGCCAATGCCAAAACCCAAAAATACCAATCCGACAATTAACCACGGAAAATATTTGAACCAACGCGTACCAACAGGTATCGCATCGAGGCGGGCAATCGTTTCATCAGCGACATGGGCCAAATTACTTTCTATCGGTGCTTGATGGGCCTGCACCGTATTATCATCAACTGTAAACGTCTCAAAACGTTTTACCATACCGGCCAAATGGCCAGCACCAATCACGACCAGAATATTTTCATGAGGATGCTTAGCCACCTCTTGTTGCAGGCGCGCGACCATGTATTCATCACGCTCGCCGATAAGCGGCTGAAACAAATCTTTTTCTTCTTCGGCAAACTGCGCAAAGGTAGATTCAAGAATATCTCCCTCTTTCAGTTTTTCGATTTCTTCTTCGCTGACTTTTTCGCTGGAAACCACGCTGGTCACCAAGCCCGTAATCAAATTCATACGCCGCCACCAAGGCACATTGCGATAAATGCGTTTTAGCGTCGTGCCCACTTCACGATCCACCAGCAACACTGGCAATTTGGCGGCTTTGGCGCACTCAATGGCTTCGCGCATTTCTGCACCCGGCTGAATACCGATTTGCTCGGCTGCCTTTTGTTGAAAAGCGCCCAATGCGAGACTCGCCGCCACCATCGAAGCTTTGCCATCACGCACGACCTGAAATAAGTCCATTTTTGCCAGGGCATCAGGATTGACGATGGAATTGTAACGACTAGGGCACAGCTCCACCGCCACCGCATTGTAGTCACCCGTTTCGATCAATTCTTTAACTTTTTCTGCGCTGGTGCGTGACACATGTGCCGTGCCTAACAGAGTGATGCGGCTGTCACCGATCATTACCGTCGCCATGGGTTCTTGATTTTCGTTCACTTCGACTGCTACAGGTTCTTTATTCAAAACATTATCCATAAGTAATTTTCATCATTCTTGCAAGGTGACATCAAAAGGTTCTTTTTAAATCTCAAGCACGCGACATAAATTTATTGCCGTCGGTATTTATTTTTATCACTTCGCCAGTCTCAATGTATTCCGGCACTTGCACTTCCAGCCCAGTCACCAGCATTGCGACCTTAGTACGACCTGCCGCCGTTGCACCCTTCAATGCCGGTGCAGTATCTTTGATTTCCAGACTGATGGTTTGCGGCAATTCAATACCCAAGACTCGTTCATCCACAATCAGTACATAAATGCCTTCCAGACCATCTACCAAATAACCCAACTCATCTTCCAGTTCCGCCTGCCCGAGGGTGTATTGACTGTAGTCTTCGATATCCATGAAGGTGAACATGTCACCGTCCTGATATAAAAACTGTGCCTGACGCTTGATGAGATCCAGCTCCGTAAACATATCATCGGCTTTACAGCTCTCATCCAGTTTCTGTCCTGTTTGCGCATTATTAAAACGAATTTTATAAAGGGTCTGTGCGCCACGGGAAGAAGGGCTGCGTGATTCCACTTTTTTGACAACATAAGGCGCGCCATTAATTTCAACGACATTGCCTCTCTTTAATTCACTTGCCTTTGGCATCACTCTCCCCTTCTCGGTCATTCGACATATTTAAAAAACTCAATGTTGTAATCCTTCATACAGCCGCGCATAGAGCCCGTCATTTTGCAGCAGCTTTTCGTGCTGACTTTCTTCGATAATCTGGCTGTCATCAAGACAGATACCCAGTCTGCCTGCTTCATCGCGAATCATTACCCTGGAATCAGACAACATAAGTTATGTGTAATAGCCAATGTCGCTGCCCACCGGGTGGATATAGCACTATTTTTACCCGGCCATCAGAGTCGAGCAATTGACTTTTAGTCCTGGCATCATTAGCGTCCAGTACAATATGGGCCAATTAGGTACATTATCACCGACAGGAGACGAGTATAATGACTGATTGCACAATCGATATCGAACAGTATTTAGAAAAAAATATTAACGGCATCTGTAATAACAGTTACCATAAAAACACTGACAACCATTGTGCGCATTTCGTTAGCCATGTGTTGGGTTTTCGTTTTGGTTTCACATGTCGTGGCATGACCGGTGATGGTACGGCAGATGATTCTGCAAACATACGCGTGCATCAAGTGTTTACAAAATGCCCTAAAGTCGGTAAGTGGGACGATAAACCAGTCAGCACAACTTTTTGCCTTGCCTTTATTACCAGCGCCTCAAATGTGAATTTAAAGACAAAACAAATGAGAAACCATCCGAGAAAACATATTGGTATATTCCACGGCGGGAAAATATACCATTATTCCAATAGAAAAAACAAAGTGGTTGCACAAACACCCAGCATTTATGCCAAACACTATTCAGGGGACGATATTACCGTTTACTATGGGTCAATGCCAAAATCAGATACTGACTCATGAAAAAACCAATAATTCTGATTTTTGTGTCTGCAATAGCGGCCTTGTTTGTTGGCACACAGATTTCCTTTGCGAATAAAATAGCATCGCCTCTATTAGCATCCCCCCCCCTGTCAGAAAAAACCATTCTTGCAATATTGATGGCAAACCTTGATATCCCGTTAAAGAATGCAGCACATTGCGATGGTGTGGGTATTGATGAGCATGACCGTACAATTGGCGATTATTTGAGTGGTTTTTGGTCCTTTCATACCAATAAAAAAAGCAAAAACTGGCTTGAAATCAATGCGACCAAATCCGCAAAAAACCTTTATTTAGCCAAGCTCATGATTTATCAAAAAAATGAGGGGGAAAGCTGGGGGTGGGGCGTTTCCTTTGAGCTGGACAGTAACAAAAAAGTCAATAGAAACAGTTTCACCTGTCTTGGTGCGGGTTAATGAGCACACTTCTTGTTATTTAATTTCTCTGGGTGAATTCCCCACGGTTTGCTGCGGAGCCGTTTATTGCCCACGCATAAACAGCTTATCCAACTGATCCATATTCATCTGTACCCAGGTAGGCCGACCGTGATTACATTGGCCGCTACGCTCAGTGATTTCCATATCGCGCAACAAAGCATTCATTTCCGGTAAGGTCAGGCGCCGGTTGGCACGCACTGAACCATGACAGGCCATCGTACCCAGCAGTTCATTAATGGCCTCACGCACCCGGCGCGTGGTGCCGTGAGTGCTCAGATCCGACAACACATCACGTACCAAACCTTCGATATCCGCATCACGCAACAGGCTTGGTACCTGACGTACTACAATGGTTTCGGGGCCAATGCTTTCCACCACAAAACCCAGCTCAGTAAACACTTCATCAAAAGCTGCGGGCAGTTTGGCTTCTGCTTCGCTGACGTTGATGCTCAACGGCACCAACAGCGGCTGTGATTTTACACCCTCGCCTTCCAATGCATTTTTCATGCGCTCATAAGTAATGCGCTCATGCGCGGCGTGCATATCCACCAGCACCAAGCCATGCTGGTTTTCGGCAAGAATATACACGCCATGTAATTGTGCAATGGCATAACCTAAAACGGGAATACCCGTATCTTCTGTAGCACCAGGATGAGTTGCTTCCCCGGTGGTAACCGTCTTCGCTAGCGCCTGATAACCCTGTAGCTGCTCTTTCACTGCTTGCGGTGAAACTCCGGATGATGCCGGGCGAGGATAGGCCAAACCAAACTGTTGCGTGGGTTGCACAGGAAAACTACCCGCTGTCGGTCGCTCCGAAAAAGCATTGATTTCTGATGTGGCCAGCGGCGCTGCGGCCTCGGGTCGAGTTTCTGCCAATGCCTGATGCAAACTGCGGAACAGAAAATCATGCACCATACGGCCTTCACGAAAGCGTACTTCGTGCTTGGTGGGATGCACGTTAACATCCACCATTGCTGGGTCTAACTCTAAATAGAGCACATAAGCTGGATGCCGTCCATGGTACAACACATCCTGATAAGATTGACGAATAGCGTGGGTCACCAGTTTGTCACGCACAATGCGGCCGTTGACAAAAAAATATTGCAGATCAGCTTGTGATCGTGAAAAAGTCGGCAATGCCACCCAGCCCCACAGCCGCATACCTGCGGCCTGAAATTCGACTTGCAGAGTATTCTCAGCAAAGGCCGTGCCACACACCTGAGCGATACGCTGCAACTGCTCTGCCCGCTCGCTGACGGGGCGCCATTTTTGCACCACCCGCTGGTTGTGGCTCAAGGTGATGCCCACATCAAAACGGCTCAACGCGATGCGTTTAACCACTTTTTCCAAATGAGAAAATTCAGTCTTTTCAGTGCGCAAAAACTTTCGCCGCGCAGGGGTATTAAAAAACAGGTCTCGCACTTCAATGGTGGTGCCTTGCGGGTGAGCAATGGGCTCCAGCTCACTGACTTCGTCACCACCATCGCCAGTGACTCGCCAACCGCTATCACTGTCACGCGCCCGTGAGCGTAATTCCAGGCGTGACACCGAACTGATACTGGGTAAAGCTTCACCGCGAAATCCCAGACTGGCCACCCCTTCGAGATCATCAAAACTGTGGATTTTGCTGGTGGCATGTCGGCTCAGGGCCAAGGCAAAATCGTCCTTATCAATACCGCAACCATCATCCCTCAGGCGTATCAACCGGGTACCACCACCTTCCACTTCCACCTCAATAGACTGCGCACCTGCGTCCAGACTGTTTTCAATCAACTCTTTCACCACCGCTGACGGGCGCTCTACCACTTCGCCAGCGGCAATCTGGTTGGCAAGTCGGGTGGAAAGTTTCTGGATACGGGGAAGGCTGGGGGCGTTACTCATGGCGCGACATTATACGCAAAATGAACCCATTTTACTTTGTCTCTTTGCGTAGCTCTCCCTACTCGGCTTAGACGGAATTACAAAACCGGAATACGCAACACTTGGCCAATTTTTAACTGACTATTGCTCAAGCGATTAACATTGCGCAAGGCCACCTGAGTAACACGGTAGCGTTGAGCAATGCCGCTGAGAGTCTCGCCACGGCGGATCACATGCTTCTGCCCCCCCATAGCCAAGCGCGTACCGGGAGGTGCATTTTGCATAAAATAACGCCGCACACCATTGAGCATCGCTACCGCCAACTTGCGTTGGTAAGTCTTGTCGCGCAACTTATTCTCTTCACGTTTGTTAGAGATATAGCCGGTCTCCACCAGAATCGAGGGAATATCCGGCGATTTCAGCACGGCAAAACCAGCTTGCTCCACACGTTTTTTATGCAGTTTACCGATACCACCCAACTCCTTAAGCACGCTGCTGCCTACGTCCAAACTGGCGGCAATAGTGGCGTTCTGCGACAGATCCAGCAGCACCGAGCGCAGCAGGTCATCTTTGTCGTCTAAGCTGACGCCACCAATCAAGTCAGCATTATTTTCACTTTTTGCCAGCCATTGTGCAGCTTCACTGGTGGCACCGTTTTGCGACAACACATACACCGAGGAACCACTGGCCCGCCCGTTGCGGAAGGCATCGGCATGAATCGAGATAAACAGGTCAGCCTGCATTTCACGCGCCTTCTCCATACGTTTGCGCAGGCCCAAATAATAATCGCCCGTACGAATCATCACCGGCCGCATACCCGGTTCACTTTTGACCAGGCTTTCCAGTTGACGGGCAATCGCCAGTACCACATGTTTTTCACGGGTGCCACGAGGTCCAGAGGCACCCGGGTCATCGCCGCCGTGACCCGCATCAATCGCAATAATTACATCGCGTGGCCTACCCTTGGTGCGGTTAGCATTGTTACCTGCCACCTTGGGCACTGCTTTTACGCGAGTGTCACTCAAGTCGATCACCAGACGATGGCCGTATTGCTTAGTAGGTTTCAACAGGAAACTTTTAGGACGCACCTTGCCTTTGAGATCCAACACCATACGCAAATCATTACGGTTACGTTTGGCGCTACGCAATTTGCTGACCACGCTTTTGGAGAAATCCAACCCACGAGGAAGCTGTCGCAGCCGGGCATTTTTCAGGTCAATGACCACCCGGTTCGGAGACTGCAGCATAAATACGGAGTGCTCAACAGGGTGGCTGATATCAAATACCAGCCGTGTACTCTCTGGCCCCGCCCACATGCGCACCTCATCCACTGTGGCAGCCTGAGCTCCAGTCGATAACAAAACCATCAGTGATAACAAAAACAGGACAAATACTGACAGCCCATGATTTCGATTCGAATATATCACTGTTGCCGGTTCGATTTTTCTTATATCACTACACATATTTACTTATTGTGCAATCAAATTGATAAAAAGCAAGTTTTTCTTTATTTACATCAAGATAGGAAG
>Ga0316203_1001033_pt1 | contig 23316 bp, 38 predicted proteins | sample 6monrhotite_MG_FD_204940 | JGI IMG/M metagenome (GOLD analysis project Ga0316203, IMG submission 204940) | Microbial mat bacterial communities from mineral coupon in-situ incubated in ocean water Damariscotta River, Maine, United States -... | ecosystem: Environmental > Aquatic > Marine >... | reverse complement strand
TTGGCCAGCTCCTCCAGGGCTTCGATCTGACGCTCATTCAGCTCATCGACGAGGTCTGCAAAGGTGCTCATCGTGTGTGATCCTGTGTGAAATCGTTGGGCGTCGGCCCTTCGTGGCGGGGCCCATCACCCCACAGCAGCCACGCCGGCCGCACCCCGCAGGCCGTGGCGATCGCCTCCACGGTGTAGACACTGGGGTCGTGCCCGTTCTCCTCGCGCTGGAGCCGCTGCAGCGTCCGCCGGCGGATCCGCGACTCCCGAGCCACCCGACGCACGCCGTGCTCGGTCAGGAGCTGACGTAGACGGTCGTAGAAGGTGGTCGGGGAGCAGCTCACGGCAGCCCTCCCCACCAGTCCAGCAGCCGGCGCCACCACGACCGCCGCGCCAGTGCGAGCTCGGCCTGCAGCTGCTCCCGATCCCGCTCGGCCTCGACGGCGCGTCGCTGGTATCCGTCACCCCGCGTCTGCCGAATGCTCAGCTCCAGGGCGCAGGCGTCCAACTCAGCCCGCAGGTCATCCCGCTCCGCGCTCGCTCTCGCTCCAGCGTCAATCAAGGTCTCCCCCGGCCGCGCCCCACCGACCGCCAGTGCGTACCGCAGGCGCGCCTCCAAGTCGTCGCCGTCCTGTCCGCCCACCATCGCCGCGCACCGGCCAAGCGCTTCCAGGAGATCGCCGTTCAGCGTCACTGCCATCTCGGCGGCGTGCTCCGCCCCCAGCTCCCGAGCCCTGGCGGCGTCGCGCTCATCGCAGGCGCGACCCAGCAGCGCTCTCTCTCGCTTCATTCCTGCCAGGCTCTCCAGCGCCCGAGCCTCGGCTGCTTCGACCTTGGCGCACTGGTCCTTCCACAGCTTGCGGTAGTGCTGGACGTCTCGAATGCCTTCCAGCGCCATTCTCTTCGCCAGCGGCAGGCGCTCTCGACGGATAGCGCCGGCGCAGCTCCGCCGGTCGTCGCCCTTCAGGTGGTTGTAGCCGATGTCCACCAGCAACTCGGTGTCGGTGGCTGCCCCGAAAAGCCGCTGGGGGTCGATCGCCGCCAGGCGCTTCCTGAAGTCGCTCATTTTGCCACCTGCGCAGCCTGGGGCTCCCGGACGCCCGACAACGCATCCGCCACCCACGCCGGTGCGGTCGCCCCCAGCGCGACCGCGAGATCCACCTGGGCCTCCAGCGTTCGCAGTCCGGCCAGCCGGGGGGAGATCCGCTCGCTCGCCAGCCGTTGCAGCGTCGCGATCTCGTCCTCGATGGCCGCCAGCCGCTCAGGGTCGTCGCCCTGCTCGGTGAGCCTGCGGTGGTCGCGCGTCAGCTCCCAGACCATCACCCTCCCAGCCGCTGCGCCCATCTGCACGTCGTCGCTCATAGCCTCGACGCAGGCGATGTGATCCAGCAGCGCCGGACCCTCCAGCCAGCCCCTCAGGGTCTCCCGGGCGTCGCGCAGCCCTCGGGAGACCCGCTCGCCCCGGAACAAGTGGGCGCCCTCGCCGGTGGGCGTCGCGCCGTTGCGCCAGGTCGGCGACGCCAGATCGCAGGTACACAAGGCGGCCACCCACAGCAGCCCCGGTGAAGGCGCGCCCTGGCGAGGCGGTGGACGGGGGAGGCGCACCTGGAGCGTCCCGGAGCCGTCGCACCGCTGGTCCGGGCACTCCTGGGCCCGGCGGGCGTCGGCGGCCTTGGCTGGGCCCTGGCCCTTCTCGCGGATCAGCTTGCAGCGCCCCGCCAACTTGTTGACGTCGAGGTACTCAACGCCGTCGCTGGCGAGGGCGAGTACCGCGTCCATCACCGCGAGGTCATCGTAGGCGCGCAGCAGCCTCGCCCAGATCTTCGTGGTGATGCTGGCGTCGTCCGGGCGGACCCACTGGCCATCGGCGTGCTGCTCGAATGCTGCGAACATCTGCACGACCATGCCGGCCTTCTGGGCATTGACCATCAAGGAGCGGATTTTCTCGGGGGTGCGGAGGTGGATCATCTGGACTCCGGGCGGGTGAAGGGGTTGGTGAAGGGGTTGGCAGCGGCCTTGGCGGGACCATCGCGCGCCCTCGGCATGGCGGGGGTGAAGCGGCAGTCGTCGCCGTGCGGGATGCCGCGCTTCGTCGCGCAGCCGCTGCACCGCTCGTCGCCGCGGCGGTCCTGGTACCAGACCGTCGGCGTCGTCGCCGTAGCACCAGGGGACGGCGTCATACTGCTGGAATCGTTGTTTAATTCTGCGGGGCTTTTATCTGACCCCGTCACGGTCAGCGTCGCAGGCTCGGCGGGTGGATCCGCTATCGGGGCGGGCTCAGGAGGCATCGGCGACGCGCTGCCGTCGGCGTCGTCGCCACCCGAGGTGATCTCCAGGTCCACCTCGCGAGAGAGCGAGCCCAGGCCTGCCTCGACGCCAAGCGTCGGCGGCGGCGCCTCCGGCTCGCCGGTCGCGCGCGACGTACTGGCACTCCCGCTCTCTCTCTGAGGTGTGACTCTGTGTATCTGTGTATCTGTGAGTACCGCGCGTGTGGACACGTTTGGTACGGGCTTGGTACGGGCTTGGTACGCGGGATCTTGTGAATCTGGGGGGTTAGGCGTCGAGTTTGGTACGCGTTTGGTACGCGTTTGGTACGCGTTTGGTACACCCTGCTTTCGGGCGAGTGGATCTACCCAGAATGCTTCTGCTTTCATCATTGAGCGGACCCGCCGATCGCTCGTCCATCCCCAGCGACGGGCCAGGAAGGAGCGACCGGGCATCCGGTGGCGTCCGCGCTGGCCTTGGGTGGCGACGTGGCGGCGGACCTGGCCGGCGTAGAACCGCAGGTCCATCGCCGCCTCCTCGTCGGAGAGCGGGCGGGGCAGGCGGACGACCATGCCCTCCCACCATCGATCCTCGATGCGGGAGAAGCTCATTCCTCTCCGTCCTCACAGGGCACGAAGCCGTCGTCGCAGCAGCCACACCCATCGCCCATGCAGTCGTCGCACCGCTTCAGCTTGGTGACGGTCTCGGTGTACTTGACGCCCATGCGATCCAGGCTATCCCTGAAGCCGGCCAGCGGGTCATTGGGAGGTTCGGGCGCGGCGGCCCCGAAGAGGGGGTCGTTGCCGTCTACGGCGACGACGGTGTCTTCGGTGGCGGACACCTGTAGCGGGCGCAGGTCGAGGCCGGCCTTTGCCAGCCGATCCAGGAACCGGCTGTCGCGGGCGGCGTCGCGGATCTCCGGGCGCCGCGCAGCGAGCGCGCCGACGACGCGCTCACCCTGATGGAGCGGGCCAACCTCGGCGAGCGTGCCGGCCATGATCTCGGCGGTGTGGCCGCGGGTGCCGGGCTTGGGGTGGCCGCCATCGTCCAGCTCGACGGCCAGGTGGCTGGCCTCGTGGTGCAGCAGGCGAATCCGGCCGATGGGGCACAGCAACGCCCAGGCGATCAGCGAGAGATCGATCTCCCACCAGAAAGCCTCGCCGCAGAGCATCCGCTCCTTGGGGCTCAGCTTTTTCGCCACACCCCAGACCGTCTGCCCCTGCCTCGTCTTGGGCTTGCGGTAGAAGTTCAGCCGGATCAGCGGTAGGTAGTTCCGCAGGTACGACAGCGCCTCGGACGCCTCGACCAGCAGCTCCAGCTGGTACCGGGGGTGGACGAAGCCGACGACGGCGCTCAGGGCGTCGGGGTTCAGCCACTCGGGCAGCGTCTTGTACTTCGACAGCTTCTTCCAGGCCTCGGCGGTCTCGACGGGCGGCGGGGCGCTGGGGTCGGCCTCGGTGCGAAGGCGGACGCCCTGGTACAGCAGATCCTCCAACTGTTCGATCTGGTCGGGGCTTAGCTCGTGCACGGGTTCTCCTCGGTCTCGTCGTCGGTGTCTGCCACGGCCTGCACCCACGCCGCGACCGCCGCCCGGACGTCGTCGTCGCGGTGGTCGAGCAGGGTCAGCAGGCGCTGACAGGCGTAGGGGGCGGTGTCTTGGGCGTAGGCGCCCCGGGCGTGGCATCGGAGCGCGGCGACCAGGGCCGCGCCGTCGTGGTCGTGAGCGAGCAGGCGGATCCGCGCCGCCCATCCGCGACTGTTGCCGTCCAGGTAGAGCGGGACGTCCTCGCGAGACGTCGGCGGCAGAATAGGGAGGATCATCGCATCGCCCCCAGGAGTGCGAGTTGGGGAGAGTCGCCCGTCGGCGCCGGCGCCGCCTCCCCGCTCAGGATCGCGTCGATGGAGGCCCCGAGGGCGCCGGCGGCGTCCGCCTCGTCGAACCACTCCAACAGCGGCTGCCCCGTGCCGACGATCCGCTGGTACTCGGCCAGCAGCGCCCTGAACGCCGCCTTCTCGTTGGGGGTGCCCGCCTTCTGTGTCGTCATGGCGTCGTACAGGGCCGCCGCGTCGGTGGGGAGCGCCTCGGCCTCGTCGCCGTGGAAGCCGGCCTCGTCCTCCGCAGCAGCGGGCTCAAGTTCCGGCGCGAACTCCGGCTGCTCCCAGGGCGCCCCTTGCGGTGGCTCGCCCGGTTCGGCGATCATCAGCTCGACGCAGGGCGCCTCCCCCTTCGCCGCGTAGAAGCACATCACCTGGAGGTTTACGACGAGGTTGTCGTCCATCCAGGCGCCGGCCTCTTTGAGCGCGTCGCACATCAGCTTGCTGATGTTGTCGGCGTCGGGCTTCACCGGGCACCAGATCCGCCCGGTCGGATCTTTCTTCCGTGAAAGATGCCGAGGACGGGGCTTGACCGCGTAGATGACGGTGTGAGCGGCGGTGCTCACCGGCCAGTCACCGCCGGCCTCCAGCATGGCGTCCAGGATCGCCTCGGCGGCGGCTGACTGCTTCTTGCTGGACTTGCGGTAGTAGTGGCCGGCTCGTCCCTTCGCTGCGGCGGTCTTCGGCGCCGGCGGGCCCGGGAGTGTGAGCGCGAGGCGGATCATGCCACCCCCCACATCGGCAGCCACAGCAACCACCACACCGGCAACCCGATCAGCAGGCAGGCCCACGCCGACGCCGAGAGCCCTCCAGGACGCTGGAGCGGACGCAGGAACCGAGGTGCCCATGGCGCGGGGACGGCAATCACAGCCGCCTCCAGGGCGCACGGGCGCGGGCCTGCTCGTGGCCGGCCTCGACGCCCCAGGTGTAGGCGATGCACAGGGCCAGCAGCGTCAGGATGACAGCCAGCGCACCGAACACCTGAACCTCGATGTCCGACGCCGAGGACAACATCCCGATCAGGTAGGCGCGCATGTCTCCTCCTGTGTCGCCGGGGGGCCGGCCATCAGTTCCAACGTCTGCGCGTCCGTGAGGCCGAGCAGACGCTGGACCTCTCTCGCTCGCCCTGCTGGCAACCGAGTCCACTGCCTCACTGCCGAGCCGGTGAGGTTTAGCTCCCTGGCCAGCCGGTCAGTCGACCAGCCGGCTTCCTTGATCACGCTGCGAATAGTTTTCATGACCTCATAGTAGGACGTTTTCTAACTATTTGCCAATAATTCTTGCGGTAGGTTTTCTGTCGATGTATATGTATAGCACCAACGAGGACAACATGAACATCTTCGACGCATGCCGCTTCGCCCCCAAACCCTCCAGCAACACCGAGCCCGTCCTGCCCGGCCCGCGCCCATCCGAGGACGACGACCGCGACGACAGCAACCCCGCGACCCTCGACGCCGACCTGGCCGCCCAGACCGCCGACGCCGCCGCCCAGCTCGCCGCGCTGCCCTTCGACCTGCGGTGCCACGCCGAGCGCCTCCGCGCCGCCCTGGACAGCCACCCCGGCTACGACGGCTTCAAGGATGCCCTTGCGGTCGTCTTCCTGGCCGCGCAGTGGCGCACCCGGACCGAGACCCTCTTCCTCGATCTGAACCCCAAGGCGGCCACCCAGCGCCTCGCCGGCCTGCGCCTGCGTCGTGACTGCCCGCGCACCGACGCCAGCCGCCTGGAGATCGAGCAGCGTCACAGCCGGTACCTGTACCGGTGGGCCTCCCGCAGCGCCAAACACCTCCTCGTCGACCACGAGGGACAGCCGCTCAACAGCACCCTGCTCGCGCTCATTCGGCCGACGAGCCCTGGCCTGCGTCAGCGCCCCCTCCGCGCCCACGGTGGCGGCCTGCGCCGTCCCAGCTACACCGCCTGACACTCACCAGCCCGGCCGGTCGCTGCTGCACTACTTCGACCCTTTCAGCCAGCGCCGGCCGGGCACACTCCACACGAACGAGGACTTCATGCTCGCTCGATTTGTTATCCTCTTCGGCCTCCTCTTCTTCGGCTGTGCCGCCGGCTGCGAGGACCGCCCCGACGTCCGCCCCATCGACTGCGGGCCTTGGGGGCTCCAGCCTGACGACTGCCTGGGCGTCCGCGTCCGCTAAATCCGATTCCTGCCAGCTGCTGACGCGCGCTGTGCCCACCGCTGACTGGGCCTCCCGCTGGCACCCTTCATTACATACAGACGGAGACGCCGTGAGCACCAAAGCCACGATTGATATTGACTACCTGAGACGCATTGGCGCGATCGTCAAGCTCCAGGGCCGCGACTACCTGTCGCACCCAGGCCTCCTGCGAGTCGCCCACGAACACGGTCTCAAGGGCATCGAGTGTGATCTCATCTCCTGGGACGCCGAGGGGCGCGCCGCTGTGATGCGGGCCCGCGCCGAGGGGGAGCGGGGCACGTACACCGCCTACGGTGACGCCAGCCCCAAGAATGTTGGGAAGATGATCGCCAACGCGACCCTGCGCATGGCTGAGACCCGCGCCGTCAACCGGGCGCTGCGTCTGTACACGGGCCTCGGTATGACCACCACCGAGGAGCTGCCAGGCGATCACGGCGAGTCCGCCAAGAAGGCATCGGTGAAGCCCGAGCCCGGCCTCACCGTGAACGCCGCCTACGCGAAGTTGTGGGGCGAATCGGGCATCAGTCGGGACGAGGTTGACCAGTTCGGCGTCGACAACAACGAGCGCAGCCTGGGTGACCTCACCGACGCCGGGCGCCTGCAGGCGGTCGAGTGGCACCAGTCCCCCACGGGGATCGCCCGCATGAAGGAGTGGAGGGCGGCGCAGGAGGTGAAGGCCACCGCGGACTCCAAGAGGAAGCCGGAGATGGAGCCCACCGTCGCCGAGCCCCTCTCGGTGAGCGACTTCTACAGCAAGGCCGCCGACCTCTTGGAGCACGAGAGCCCGGGGCCGGTGACGCTGTTCTTCAAGGCCGTCGCCGAGAAGACCAAGGCCAAGCTCCCCGAGGAACTGGACGACGCCGACCGCTGGAAGTCCCTGGACTGGCTGGGCAGCCCGAGCGGGCGGAAGAATTTCGACGCGTGGCAGGCCGCCGAGCAGGCGCGCGTTGAGAAGGATCTGTTCTGATGGATCGCTACAGACTCACCCTCGTCTACGACTTCGAGGCCACCGACGACGCCGAGGCGGAAGCGGCGAGCACCATGGCGGCTCGTCTTGCTGAGCCGCTGGTAGGCAGGCCTGTTGCGCTGCTGGCGAAGGCCCCACGGGACAGGGACGACCAAGACCGCTGGATCTCCATCGTCGACGTGAAGACCAGGCCCAAGAGTCCCACCCCCGAACACCCAGGCCATCCAGACGGGGACTACTCGAAGCCCTGCGGCTCCGACTACTGCCAGTGTGCACAGTGAGAGCCCCTATCGCCCGCAGCTTCCTGCTCGACGAGGCCGCTGCGCACCGGCGCCGACGCAAGGCCGAGACGCCCACCCAGCGGGACACCCGCCAGCGCGCCCAGGACGCGATCTGGACGGACCGCGCCACGAAGGACGCCGAACACTACCCCGCCACCCGGCGCGGGTTCCAGTCGCACCTCGGCCAGTTCGTGCCCAGCTATGAGATCCTCTGTGCGTGGTGCCTGTACCGCTGCCTCTCCGCGCCGTCGACCTGGCCATGGCAGCGGCGGCTCACCTTCCTGGAGCACCTCGCCGCTGGTGTTGCGCCAGACCTCTACGACCCCACCACCGACACCCGGCGAGGCGACCGCAGCCCCGCGCAGTTCCGCGCGGACTGGCTGGCGGCGTGCCGCGCGAGGATGGCGGTATGACCCAGAGCCCCGCCTGCTACCTCCCTGACGGCGACCGCGCTGCCGTTGCGGCCCAGCTCGCCGAGGCAATCACCGCCGGTGATGCCGACGCGGAGGCTTGGGCGCGCTGGAGCCTCGCGCTGTCCGTGCACAAGCTCGCTAGAAAGGCGGCCTGGCGGGCGGCCGGCGGCGACCCCGAGAAGGCCGACGACCTCGCCCAGCATGCGCTGATCCACCTCGCCGAGCGCGCACACACATGGGATCCGTCGCGCGCCAAGCTGACCACATGGGCTGGCTGGTACCTGAAGGGCGCGATCACGCGAGCCCCGGAGACCCGCGGCGAGGCCGTCAGCACGAGCCAGAGCTGCGCCCATGACTACCTTGTGGTGCGCCGAGTGCTGGCCGAGGGCGGCACCATCGAGGCCGCCGCCGAGATGACGAGCCGCACACCCGAGACCCTCCAGGCCCTGCTCCGCGCCAAGGGGCGCGCCGTCCGCCTGGACGCCCCGCTCCACGATGACGGCGACATCACAGGTCGCGACCGCCTGCCCGATAGCGGCGATCTCGCCGACGTGCAGATGGACGTCCTGCGCCAGCACGCACGCCTCGAAGCGTTGCTCCCTCGTCTCCCCGAGCGTGAACAGCTCGTGATGCGTCACTGTATGGCGGGATGGAGCTGCGCCCAGGTCGGCCGGGAGGTGGGCCTCTCCCGCGAGCGGGTCCGCCAGCTCCAAGTCATCGCCATCAAGCGCCTGCGGGCGTGGCTCGACGACCCCGCCGTCCTCTGCGAACTCACGCCGCCCCCATCCAACCAGGAGATCACCATGCCCAATGCCGCTGCCCACCAAATCGCCGGCGGTGCTGTCATCAAGGCGAGAAGCGCCGCCCGTTTTGCTGCCCTGCGGATCGATGTCGACAACCTCGCCGGCGCTCCGCCGGGGACGTGCATCGCCTGGGATCGGGGCGCTCGCTGCCAGGGGTCGATCAAGACGCGGCAGTGCTGCAGAACCCACTACAGCTACCTGCGGAAACGCGGCTGGTCCGAGGTGCCCCCGCTCACTGCTGAGGAGTATGCCGCCGCGCCCGACTTGGCGGAAACGCCAACCCCGACACCCGAGCCGCCGGCCGAGCTCGCGCCCCAGGTCGATGAACTGGCCGCCGCCCGGGAGCGCATCGCCGGACTGGAGGCGGACGCCGCCGGAGTACGGGAGCTGCTGGAGGCGGCCCACGAGGGCAAGCCGATGCCCCTGGACGCCGTCAGGAGGGAGCTGCCGCTGACGTATCAGGCCGCGACGGCGTGGGCTGTCGTCACCAACCGCATTCTGCACCAGGTCGGCGACGCGCTGGGCGAGTGCCTGGGGCCGGAGGATGACGCCACATGGGACGACCTGCTCGAGGTGGTCCGGGTTCTGGCTGACGGAGCCCAGGGCGGCCCGACGGTCACCGCCACGCTCGTGGAGGATCTCGCCGTGGCGCTGGGGCACGCGGCGCCAGCGCACCCCACCGACTACAGTGAGGCCGACCTGCTGGCCGAGGTGCGTGAGATCCGCCGACGCCCGAGACCAGCGCCCCCCGAGGTGGCGCAGCTCGAGGCGGAGATCACCGGGGAGCGCGAGGAGCGCATCCGCCTGGAGGGCTGGCGCTCTGGGGTGCAGTGGGCCCTGGGTGCGCGTACGGCGACCGACGAGCAGGCGGCGAAATGACCCCCACCGACACGACGCCCTGGTGGGTCTGTATCTGGTGCCGCGAGCCGGTCACCACCGTGGACGCCATCGCCCAGGCGCACACCACTCCGAGCGGGCAGGTCTGCGAGCACGCGGGAGAGCCGGCGGACTGGCTGTTCCCGCACGAGCGGCCGGCGTGGCTGGCAGCGCGGACGGTGACTGTGAAGCGTGGACCCTCACAGCTCTCGCTCTGGAGGGCGGCATGACCCTCACGGACTGCGACGGCTGTCCTGCCACCCGCAACCCCAACACCCACCCCCAAGCGGGCGACGTTGGCCGGTTCCGAAGCTGGCCTGATGGTGCCGAGGTTGTGGTGTGTATCGGCAATCTGATGCGCTTCCGCCTCGCCAGCGGAACCGTGGTGAAGAGCACCCGCGAGGTGTGGGTCAGCGCCGCCACGCGGAGTTGGGACTGCGACGACACCAACGACTTCAAGCACCCCCTGACCACCGCTTCGGCGCCCTTCTGAGAGGAGCCCACCATGGCCAACATTACCCCGATCTCCTGGTGTACCCACACAGTCAACTGGCAGGGCGGCTGTTCCAAGATCAGTCGCGCCTGCCGGGACTGCTACGCCCTGCGCGACTCCTGGCGCTTCGCTCACAAGGAGGACGGCCCCGACCGCTACAAGGCCGGCGTGGTCGGCAAGATCCAGGGCGCCGCGGCGTGGACCGGCAAGATCGGTTTGGACCCCGACTGGCGCGACCGCATGGCGAGGATCTTCCATGACATCCGGCGAGCCATAAAGAGCCGCCGGACCTGGACGGGGAGCATGACGGACCTCTGGCACGAGTCCATCCCCGTCGACGCGCCCCAGCTCGGCGCTCTGGCTGAGGAGATCCACGCGACCTTCTGCGGGCAGACGAGGGTGCCCCAGGTGCTCATCCTGCTCACGAAGCGGCCCGAGCGGCTGCTGGCGTGGCAGCGCCGGTTCTTCCCTGATGGGCTGCCGGCTGGCGTAGAGGTGGGGACGACCGCCGAGGATCAGCGGCGGGCGGATGAGCGGGTGCCTGTACTGCTCCAGGTGCGGGCAGAGTGCCGCTTCCTGAGCTGTGAGCCGCTGCTGGGGCCCATCGATCTGGCCGGAATGACCACCGACCCGCCCGGTAGCGGGTTCGCGCTGACCGACGGGTTCGGCGTGGTCGACGGGATGACGCCCCCCCGACTCCATCTCGTCATCGTCGGCGGCGAGAGCGGCCACCGCGCCCGCCCGACACACCCCGACTGGTTCCGCCAACTCCGCGACCAGTGCTCCAAGGCCGGCGTGATGTTCCACTTCAAGCAGTGGGGCGAGATGACAGACGCTGAGCACGCCCCCGACGACTTCGACGTGAGCGAGCCCAACAACGTCGAGGCCACCGTCTGGACGGATGGCTCGCGGATCCACCACGGACCGTGGGAGGGCGCCACCCGAGAGGGCGCGGAGTGGATGTACCGCGTCGGCAAGAAGCAGGCGGGGCGGCTGCTGGACGACGTGCTCCACGATGCGCTGCCGGCGTTCCCGGCTGTTGGAGGGCTGAGATGATGATGGATGACCTGATGTTACTCACGGTGAGCCTCGCCTGCGTGATCGCGGGGGCGCTGTGGCTGCTGCCGGGGGTGACGCTGTGACCACCTACCTGACGCCCTCGGCGGCGGCGCGGTACGTCGTGCAGATCCGAGGCTACACGCTCGGCCAGGCGCGGCGATGGCTGCACCGCCGGGGTCTGCTGCACTACACCCGATCCGGGGTGGTGGTGGTCCGTGAGGCGCTGATGGATGCGCTGGAATCGGGCGCGCTGTGGGGTGACGGATGAACAATCAACAGGGCGAGAGCCCGAGGAGAGAGCGATGACCCGAGAGGAGATCGAGGCGATGATTGACGACAGCAGGAACAACAACCCAGGCAGCCCCGAGCAGACCCGCCGGCTGGGGCAGGCGGTGTTATCCCTCCGAGCCCAACGGGACCGGGCCCAACGCGAGGTGCTGCGGGCGGCACAACGACTCGAGCCCGATGTGAACCCCAACGCCAGCGCGGGCGTGCTGGCGGAAGGGGTGCGGCTGGGGGTTGACGATCTGGAGTCGACGTTGGCGACCGTCACCCGCGAGCGTGACGAGGCGCGGGCCGAGGTTGCGGCGCTCAAGGAGGCGGGGGGGGCTGCGAAATCTTGACCTGAAAATGGGGTGGGGTGAAGAGTGAGCACTAACGCACGCACCGCCCTGCTCGCCCTGCCTGCCGAAGCGCGGACGCACCTGGCGAACGAGGCGCGGCGGCAGCGTTCGCCTACAACCTCTTGATGCCGGCTGGGTGGGTCTGTCAAAAGTTCGATGTGCCGGCCTCTGCTTGGGATCTCGACGAGAGGCACGCGCGCAAGTTGGCTTGTCACTTTGGAGTTTCGGCATTGCGGTTGAATCAGCGGTTGTTGTCGCTCGGGCTGCTAACCCTTCATGACGAGTTGTAGCAAAGCTAAAATAGCTAAGCGATATCATGCCGTTCTCTGAACCCGCGCACGATCATTTGTCGCAAACCGTGTACAGCGGCAGACCTTAGACTGTATCAGCGCTACGCTAAGGTATGGACGCGCTCGACGACATCACCGCAAGAGTCGCACTACTCAACAAGAGCGCCAAGCGTCGGCGCGCACTGATCAACCTCGCTGAGTCGGTGCGCGCCGGCCTGACGCTCGAACAACTACAAGAGGGGATCGCCATCCTCGCCGAGCTTCAGGCGCAGGGGGAGAGCGACCTGAACAGCCTCTTGGTTCTGGAGATAGAGCGCCTCGGACGCTCGAGCCCCCATTAGAGGTTGGACGCCTTGAGAGCCTCCCAGAGCTTCGTCTGTCTCACGGTGGGCAGGTTGTTCCACCACGAGCCCCAAGCGTCGTCAGCGTCCGAGTCAAAGCCGCTGAGGGTGTTGTTGTTCGCCGATGTGATGAGGTCGTCCAAGTCCGCGCGGGTGATGTCGGGTTGGCTCCAGTTGTGATCCGCCGGGCTGGAGCGTGCCCACGAGACTCCCCAGCCGAGGGAGGTCATTGTTCCAGATACCACCTTGAGGTGCTCTCCAACCTTGTAGTTATCTACGGCGTCGCCCATGCTTAGTGCTCCCGTTCCGGCTTGACTTTCGACAGCGAGGCCGGCGGTTGTTGTTTGTTGCCCGACGTCGACTGGCTATCAGTGAGCCTGCGCCGCCGGAATCGCCCGTTGAACCGCTCCCGTTCCTCGGGGTCGTTGCGCTTGATCATCGCCTCCAGGTCGGCGATCAGTTGTGCGGTCGATGGGTTCACGGGGTCACTCCGAGAGAGTTCAGATACCACACTACCAGTCCGGTCAGCAGAGACATTAGCACCGTACCAAGCCGGTTGTTGCCGGTGATGGTTTCGGTGATCGTCTTAACGGTTTCGGCACGTTGCGTGGTCGCCTGGGTCTGAGCGGCTACCGCATCCTCTGCGACGTCGGACAAGGGCGCGACGAGGGAGGCCAGCGCGTCAACCTGGGTCCGGATGGCGTACAAGTCCTCTCGGATTTCCCGGCTGGTTTTGTGGCTGCGCTCGTCGCGCTTTACCATGGTGCTGATTTCGGCTTGGACCGTCCCGAGGGTCTTCAGGACTTCGAGCAACACGGCGTCTGGAGATGGCTCGCTCATGGCCCCCAGCCCTGCGGCGGGTAGGCCGCGCTCTGCGGGTAGCGCTGCGCCTTCGCCGCGTGCTCGGCGGTGTTGCCGACAGCGAAGACGGCGATCACTGCGGAGACGATCGCGCCGTAGCCCGTCATCACGGCGCCGGCGTCCGCGTCGCCGGCGATCACTAGCACCATCGAGACGACGGCGGCAGTCACCAGCGCGGTGCAGGCCACAACCACCTTGCGCTGGCTGGCCTTGGCGGGGGGCGCCTCCAGCGCCTGGACGCGGCGCAGCAAGGCCAGCTCGGCGGGGGTCAGGCCGGCGAGCTGGGCGGCCTCCTCCGTTTCGCTGTCGAGGGGCAGCTGGGGCGATGTGTAGCCGTCGCCCATCACACCCTCGGAGGCCAACGCCACTCGCCGGGCCCCTCTCCCAAGGGGAGACTGGAGCCCGAGGCGAAGAATTTGTCAGGACTGACCACGAGTCCTGCGGCTGCGGGATCGCGGTAGGCGTCGTTGGCGGGGTCCAGGGTGACGGTGCAGCTGACACAGGTGTCACTCCACGCCTGGGTGACGACAGCGGGCCGCCAGATCGGCTCTTGGTCGGCGTTGTCGTTGATGTTGACGTGGATGACGCGTCCGATGGAAGGAGTCATGGTCTCTCGCTCGTTGTGCCCTCGCGGGCGGGTAAGGGGGCCCTCGCTCTGCGCGGCGAGGGTGTCTGTGCCGCTCATGCTGCCGCCAGATCGAGCGTGACGGTGCTGTCGCCGCACAGGTCGATGTTCCCGCCTCTCAGGAAGAGGTGCAGGCGGATCCCCCGGGTCAGTGGGTCTCGACTGCCCGAGTAGGTGCAGAGGAAGGAGGGCGTCAGGGTCGGGTGCTCCAGGTCGCCGTCCCAGCCCCAGACGTTCACGCCCTTGACCGTGCCGGGGTTGGGGCCGAGGCGGTACGGCTGCATCGTGAGCAGCGTGTGCTCCAGGCCGTCGACGCGCATCTCGTACTCGACGTGGCCATCCGCGATGCGCTCGCCGTCGACCGTGATGGGGGTGTGGACCATGCGCCACTGGATCAGGCGAGCGTTCATGCTGCGACTCCTTGCCCGTGGAGGAAGTCCTCGACGCGCAGCACGCTCTCCGGGTTGAACGCCACGCCGCCGCGCCGGGTCTCCGCGTGGAGGTGCACGCCGTAGCTGTGGCCGCTGTTGCCGAAGCGGCCCAACGGTTGACCCTCCTGGATGCGGCCGTCGCCGACATGGACCACCGAGAGGTGCCCGGCGAAGAACTCCAGCCCCCCAGGCTCGCGCAGGAGCATCCAGAAGCCGTAGCCACCGCCCCAGGGGTCCGCGGCGTTGAAGGCCACGACTTCACCCGGGCACGGCGCCAGGAACGCCGGCGGATCGGTCTCCCACCCCACGCCGGCGAGGTCGACGCCGGCGTGCTCCTGCGGCGGGTTGCCGCGAGGGCCGTAGCCGCTGGTGACCTGCCAGCCCGAGGGGAGCCGCAGCACGAAGGGAGCGCGAGCGGCGCCCCAGCTCGCCGCAGCCCGGGTCTCGGGGAGGCCGCCTTCGAGCACAGCCCAGGTGTCCGGACCGACGACGCCGTCCGGGGCCACGCCCAGGCGGCGCTGGTAGGCCTGGACGGCGGTGCGGGTGTCAGGACCGAAGAGCCCGTCAGGCTTCAGGCCGAGCAGACGTTGCAGCTGCTGGACGGCGGCACCTCGGGCGCCGTAGGCGAGCTGGGGGCGGTTCATGGATCTACCAGCAGCACGGCCTCACCCACCTGGGGGCCGGGGTCGCTCTCGTAGGCGCCCGTGCCGTCGTGGAGGGTGACGACTCCGTCCTGGACGCACACCAGCGCGCCGGCGGGGATCGTGACGCCGAGCTCGGCCAGGCGGGCGACCGCGTCGGCGACCAGCGGGGAGTCGGGGGTGGCGAGCCTCATACAGCCTCCAGCACGTAGAAGTCGGTGAGCAGGACATCGGCGGACGCGACCGGCACGACATCCAGCCGAGCCATCCTCACCGAGGTCCAGGGGTCGGTCTCGGCGGCGTCGTTGACCGCCTGGGGGATGTTCATGCGCTGGATGAGGCCGACGTCCTCGGGGTTATCGGCGAGTGCGGCGCCCACCTCGGCGCGGCCTTCGGCGTGCCAGCGAGAGAAGTCCAGCTCCACCCGGTAGGTCTGCGCCCCCAGCGCGGTGATCGTGGCGGTGTCGCCCTGCGTCCAGCCGCCGTTATAGACCTGCCAGCGGCCGATGTAGTTGGCCCCGCTCCGCTTGACGCCGACCTGCAGTGCGCGGGTGTACGTCCCCGTTGTGGAGTCGACGATCTGCATGAGCAGGCGACAACCGTCATCGATCGAGGTCGCCTTGATGATCCAGACGAGCCGCAGCCGCTGTCGCAGGTTCAGGCTCAGCGCGTCCAGGTCGACGGACACCCGGGTGACGCCACTGCAGACGATCTGCAGGCCGGTGCTGCCGTCGGTGGCCAGCGTCGATGCGTTGGCGCTGTCGACGGCGATGATCTCACTGCCATCGCTCAGGGTGTGCGTCGCGTCGCTGTTGCAGTCCTGAGCGTCGATGGTGGCGTAGTCGGCGTGGAGGCGAACACGCCAGATGCCTGTACTGTTGGACAGGTAGTCCGCGGCGACGCCGCCGAGCTGGGTGGCGAGCTGGGTGGCAAGCGAGAGAGCGACGCCAGCGCTCGCCATACCATCGCCGGCCATTGTGGAGGGTGGGCGCAGCATTAGCAGCTCCTGGTGGGGTGGTGGGTCATGCGCCGAACAGTGCGACAAAAAACCGCGCCGCGACTCGGCCGTTGTTGTTTCCGACCTCGCTGGCGTGCGCCTTGACCAGCGACCCTGGAGGCAATGTAATGCCGACGATCGGGTTCTCGGGCGCGCTCCACATCGATCCTGTGTCGTGGTTTCCCACCACGCGCACGCGCTCGCGCGTCCGCCAGGACGTTCCGGGGGTGGCGGTATCTATTTCCACGATCACCTCGTCCGCACTTCCACTACCAGCGCTCCAGCCGTAGATCACCGCGTGATCGACTACGGTGTCATCGGCCAGCGTCGCGGGGATTCGGTAGAACGCCTGGAGGCTCTGGCCTCTCGTTGCGTCGATGTACGCGACGCCAACACCACCCCGGCTGACCGTGATGTTGCCCGTGTTGGTCTCGTTGACCGCGGCGTTGGGGAAGCTGCCGGTGTTGTAGCTGGCGCGGGGCAGACAGAACGAGAACGCCGCCGAGGTCACCACAGGGGTGGTGCCGGTGAGCGTCACCGTCTCGGACAGCTCCTTGCCTGCGGCGTCGTAGCCGCTCAGAGTCAGCTCCCCGGTGTCGGCGACGTCGTCCGACACACACGAGAGTGTGCCCGCGCTGGCAAATATCCACTGGTCTCGCGTCTTGAGCGGCCACACATCGGAGTCCGCCCCGACGTTGTCGGCGTCGCCGAATTTCAGCACCCGACCGATCAGGCTGACGACCCCCGGGGATTGTGTCGTCAGGGTCTCGGCCGCCAGCGCCGCGGCGACGCTGGAGGGTGTGTGCGCGGGGTGCATCAGACTCTCCCCGACTGGTGTTTTTCGTAGCTACCCGCAGTGAGTGTCCCGCCGGTGACGTGCAGCGCAACGCGGCTCCCGGTGGCGGCCTGCGCGAGCACGTTACCGTCGGTGCTGGTTGTGAACGTGGTGCCAGCCTTCCAGGAGGTGCCGTCGTAGTAGTAGAATGTGCCAGCGGTAGCGCCGGCGAGGTGCCAGTAGAACAGCTCGTCGGCGTCATGGACGGCGATGCCGTGGCTGCTGGTCGAGGGCGCGCTGGCGAAGGCGGTAACCTGGCCGGCGGTGAGGTCGTTGCGGTGGGTTCGCATGAGGGACTCCTCAGCCGTGAGGACTGGTGGATGAGTTGGGCAGGAGGACGACGTCCACCACGGGGCCCCGCTGCCAGTCGGGCGCCTGGCGCACCACCATGCCGGTGCGCTGGATCAGCGGGCCGCCGGCGTCGCGGCTGTAGACGGTGGGGATCGTCACCTCGACGAGGGTGCCGAGGCCGAGGCGGTGATGGATGAGCCCGGCCATGGGGATGCTCAGACGCTCGGGCACCGTCGCGTGCCAGGGGTAGAGGCGCTCCGCGGTCTCCTGGCAGACGTTGTCCGTCAGGTGCCACGCGTGCGAGAGCGTGCGGGGGTAGAGGCTCGCCGGGTAGGCCGGCGCTGTGGTGATGTTGGTGCTGCCCAGTTCGGTGTGACTGCCCATGAGGGTGCCGTCCGCCTGGGTGGGGCCGTTGACGATGACGCCCGAGAGCTCGCTGGCGACCTGCGCGTCCCAGGCCTCCCAGGTCAACGGGCGGTCGCTGTCGATGTCGTCGGGGGTGATGCTCCAGAACGGGCCGACGATGGGATCACGCGGATCCTGTGCGGCCCTGCAGGTGATCTGCCCCTCGTGCACCGTCAGGAAGAAGCCCGCCTCGGCGAAGATGCTGCGGAGCTGGACGAACCCCGACGTGAGCGGCGCGGAGAGGATGAGGCTCCACTCGTACGTGCTCGAGGGGAAGTTGACGCCCTCGATGTACTGCCCGATATCGACGTGGTCGATCAGGTGATCCGGGAGCGCCAGCCCCCACGCCTCGGGCAGGACGTCATAGGTGCCGTTGATGCCGTTGCCGGTGCTCGTCAGGATCTGCCGAATCAGATCCAGCGGATGCCCGCGCAGGAGCGACAGGAAGGTCACCGTGTCGCCGCTGTTGGCGTCCACCCGGGTGGTGCCGTAGCGGTTCGCCCCGGGGGTATCGATCGTCATGCTGCTGGCGCCCTTCGCCGAGCCCACGAGGTAGAAGGGGTCGCCACCGCCCGTGGGGGTCACCATCACGAGGTACTCACCGCCGGTCGGACGGCCGAGCGCCGCGGTGCTGGCGAGGCTGATCGACCCATCCGGTGAGACCGAGTCGTAGTCCGCTGAGAGCGTGGTGGTACTGCCAGCCGCGTACGTGCCGCTGAACAGCAACAGGTTGCCGTTCTGGGTGTCGAAGCGACTGGGCAGACTGAACAGGTCCGCGCAGCCCAGGCGGAACACCGGGCCGGCGGCGTCGGGCGCGGTGACGTTCACCAGGCGCCCGAGGGCGACCCGCTCGAAGGCGTCGCGCTCCCAGCCCGGGGCGCCCATGAGCAGCGAGATGGGAGAGCCCCGTCGTACCGTCTCCATCAGGCCCTCGATGTCGGTGGTGTTCAGGTCGACACTGAACGCACCCACCGTGGACTCCCAGGACCGAGGGTTCACGGACTGCGCCTGGAAGCGGACGGCCACATGACCGCCGTCCGTACCGATGATCTCGCCGGGGATCGTGCCGCTGCCGCCGGGGGCCTCGGGGATGGTCTCCACCTCAAGCATGTAGCGGGGGTACAGCGTCTGCCCGCTGGCCAGCCACGTCTCGAAGGCGCCGCCCCAGCTCACAGGTGACCGCCTTGGCCAGCGGTCGTCTGTCCGCCGATGGTCTCCAGGTCCAGGTCCGCCGAGCTCGTCACGTCGCCCCACACCGATCCGGTGCCCGCGCCGTTGCCGAGGGTGTCAATCCGCCCGGTGTCCATCTCCAGCGTCATGTCCAGGGTGAAGTGACGGCCCCGCTCGACCGTGAGCAGCTTGCGGCCGCGCTGGTCTTGCGGGAGCACCATCACCGGCCAGAAGTCCCGGGTGTGCAGGAGCGCCGGCGCCGCGGCGTCGATGCTGACCGCGCTGCCAAAGCTCACGGTGTTGCCCGCGCTGGCGTAGCCGCTCACGGCCAGCAGCTCCCGGCGCCGCTCGGGGTACGCCCCCTGGATCCACACCTCGTCGCCCGAGGCCGGCAAGGGGTTCGTCTCGAAGGCGCCACCGAACAGATCGCCCTGGGTCTGGGCGCTGCCGTCGTTCTGCTCGACCGGGCCCACCGCGAAGGACGCCCACGCCTTGTCCTGGTCCAGCGCCACTGCGCAGACCCCGCCGCGCTTCAGGTGGTCGATGAAGCCGCGAAGCTGGCGCTCGACGAGGGCGCCGGCGCTGCTGTACCGCCTGAGCTTGCGGAAGTAGAGCCGCAGCCTCGGAGCCGTCCGACCGACCACCGTGTAGTCCCGCCCGGTCTGGGAGATCGCCCCGGACGTCTCCACCAAGGGGTCGTCGTCGAAGTCGGTCACGTCGTCGCACAGCGCGCTGAAGTCGATCGTCTTCAACAAGCCGCCCGCCACCGGGTAGAAGTAGAACTTCGGCGCGCCCATCAGCCGCTCCCGGGGCGGGTGCCGTTGGGCCCGCGCTCGATGTCGATCCGGTCAATGAGCTGCCCGAGGTCGCCACCGAGGATGACCCGGACCTCGCCACCGCCAGGACCAGCACGAAGCGGGGCCTGGGGGCGGGTGATGCTGCTCGACGTCCGGGTGCTCCGCTTGCTGCTCTCCAGTGCGTTGGTGAGCAGGGCCCCGCTCTCGAAGTCATCGATGAGCTGACCAGCCGACGCCCCCGAGGTAATCCCGGCCGCGTCCAACACAGTGCGCCCCCGCTCCCCAGGCGCCAGGATCTCATACAGCCCGGACACGATGCCCTTGACGAGCGAGGCGAAGATCTGCGGCGCGCTGGCGATGAGCGCGGGGATCAGCTCCGTCACCAGCGACACCGCGAAGTCGGGGATGATCTCGCTCAGAATCTCCGGCAGGTCTTCTATCCCTGTCCTGACCGCCTCGGTGAAGGTGTCCAGCATGTCCCCGACGCCGTCGGCGCCGAGTGTGCCCACGTTGGCCACGCCGCCGAGCAGACCGCCGCCCGGGATGAGCGAGAGCAGCGGGTTGACGTTGCCGGTCGCCAGGCCGCCGAGAGCGCCGGCACCCGCCTGAGCTCCTGGCACGGCGTTGGGGTTGTCGTGCTGAAACCGCGACGCCCGCGCCTGGGCACGCTCCAGCAAGCTGAAGTCGCCGAAGTCCAGCGCGGCCGTGAGTCCGGAGAAGCCGCTGTCAACGGAGGTGCCGCTGATGGCGCCGGGATCCGTGAGCTTGTTGAGGAGGCCGCCGTCCGTCCATCCGTCGCTACCGGTGCCACCGGTACCGGTGCCGGTCGCGCCGTCGAGTAGCCCGGCCTCGCCCGAGAGCAGCTCCAGCTCGGCCTGAAGCATGGCCGCGCCCTTCTCCTCCAGGGCGGCGAGCTGCTCACGCTGGGAGATCATGACACGCTGGATGTTGACCAGTTCCTGCTGTTTGTCGACGCCCTTGCGCTGCTCGGCGATGCTGCCGTGACTGAGGCGCTCGATCTCAGCGCGGAGGTCGCGCTCAGTCTTCAGCGAGTCATTCAGGCCGGTCTGGAGGTGCGCCTTTAGGGGGTTGATCGCGTCGTCAACGGTGCTCTGCGCCTGGAGCCCGAGTAGCGCGGATTCGTTGAGTTCACCCGAGGCGATGCCGGCACGGATCGACTGCAAGGTCTCAAGCTGCTCCAGGTTGCTCAGAGCCGCGGCGACCCGAGCCGACTTCTCGGCGGCGCTCTCGACGGCCTCCTCAGCCTCGCGGGCGGCGTCCGCGTAGTTACGCCAGATGAGCGCGCCTGCGGCGATGGCGATCCCGACCGGCCCGAGCACCGCCGCCAGCCGAGGACCAGCGCGGGAGACAGCTTCGAGGCCGCCTGCGGCGTCGCCTGCGACGCGGGCCATGTCCGCCAGCTCGGGGGAGACCAGCTCCAGCGCGCCCGCCAGGCCCTGCAGGATGCTGTCGGTTTCGCCGGCGCCGTCCTCGACGCGCTTGAGCTCGTGGCTCGCGTTCCCTGCAGCGTCCCCCACGCCCTTGAGGTCACGCTCGGCGCGCTGGGCGGCGTTGCCCATCTCGCCGAGGTTAGCGGCGGCGCGGTCGGCGCCCTGCAGGTCGATGAAGTACTGGACGCGGTCAGCCACGGGACACCCCGCAGCGCGGAGCTACTCGGGGCAGCCCTCGCCGGCGTAGGTGCAAAGCATGGCCTCGTCGCGGTAACAGGGCGCGTCGTGTGACACCCCGGCAGCCGCCAGCAGACGCCAGCCTTCGGCGCTGGTGCACGCCTCGATCATGATCGCTTCGCAGTTCTCCCAATAGGCAGTCGGCCCCTTGAACGACTCGACCGGGCCTTGCGAGCAACGCTGTAGCCCTGTGGCCATTGACGCCACCCGGTGCTTCTCCGCGTTTGTCATCTCGCAGGACTCCGGCGGACACTCCACGGCCGCCGGCTCGCTCGCGCAGCCCCACAGGCTCATCAGCACCATGAACACAGACACCTCCCGGTGCGTAGCCTACACGGTGCCAGCGCGGAGTCTTCACGTCAGCCCGCGTCCCTGGCGTCGACGACGACGTCTGAGCCTTCGTCGATACGGCGCCGCGACCGCTCCCGATCGGCCCCTTTGCCGGCGCGGAGGCACCCCAGCGAGAAGCAGAGCTGCTCCTGCCCGAGGTCGAGCACTTCGTGGGGCCACTTGCCGTATCGCCGGGCCAGATCATCCAGCTCCTCCGCTTGCGTCGGGTCCAGATCGAAAGGAGTCCACCTGCCGGCGCAACGCCTCCCCGCTCACCTGACGGCGGGCCGCGCGAATGAGCGCCTCACGGATGGTCACAGGGACGTCCCAGAACCGGATCGACTGGACGCCCTCGGGGGGCTCGGGGCTGCCGTCGACGACAAAGCGGACCCGGGCGGGCTCGCTGTCGCCAGGCGGGACGCAGTAGGTGACGCAGGCGATCACCAGCGCGGCATCCTGCTGATCGCGCAGGATGCGGCGGCGCCCTCTCTCCCCGTCGGAGAGGTTCTTCCACTCCTCCTGTACCTGCCGCTCGATCGCGGCCTCCAGCGCGGCGGTGCGCTCCGGGCTCTCTGGAGCGTCGAGGATCTCCTGCTCCTTCGTGCCCCGCAGCTTCGAGGCCGCAGGAGCGACCATCAGGAGGTACAGATGCTGCCACCGGTCGAAGTCGCGCCCACGGGGCTGCTGAAGTCGCCACACCGCGCCGTCGCTGGTGACGACCTCGGCGTGGGTGGTGTCCTGGATGGCGTCGAAGTAGGAGGGCATCAGTTCGCAATCCCGCTGGCGTTCTCGTTGACGATCACCACGGCCAGCGCTTCGTCGGAGCCGTCCGCCCGGGGGGCGAAGGTGATCTCTCGGGTGAGCGCCCCACCGGACCGGATGGGCTCACTGATGTTGGTGATCCGGGCGTTCCGCAGGGTGAACGTGAGGCTCAGGGAGCCGTTGGCGTAGGGGATCACCAGGTCGCTCTCGGTGCCGGCCTTCCACGCGTCGTAGAAATCGTCAATATTGGTGTCGTAGAAGCTGACGACGGCGCCATAGACCCGGTCCCCGCTCTCGACGAAGCTGTCGACGGTGACCGCCTTCGTGTAGACGCGCTCCAGGCCGTTGTTGCCGGTGACTCGCACGGACGTGGGCTTCAGGTCCGCGATGCTGTTCCACGTCGTCGAGCCGAGGTGGTAGTGCAGAATCGGGTCATCGGTGGCGCCGTAGCTCGGGGTGCCCTTGCTCGGGCGCGTCGAGTCCTTGCCCCAGAGGCCGAACGTGAACACCGCCCGCTTCGAGCGTGTCGAGGACTCGAAGGTCCAGTCCGGGATCTGACAGCCCACCGCGAGCTCGCTGGTAGCGTTGCTGCCCCGGATGCCCTCGACGGTGAGCCCAGTGGGGAGCGCGGCGGGATCGTAGGTGTGGGTGTAGTCGCTGCCGACGGGGCCCGTGCTGCCGACGCTGCCCAGCGCGTGCTTCAGCACCATCCCGAACCGGGTGTAACTGGCGAGCAGGCTGACGCTGTCGGAGAACTCCCGGCTGTCGATGCTGTTGCGCTTCGCCGAGCCAGCGCCGGATCGGTACAGATCCTGGTAGTCGGAGGAGGCGGTCTTCAGCGAGGGGTTCAGCCCGATCGCGGGGCGCCACACAGCGCGCGCTACCGCGGTGCCGAAGGTCGACTCTTCGCCGAATCCGACAGCGCCATTACGGGGGGTGTTGATAGCCATGTGGGGCTCCTGTCAGGTGTCGTCGACGTCGCGGACGCGGACGCGGAAGCGGGCGTTGAGGGTCTGCCCCTCGGTAGTACGGA
>Ga0316203_1001030_pt1 | contig 23356 bp, 39 predicted proteins | sample 6monrhotite_MG_FD_204940 | JGI IMG/M metagenome (GOLD analysis project Ga0316203, IMG submission 204940) | Microbial mat bacterial communities from mineral coupon in-situ incubated in ocean water Damariscotta River, Maine, United States -... | ecosystem: Environmental > Aquatic > Marine >... | reverse complement strand
TAGATGAATATTTAGATATTGTTAAACCATTATTTGGTGAAACAGGAGAAAAGGTAACTAATAAAATAAAAGAGTATGAAGATGAACTTGAAAAATATGCAACTGGTGGCAGAGTTAATTTTTTAGATGGTGGTGATACAAAATATAATGCGATGGTTACAGCTAAGTATATTGAACTAGGTGGTAAAGAAGGAACTGGTATGGATATAGATTCTTTTGCAAAAGAATATTTTCCTAAGTTTGCTGATGGAGGCCGAGCACAATTTGGTATAGGCTCCTTGGATCCTGATGCAGAACTAAGTGAAAGGGTAAAAGAACTTATGGACGATGGTTATGAATTTGGTGAAGCAGTTAAAAAAGCTATGGAGGAAACAAGAAAAAACCAAGGTAGTGGTACAATGCCTAAATCTGAAAAATGGATGAGAGAATATTTCTTCGATGGTAAAGGTGGATATGATGATAGAATGTCATATAAAGAATTTGCTTTAGGACCAGGACAAGAATTATACAAAAGACTTGGTAATGACTAAAAGACTAACTAGAACAATTCCTCCGGAATCAGGGCCCATGCCTCAGGGGTTGAATATTAACTATAATGGTGTTAAACAGATAAAACTTACGGAGAAAAAATATAATGGCAGATATAGACAAAGCACTTCCAAACGAAGTTCGAAAAACAGTTAATGTTCCTGGTGAAGAACAGATACAAGAAGAAATTGTAGAAGAAGCTCAGGTACAAGAACAGTTACCTGATGATGTTGAAGTTTCAGAAAATGAAGATGGATCAGTAGATATTAATTTAGATCCTGCTGCAGCATCACCTGAAGGTGGTGATGAGCATTATGCAAACTTAGCAGATTTTTTACCTGACGATGTACTTGGAAGATTAGCATCAGATTTATCTAGTAAGTATCAAGACTATACTTCTTCAAGAAAAGATTGGGCACAAACTTATACACAAGGTCTAGACCTTTTAGGTTTTAAATATAATAATAGAACTGAACCATTCTCAGGAGCATCAGGTGCAACACATCCAGTTCTTGCAGAAGCAGTTACACAGTTTCAAGCTTTAGCTTACAAAGAATTATTGCCAGCGAATGGACCAGTTAGAACACAAACGGTAGGTGTATCAACTCCAGAAAAAACGCAACAAGCAACTAGAGTAAAAGATTTCATGAACTACGAGTTAATGGAAAAAATGAGAGAGTACGAACCAGATTTTGATCAGTTATTATTTAACTTACCATTAGCAGGTTCTGCTTTTAAAAAAGTCTACTATGACGATATGGAACAAAGAGCCGTAAGTAAATTTGTTCCTGCAGATGATTTAATTGTTCCGTACACAGCTACCTCATTAGACGATGCGGAAGCAATTATTCATCGTGTAAAAATTTCTGAAAACGATTTAAGAAAACAACAAGTTGCAGGTTTTTATAAAGATATAGAAATTGGAAAACCTGGAGACAAAGAAACTGAAGTTGAAAAAAAAGAAAGAGAACTTGAAGGAGTAACAAGAACTGCAAACGAAGATGTTTATACATTATTAGAATGTCATATTGATTTAGACTTGGAAGGTTTCGAAGACATAAATCAAGAGACTGAGGAACCATCAGGAATTAAAGTTCCATACATTGTAACATTAGAAGAAAATTCAAGAGAAGTTTTATCTATTAGAAGAAACTATGAAGTAGGTGATGCAAAGAAAAATAAAATTAATTATTTTGTACACTTTAAATTTTTACCAGGTCTAGGTTTTTATGGCTTTGGTTTAATTCACATGATTGGTGGATTATCCAGAACTGCAACTTCTGCATTAAGACAATTGTTAGATGCAGGAACTTTATCTAACTTACCTGCAGGATTTAAAATGCGTGGTATTAGAATTAGAGATGATGCACAATCAATTCAACCAGGTGAATTTAGAGATGTAGATGCACCAGGTGGTAATTTAAGAGATTCATTTATGATGTTACCATTTAAAGAACCATCAGCTACATTATTAAACTTGATGGGTATTGTTGTTCAAGCAGGACAAAGATTTGCATCGATTGCAGATTTACAAGTTGGTGATGGTAATCAACAGGCAGCAGTTGGAACTACAGTTGCGTTATTAGAACGTGGAAGTAGAACAATGTCAGCTATTCACAAAAGAATTTACTCTGCTCTTAAACAAGAATTTAGATTACTAGCTAGAGTATTCAAGTTATATCTACCACCGGAATATCCGTATGATGTAGTTGGGGGTCAAAGAATGATTAAACAAACAGACTTTGATGATAGGGTAGATATATTGCCAGTTGCTGATCCCAACATTTTTTCACAGACTCAGCGTATTTCCCTCGCGCAAACTGAGTTGCAACTGGCACAATCAAATCCACAAATGCACAATTTATATAATGCATATAGAAATATGTATGAAGCATTAGGTGTAAAAGATATTGATCAAGTATTAGTTAAACCAATGCAACCTATGCCAAAAGATCCAGCATTAGAACATATTGATGCATTGGCTGGAAGACAATTTCAAGCTTTTCCTGGTCAAGATCATAGAGCTCACATTACAGCTCACTTAAATTTCATGGCAACAAACATGGCTAGAAATAATCCTATGATTATGGCAAGTTTAGAGAAAAATATTTTTGAACATATTAGTTTAATGTCTCAAGAACAGATTGAATTAGAGTTTAGAGACGAATTAATTCAATTACAACAGATGCAACAAATGGCACAACAGAATCCTGCACTACAACAACAGGTTCAAATGCTTACTCAGAAGATTGAAGCAAGAAAAGCTCAGTTGATTGCAGAGATGATGGAAGAATTTATGAAGGAAGAAAAAGAAATTACTTCACAATTCGACAATGATCCTATTGCAAAACTAAGATCAAGAGAATTAGACCTTAGAGCAATGGAAAATCAACGTAGAAAAGAGCAAGATCAAGAGAAAATTAATCTTGATAAGATGAAAGCAATGATGAATCAGTCAAATCAAGAAGAAAAACTTGAACAAAACGAAGATTTAGCAAATTTAAGAGCTGATACATCAATTCAAAAAACTGTTTTGAGTAAAACTTTACCCAATGCAAAAGATATGATGCCAAATGTCGAAATTATTCGTAGTGGAAACGAATAAGAATGACAAAATACTAAAAAAAGGTTACTATAAAACAACTAAGGAGAAAAATTATGGAAAAATTAGATAAAATTGTTCAGATCAAGTCAGAAGACAAGATGAATCTTGAAATTGACCCAAGATCTAAGACAACAGCTGATGGTGCTTTCAACTACATCGCAAAAGGTGAAGAAGTTGAAGTAAGAGGTACTAAAAGAATGCTGAAAGAGAAGTCTAAAAAAGCTAGATGGATCTAACATGTGGTTATCGGCAATTAAATTAGCCGTTTCTGCTGGAAGTAAGATTTATGCTAACAAGCAGAAGACGAAAATGGCAATGAGTGAAGCACAACTCATGCACGCTACAAAAATGGCCCAAGGTCAGGAAGCTTACCAAGGAAAACTTTTAGAAGCCAGACAATCGGACTGGAAGGACGAGGCCGTTTTGATAATTTTAAGTTTGCCCGTTTTGGTGCTTGCTTGGGCAGTCGTATCGGAAGACCCAACAGCGATGGACAAGGTAAAATTATTCTTTGATATGTTCTCGCAGCTCCCGTCATGGTTCACAAATTTGTGGATACTTGTCGTGGCGAGTATTTATGGTATAAAGGGAACACAAATATTTAGAGGAGGAAAAAAATAATGAGAAAAAAGTTTGGTAACGGCGGCAATGGTCTAACTAAAGCACAAAAAACTTTACCACCAGAATTAAAAAAGAAAATTTTAATGTCTAAAGGTAAAAAGAAAAAATCTAAATCAATGATGAAGAAAGCAATGGGTATTGCGTAATGGCTAAACTCTGTGCAAAAGGAAAAGCAGCAGCAAAAAGAAAGTTTAAGGTATATCCTTCAGCTTATGCGAATATGTATGCTTCAGGTGTTTGCTCAGGTAAAATAACACCAGGTGGCAAAAAAGGTAGTCGTAAAAAAGCTTCTAATGGTGGTCACATGGTTGGCATGGCCAGAAGGAAAAGATGTGCGTAGAAATTTTGCAGAAGGTGGTTTAAGAAAATGGGTATCGGAGAAATGGGTAGACATTGGAGCACCGAAGAAGGACGGGAAATATCAACCTTGCGGAAGAAGCAAAGGGAGCAAGAGAAAATATCCAAAGTGCGTCCCACTTGCAAAAGCCACACAGATGACAAAGTCTCAAAAGGCGAGTGCTGTCAAACGAAAAAGAGCTGCAGGTAACCCGGGCGGTAAACCAACTAACGTTGCAACATTTACAAAAAGAACTAAAAAAGCTATGGGTGGATATACTGGACCAGCAATTAATTCTAATTATGGTGGAGTAACTTTAAATAATCCATCTTATGGAAAATATTATAAAGGTATGATTTAATGAATTTAGAAAAAGATTTACAAAGATTAAGAAAAGAAAAAGCATTAAAAGAATCTGCTATTGCTCAACTTAGAAAAAGAAGTAAAGACTCTATTGCAAGACCTAGAGCAGAAAAAAATATTTTATCTACTAATCCAGAGATGCAAAAAATATAATGAGAAGAGAAGATAAACAACCACCTAAAACTAAAAAATATTTTAGAAAAACTGAATCTGGTGCGGGTATGACTAAAGCAGGTGTTGCTAGATACCGAAGAGAAAATCCAGGTTCTAAATTAAAAACAGCCGTGACTGGTAAAGTGAAACCGGGATCAAAAGCTGCAAACCGTAGAAAGTCATACTGTGCAAGAAGTGCAGGACAAATGAAAAAATTTCCTAAGGCTGCAAAAGATCCTAATTCTAGACTACGTCAGGCTAGAAGAAGGTGGAAGTGTTAGATAGATTAGTATATAGATTTTTTGGTTTTTTAGACGATGCCGTTGCATTTGTCGAAACAGGTGCTATAAGAATGACTGAATGGTGTTGGCATTCAAGAGTTAATTTATTAAATAAAAGGAGAAAGAAAAATGCAAAACGAAGAATTAATAATATTAAATAAACTACAAAAACATCTTAAAGAATCTTATCAATCTATCGGTGATAGTATGATCGCTGGAGGTATTGACAATATGGAAAAATACAAGTATATGATGGGACAGGCACATGCCTATTTAAGAATATCACAGGAAATATCATCCCTGCTAAACCCTAAGAAGGAGAAAAAAAATGATACTGAAAGACCAGAAAACGTCGTCGACTTCGGAAGCCCCAAAAGTTAAATCTGCATTATTAGATAAATACGAAGAAGACCATAAAAAAGAAGTAGACGGTTATGAACGTCTAAAGAAAAAAGAATCAAGTAAATTACCTGCACCTACTGGATGGAGACTTTTAGTTCTACCATTTAAAATGCCAGAAAAAACTAAAGGTGGATTATATTTAGGACAAGATACTTTAGAAAGACAACAAGTAGGTTCTACTTGTGGTTTGGTTTTAGCAATGGGACCACATTGTTATGACAAAGAAAAATTTCCTGAAGGAGCCTGGTGTAAAAAAGGTGACTGGGTAATTTTTGCAAGATACGCTGGATCAAGAATACAGATAGATGGTGGGGAAGTAAGATTGCTAAATGATGATGAAGTTTTAGCAACCATCGATAAACCCGAAGATATACTTCATCAATATTAATCATAGTAACACTAGGAGGAAACTATGCCAGACTTAGATAATAATAAAGTCGATATCGATACATCAGGGCCATCAATGGACGTCGATATAGCTGAAGAAAAAGATTCAGCTGAAATTGAACAACCTGAAGTAAAAGAAGAACCAACAGTAAGAGCTGTTGAAGAAGAAACAACTTCTGAAGTAGAAACCAAAACGGAAGAAAATGTTTCTGAAGAAAAAACAGAAGAACCAAAAGATGAACTTCAAGATTATTCAGATAGTGTTCAAAAAAGAATAGCTAAACTGACTAAAAAATGGAGAGAAGCTGAACGTCAAAAAGATGAAGCTTTAAATTATGCTAAGTCAGTTATAACGGAGAAAGAAAGAGCAGAGCAAAAACTTTCTAAGATGGAACCAAGTTTATTAAAAACTACAGAAGATAGTATTAAATCTGGTTTAGAATCTGCAAAAGCAAAATTAGCTGCAGCAAGAGAAGCTGGAGATATTAATGCTGAAGTAGAGGCTCAATCTTTAATTTCTGAATATGCATATAAACAAGCTAGATTTGTTGAAGCAAAAGCTGAATCAGAACTATACGCTCAGAAAAAAGAAACAGAAATTCAACAACCTCAAGTTAATTTACAACAAAGACAAGAAGTAGCTACTGGTACACCTGATCCTAAAGCTGAAGCATGGGCCCAAAAAAACTCATGGTTTGGTCAAGATTCAGCAATGACTTATACTGCTTTTGATCTTCATAAGAAATTAACTGAACAAGAAGGTTTTGATCCAAGTAGTGAAGAGTATTATTCTGAAATAGACAGAAGAATAAGACTTGAATTTCCACAGAAATTCGCTACAATAGAACCTACGGAAACGGCTAAACCGGTACAGACAGTTGCATCTGCAAAAAGAAGTACTAAATCTGGTCGCAAAACTGTGAGGCTCACACCATCACAGGTAGCAATTGCTAAAAAATTAGGTGTGCCACTCGAAGAGTATGCGAAACAATTAAATATCACGAAGGAGGTATAAGCATATGGAAAATAATAACGATAAAAGAACCTCGCGTGCGAGTCAAACTAGAGAAAAAACAGCTCATAAAAAAGTTTGGACTCCACCATCAAGTTTAGATGCACCCCCTGCGCCAACAGGATTTTTACATAGATGGATAAGAGTTGAATCTTTAGGATTCCAAGACACTAAGAATGTTTCTGGAAGAATAAGATCAGGATACGAGCTTGTAAGAGCTGATGAATATCCAGACTCAGACTTTCCAATTGTAGATGATGGCAAATATAAGGGAGTGATCGGAGTTGGTGGCCTTGTGCTAGCAAGGGTACCGGAAGAGATCGCAAAACAACGTGCTGAGTATTATAGAAAACAAGCTCAAGACAACGTTGAGGCAGTAGATAACGATCTTATGAAGGAACAGCACCCAAGTATGCCTATCAATATTGATAGACAAACGCGTGTAACTTTTGGTGGTTCAAAGAAAAGCTAATTATTTAGTAATTCCTACCCAACAAGAAATACACTTAAACTAACAATGTCTAAGGAGGACAACTACTATGGCAAACCAAGACAGCGCTTTCGGTTTGAGAGCAATTGGTAAAGTTGGACAAAATAGAGATAACCAAGGTTTAAGTGAATACAGTATTGCCGCTAACGATACTACTACGATTTATTTTCAAGACCCAGTTAAAGCAACTGCGGCTGGAACAATAGATCAAGGTGCAGCTGGTGGAAATATCTTAGGTTCATTAAATGGTGTATTCTATACTGATCCAACTACAAGCAAACCTACATTTGCAAACCACTATTCACAAGTTAACGCTTCTGATATAGTTGCATTTGTATCTGATGACCCTTATGAAAGATTCGAAATCCAATCTAACAACACAGCTGCTTCAGCGCAGACTGATGTTTTTATGAATGCGGATATTGAATTAACTGCGGGTGATTCAGCAAACTACGTCTCAAAAGCAGAGCTTAATGATTCTACATTAGTTTCAACAGCTGCTCAGCTTAGAGTCTTAGGTGTTTCTAAAAATCCTGACAATAATGACTTAGCTTCTGCTAACGTAAACTTTATTGTTATGATTAACGAACACAATCTTAAAGTAACAACAGGTATCTAATAAAGGAGAACAACTATGGCGATATCACGAGGACAACTAGTTAAAGAACTAGAGCCAGGTTTGAATGCTTTATTCGGCCTGGAATATAAACGTTATGAGAATCAGCATGCTGAAATCTACACGACTGAATCTTCAGACAGAGCGTTTGAAGAAGAAGTTATGTTATCAGGTTTCGCAAATGCTTCAGTTAAACCTGAGGGTTCTGGCGTAAGTTTCGACAATGCACAAGAAACTTTTACAGCTAGATACACTCACGAGACTGTTGCACTTGCATTCGCGATCACTGAAGAAGCGATCGAGGATAATCTGTATGACAGACTTGCGTCTAGATACACAAAAGCACTTGCTAGATCTATGGCGAACACTAAACAAGTTAAGTCAGTGGTACCTTTAATTCAAGGTTTACCAACTAACAATAACTTCAATTCAGGTGACGGTGTTAGTTTATTTAACACATCTCACCCTACAATTGCAGGGACAGTAGCTAATACTTTAGCAGTACAAGCTGACTTAAATGAAACATCACTAGAGCAATCTTTAATCGACATTGCTGCAATGACAGACGAAAGAGGTCTGAAAATTGCTGCAAGAGGTGTTAAAATGATTGTACCTAGTGAAAACCAGTTCAATGCTGAAAGACTTATGAAGTCTCAAGGTAGAACTGGAACTGCAGATAATGACATTAACGCTATTGCGTCAATGGGAATGGTTCCTCAAGGTTACAGAGTGAACAATTTCTTAACTGACCCAGATGCGTTCTACATCATTACTGACGTGCCAAATGGTATGAAGTACTTTGACAGAGCGCCGATTAAAACGGCTATGGAAGGTGACTTTGATACTGGTAACGTAAGATACAAAGCTAGAGAAAGATACTCTTTTGGAGTTTCTGACTATAGAGGTATCTTCGGTGTTGAAGGTGTTTAATCACTAATTAGAATATTTGAGGCGGACATAGTTCCGCCTCATTTAGAAAGTAAGATAACAAATCCATGAAAAAATTTACAATTACAATATTCGCTTACGATCATTACGCAAAATTTGAAGTATCATCTAACGATGATCCTATTTCCCTTGAACAGGCCATAGTTGACAAACTAGGAGAAAATGTTATAAAATGGGAATATGTCGGAGAAAATGTATATGCCTCTGACAAATATAGAATAACCTATGAGGAGGTTATAAATGACGATGCAACCACACATCCAGGAACTTTACAACAAGAAAAAGTCACTGGATCTCAAATGGGAGCAAGAGCATCTTAACGAGGGTAGATATACTCTTGATATGGTGAGGATCGACGACGAAGTAAAAAAGATCGTTCAGCATATTAAAAAAGCAGAAGCTAAACAAGCACATCTGCAGAATAAAGTTGAGGCAATCGCTCCTACAGTTTCAGTAGCTACTTAATAAAAAGCTACATCGTTGGAAAAAATCCACTCCACACTACAGGCTCTCTTGCACTCTACTAAAAAGTAGTGTATAAAAAATACACTATACATATATTAATTTTCTGCATAGACGCAGTATAGTCGACGGCCTAGAGACTATGTAGAATTAACTAGGAGAACAATCATGGCTAACACAACCTTTTCAGGACCGGTCATTTCTAAAAATGGCTTTATAGGTACTGGACCAGGATCAACTGTTGCATTAACAGCTAATACTACATTAACTGTAAATGATCACGCAGGAAGAATCCTTTTAACTCAAGACGCAGATGGTATTTTTACTTTACCATCAATCAATGCAAATGCTAACGGAGCTACAGCAGGTGCTACAGACTACAACAATCTAAATAACATTGGTGCAAGTTTTTACTTTTATGTAGACTTAACTGCAACTGATGTTCAAATCGTAACTGATGGAACTGATAAGTTCACAGGTGCCGCTATGATCGCTGTAGACAATGGAGCTAAAAAAGCTTTCTTTCCAGCAGCAGCAAATGATGTACTTTCTATGAATGGAACAACAACTGGTGGAATCGTTGGTTCTGTAATTCAAATTACAGCACTAGAATCTGCTCAGTATTTGGTACACAATACTTTGATCCTTGGATCAGGAACTATTGTTACTCCATTTAGCGATACGTAATAAATAATTAATTTGTGTGAGTCTTCGGACTCACACAAGTTTTAAGGAGAATTAAATATGAGATCAGATGTAAAAGCGATTCAGATAACAGCAACAGGTCAAGTGTTTGGTGGAAGAACAAGACTAAGAGGAATTATTCTTTCTAACACAACAACTACTACTGATACAGGATCAATAACTTTACAAGATATCAGCGGAACTCAATTTACTGCAGAGGTTCCTCCAGGAGATGTTTTTACTTTTAATATGCCTGAAGATGGAATTTTATTTAAATCTGGAATGACTTGTAGTGCTATCACTAGTGCTAAATCAACCGTGTTAATAGATAAGTAAGGAGACAAAATGGATTCAGATCAGAAGACATTAAACATGACAACAGTAGGAGCTAATACTTTGGCTAGAGCTGGTAGAGCTAGAATTACTTCAATTCAAGGATTGGGTATAGCAGCATCTACAATTATTTTTTATGATGCAGCAACCGTAGGTGCAGCAGGAGCTGGAAATTTAGTAGCTACTTATAAATATGGAACTGAAGGATTAGAAGTTTATATTCCAGGTTCAGGTATTAAGTTTGAAAATGGTATTGTTTATAATTTAGCAGGAGCAGGTGGAAGCATTACAGTAACTATAACAGGAGCTTAATGGCAACTTCAGGAACTACAGTCTTTGAAAAAAATTTTGCTATCGATGATATAATCACCGAAGCTTATGAAAGATTAGGACGTTTTGATTATTCAGGTAATGATATAAAATCTGCAAGACGTTCTTTAAATATTATGTTTCAAGAATGGGCAAACAGAGGTTTGCATTTTTGGGAAGTTGGAAATAATGATATCACATTAGTTAATGGTCAAGCTGTCTATACAATGTATAGATCAACGTCTGATGGAACTTCAGATGCAACAGCAGTTTATGGTGTTGATGATATATTAGAAGCTGTTTATAGAAACTCTTCTTCAACTGATTTTCCATTAACAAAAATAAATAGATCTGCATATCAAGGTCTTTCAAATAAAACAAATACAGGAACTCCTACACAATATTTTGTACAAAGATTTATTGATAAAGTAACTATTACTTTATACTTAACTCCAGGTGCCTCTGAAGCCGGAAACAAACTTAATTATTATTATGTAAAAAGAATTCAAGATGCAGGAGCTTATACTAATGAAGCTGATGTACCTTATAGATTTGTACCATGTATGTGTGCGGGTTTAGCTTATTATCTTTCTCAAAAAGTAAAACCAGAACTTACACAACAAATGAAATTATTATATGAAGATGAATTAAAAAGAGCATTAGAAGAAGATGGTTCACCTTCAAGTTCTTTTATAACTCCAAAAACTTATTATCCAAATGTCTAATTTATCTAGAGGAAAATACGCACAATTTATATCTGATCGTTCTGGTCAAGCATTTCCATATACGGAAATGGTTATTGAATGGAATGGTGCACGTGTACATACATCAGAGTTTGAAGCAAAACATCCACAACTAGATCCAAAACCAACTACTGCAGATGGACAAGGTTTAAGAAATGCAAGACCACAAACTTTTACACTTGCTTCTGGTGGCGGTGGTGGAATAGCTGTAGATTTAACTTTACCTGCACCATTTGCTTATAGAACTGAAACAAATAGTATGGTACCAGATAATGGAAGTGAAATTAATGTAAAAAGAGAAGCACAAATTAATTTAGGAACAGTAACGGTAACAACATAATGACATACGCAGAATTAGTACAACAAATTAAAGACTACACTGAAGTAGATGCAAATGTTTTAACAACAACAATTGTTAATGGACTTATTCAAAATGCAGAACTTAGAATTATGAGAGATGTAGACACTGATGCAAATAAAAGATATGCTCAAGCTCAAGTTATAGCTTCAACAAGATTTATTGATACACCTCAAAATGCCTTAGTAATTAGATCAGCTCAAATAGTAGATTCTGATGGTGTAGGTGCTTCTGAAAATAGAGAATTTTTACAATGGAGAGATTCAAGTTTTATGTCAGAATATAATCCTACTAATGCTACAGGAGTTCCAAAATACTATAGCTGGTGGGATGATGATACAATAGTATTGGCTCCAACTCCAAATGCTACTTATACAATTCAATTAAATTATATCTTGAAACCAGAGGGATTATCGAGTACAAATACACAAACATATATTAGCCAACAATTTCCCAATGGCTTATTATATGCATGCTTAGTAGAAGCATTTTCATTCTTAAAGGGGCCAAATGATCTCTTGCAATTATACGAAGGAAAGTATAAACAAGTATTAGAAGGCTTCTCTATAGAACAAATGGGAAGACGAAGACGTGATGAATATCAAAGTGGTACTCCTCGTGTCGGCGGTAAATAATAATAAGGAGATAAAACTATGGCTATAACACAAGCAATTGCAAATTCTTTCAAACAACAATTATTGGAAGGCGAGCATAATTTTGGTTCTGGTGATGACAAGTTTAAAATCGCTCTTTATACTTCTTCAGCTACTCTAAACTCAGCAACAACATCTTTGTTGACTAGTTCACCTACAAACGAAGTAGGAAACACTGGTCAGTACACAGCAGGTGGTGGTTTACTTGTAAACCAGGCGACTTCTTTGACAGCTGGTGTTGCAAGAGCAGACTTCGCAGACAGATCTTTTACAGGTGTGACTTTGACTGCTAGAGGAGCTTTAATCTATAACACTTCTGCAACTGCAACTAATGCAGCTGTATGTGCTTTAGATTTTGGAGCAGATAAAACAGCGACAGCAGGTGTTTTCACAATTCAGTTTCCAGCAGCTACATCAACAGCCGCGATCCTAAGAATATCTGGATAATAGGAAGGTAACTTCCTATGGCGGTCAAGACATTTACAGTTACTGTTGTTAACACTGGTGGCGGAAATAAATATTTTATTGATGGTGTGCAACAAGCAACTGTTGCTCTTGCCCGAGGTGCGACCTATAAGTTCGATCAATCTGATTCATCCAACTCTACACACCCATTAGTTTTTTCTAGTGATTCAGGAAACTCAACTCCATACACAACAGGAGTAACTACAAATGGTACTCCTGGATCATCAGGAGCTTATACAGAAATAGCTGTAGCTACCTCTGCTCCATCAAATTTATATTATTATTGCAGCAATCACGCAGGAATGGGTGGTGCAGCTAATATTACATCAGATTCTTATGGTGCTCTTACTTGGAACACTAATGCTTTTGGAAGTTCTGTTAACACTGTATCTATTACAGGTATCGCAATGGCAGGAGCTTTGGGAACTCCAACAGAAACTATAGGAGATGCAAATATTGATGTAACAGGAATAGCCATGACTACCACTCAAGGTAGTGTGAGTGCTACAGGTTTAGCTTTAGTTACTCCAACAGGTATATCATTAACTTCAAGTGAAGGAACAGTAGATGTTGGCCCTGACGCATCAGTCACTGGAGTTCAAGCATCTATGGCACTTGGCACACTTGATGCTTTTCATTTAGAAGGTTGGGGAAGACAACAATGGAATAGTTTTGCATGGGGTATTTCTGGAACATTATTAGTAACAGGAAATCAAGCAACTACAAATACAGGTAGTGTAGATATTCAAGCAGGTGCAAGTGCTGGCCCTGCTACAAACAATGGTCAAACAATAACTGGAGCATTAGGTACTCCTGTCATTGATATTCAATCAAAAGTATTTCCAGTTGGAGTAGAAATGTCTAGTACATTAGGAACAGCAGACGCTGGTCCTGATGCGATGGCTACAGGTAATCAAGCAACAGCAAGTTTAGGTACCATTGATGCATTCAACGCGCAAGGTTGGGGTAGACAGCAATGGAATGTAAATGCATGGGGTGTTGAAGGTCAATTTGCAAATATCGATGTAACAGGTGTTGCAATGTCTTCTAACTTAGGAAGTGTTTCAGAAACTATTAGTGGTAATGCAAATGTAACTGCCAATACTTTAAACGTAGCTCAAGTAACAATAGCAAATGTGGATCCTGCACCTGATGCTATGATTACAGGTAATTTCATGATTGGTTCTTTAGGCCAATTAGGAATGCAAGGAGATGTTCCACAAGATGTAACTGGTATAGCAATGAGTGCAAATTTAGGTACTCTTGCTGTTGATTTAAATACTCCTGTAGATGTAACTGGTATAGCAATGAGTGCATCTTTAGGAAATGAAAATATTGTTATTCATGTAGATGTACCACTAACAGGAAATACCTTGACTATGGGCCAAGGTTCTGGTAGTGCTTTAATCTGGAACGAAGTAAACACAGGTACAGCGCCTATAAATCCTCCAGGATGGACAGAAGTAGCTGCATAATGAGTTTGACACAAACTCAATTTTTTAGTAAAGTAAACGCAAATAAGGAATTTAAATTATGGCAAACTCAACATCAGCTAGTTTAAAATTAACAGTTCAAGCAACTGGAGAAAACTCAGGAACTTGGGGACAAATTACAAATACTAACTTACTAATTCTTGAACAAGCAATTGGTGGTTATGACGCATTTAACGTAACTAACGCATCTAGAGCTTTAACTTTTACAAATGGTGCTTTATCAAATGGTAAGAATGAAGTTATTAAATTAACTGGAACTCTCGAAGGTAATTTAAATGTTACTATTCCAGATTCAGTTGAAAAAACATATGTAGTTGAAGATGGATGTAATCATGCAGGTTACACTTTAACTTTCAAAACTACATCTGGAACAGGTGTTCTTTTATGTGAAGGTCACACTTACACATTATATTCTGATGGAACTAATGTTGTAAAAGCGGGTGAGCTAAAAAAATGGAGAGCAATTACTGCAGCAGAAACAGTTCAAGCTGGTGCTCAACTTTTAGTAAACACAAGTGGTGGAGCAGTAACAGCAACACTTCCAGCGTCACCCTCAGCTGGTGATGAAGTTTCTTTTATTGATCAAGGTTATGATTTCAATACTAACGCATTAACTGTTGGAAGAAATTCTTCTAACATAGCTAATTCAGCAGCCGATCTTGTGGTCAACACACAAGGTGCTGGTTTCACATTAGTTTATTCAGGAGACGCTACTACCGGTTGGACATATAAGGAGAAATAATCCATGGCTAACTATGAAGCAACAAGGTACGATTTTGACGGTGCTAATCTTACTGATATTCAAGGTTTAAACACTGGTTTAATTATACCCTGGACTACTGCGTCAGTACCATCTGGATTTCTAGAATGTAATGGTCAAACAGTTTCAAGATCAACTTATGCGGATTTATTTGCAGTTGTAGGTACAACTTATGGGGCTGGAGATGGTTCATCTACATTTGGTCTACCAGATTTTCAAGATAACTGTTGTGTAAGTAAATCTCCCAGTAAATCTTTAGCTTCAACTGGAGGAGCTAACACTGTTACTTGTAGTGGGAATTTAAGTGGTAGTTTAGGAAATACTACTCTTAGCACTCCTGAAATTGCTAGTCACTCCCATACTTATAACGCTGGACGTGAACCTGTTTTTCCACAAAGTGGTGCAAACGCAAACCCTAACCAGTATGGTCAAACATATCAAATGTTTGATATTACTATATCTAATACAGGTGGTGGTGGAGCTCATTCCCACCCTTTATCAGCAAATTTTTCAGGTGGCTCAAAATCAATTGTGCAACCATATTTAACATTAATGTATGTAATTAAAACTTAGAGGAAATTATGGCAAACTACGAAGCAACAAAATATGATTTTACTGGACAAAATCTTACAGGAATAGATTTAGTAAACACTGGTTTAATTATACCATGGAGTGCGGGAAGTATTCCATCAGGTTTCTTAGAGTGTAATGGTCAAACAGTTTCAAGATCAACTTACTCTGCATTATTTGCAGTTGTAGGTACAACCTATGGAGCTGGTGATGGTTCTTCTACATTTGGATTACCTGATTTACAAGACAAAGTAGCAGTGGGTAAATCACCTAGTAAAGCTCTAGCTTCAACTGGAGGAGCTAACGCAGTGACTAATGCAGGAAACGTTGGTGGAAATGCTGCTAACCATACTTTAAGTACTCCTGAAATTGCTAGTCACGATCACTCTGTTGATTACAGTCAAATGAATAATCATGGTTTTGCTTATCCTCAATCAACTGTTATACCGCCTCAAGGTTATACTTCAGGAAATACAGGTGGTGGCGGAGGTCATTCCCATCCATTATCAGTTTCTTTTAGCGGTGGATCAGATTCTGTGGTACAACCTTATTTAACTCAAATATATATAATTAAAACTTAAAACTATGGCAAATTACGAAGCAACAAAATATGATTTTAACGGTTCAAACATTCAAGGTTTAGTGGGTGTTACAACAGGATCTGTTATACCATGGAGTTCAGGAAGTATTCCATCAGGATTTTTAGAATGTAATGGTCAAACAGTTTCAAGGTCAACTTATTCAACTTTATTTGGAGTAATAGGCACTACTTATGGGGCTGGAGATGGTTCAAGTACATTTTTAGTTCCAAACATTTCTGATAATGTTGTGGTTGGAAAATCACCTAGTAAAGCTGTGGGATCTACAGGTGGAGCAAACGCAGTAGCAAATACTGGAAACATATCTGGTAATGCAGGAAACACTACTATTAGTAGTCCTTTACTACCTTCTCATGCTCACCCAGGAAGTGGTAAAAAAAGTAATTACAGACAAAGTGGTCCATCAGGAAGTCTCTCTCAACCAGCATATCCTATGGGTAACTCAAGCACTAATAGTGCAGGTGGTGGTGGAGCTCACTCTCATGGTCTATCTGCTAATTTTACAGGTGACTCAAGTTCAGTGTTGCAACCATATTTAACTGTGATATATATAATTAAAACTTAGGAGATTTTTATGTCAAAACATGGTCTATGGACAATTATTATTGAAGATAAAACAATAATTAAAAAAACAGGTGATTTTTCAACTTCTAATCCTGGAGCTCATAAAATAGAAGGACACGATTCATTTTGGAATGATTCTAAATGGAATAATATTCATGCTATTCAATTTACTGATGATGGTGTAGATAATGATCAAGTAGAATATAAAGATAATTCTGAAAACGGTTCTTATGATGCATCTGTATTAGGAGATTTTAGAACAAATTTTATAGATAAATTTGATGCAGCTCATTTAGCTCAACTTCAAGCAGATTGGGATAACAATACTGAAGGTAATACTATAGATTCAGATGGAAATCCTGTTGAGGAAACTGAAGCAGATAAAATTACTAGATTAGGCGCAAGACCTACTTCATATACTTCATAATAATTTTTATTTTAATTAACTTTGTTTTAAACAAAGCCAAGACGTTAAAATATATTTTTCTCCAGACAAAGGAGGATTACCTCTATGAACATATGGAAAAGCTGCAGGCCAAATAACTATTCTACCTCTTTTAGGTTTTACTCTTTTTGAAAAATGTAAAAATTCTGTTTCTCCACCATCTTCTACGTCATTTAAATAGATAGAAAAAACCAACCACCTAGTAAATCCTTCCATTCCCATTCCTTCTCCCCACTCAGTGTGCCACACGTGATAGCCCTCTCCAGGTAAGGTTTTTTGAATTTTCATAATTGTATATTTAAAACCAAATCTAGAATTAGTTATTGCATCTATATTAGTTGCAATAAAATATTGTTGTAATGCCATATCAAAGTTTACTATTATATCTTTAATATCATCTTTTAACATATGAAAAGCAGGTTGAAGATCAAGAGATGAATCTTTTTTACGAAAACCTTCTATTCTTTCATTTGTATATCTTGTATATACTTTGTTAGCTTTTTCTTCTGATTGATACATTTTAATAACGTCCTCACATTGTCCAGGAGGAATAAAGTTATCAAACACCCCTATAAAATCATCTACAGTAGCTTTTTTTGGTTCAGGTTTTATTTCTTTTATTTTTTTCATATTAATACATTTTAACATCATCTTTAAACTCAGTGTTTGGACCATTTTTATCTACATAATGAAAAAACACTTGTGCATTAGAATCATGTTTTAGTTGTTTCCTTCCGTGAAGTATTTCACAGCCTAAATATATAACGGCTTCTCCTTCTTTCATATATACATCTTTACCATCTATAGTAATAGGCCATGGATTACTATGTTGTATACATGCTGTCACACTAATCTCACATGAAGGTCTATCTTTATGCATAAGTAAACTAGATCCATACATATAATATCTCCAATACGAGTAAGTCTTATAAAGTTCTAAACCTGATTCTTTTTCAACAAGTTTTTGTTTTTTTTCAAGAAAAAACTTTGTTAATGCATCATTATAAAAAGAAGGACAATCTGTTGTTAAATCAGGTTTCCATTGTTCATCTAATTTATGATAACAATATCTTTGTAATAGTTCTAACTCTTCTTTTGAAAAGAAATTTTTTATAAGTTTATATCTATAATCTTTTATATTAGCCATGACACCAAACTATATCTAGTTCCTTTTGTTATAGGTTCAATTGAATGAGGAAACAAATAATTACTTGGAAAAAAAATAATAGTTCCTTTTTTACATCTTACCCTTTTAATTTCTTTTTTACTATCAGTAGGATCATAAAATACAACGTCACCTCCTTCATAATTTTCATTTAAATTTATTATACAACTCATACTTCTAGGAGCTTCTAAATCATAATCTACGTGAATGTCATATTTACCTCCAGGTCTATATTTAAGTAAATCAACTTGGTTACACACACGAGCACGGTTATGTGAAAATATAACATTATAGTTGGGTAAATATTGAAATATAATACTCGTTATATATCTAAAATATATTTTATCGGATATAAAATCTTTGTTTAAAGTATATCCTTTTACGTTTCTAATATCTGTATTAATACCAAGTCTTACTCTCATCTGTTCACGAGATTTATATTTTATATATGTTATTAGTTTTTTTACTAGATTTTCATTTAAATTAACGTTAAGAATTAGTATTGCTTTTTCTAAATTCATTACTTTGAAGCTTTCATTATATAGTAAACTAATATATAAGGGACTATATGCTACAAAAATTAAATTTCAAGCCTGGTTTTAACAAAATGATCACAGATTCAGCAGCAGAGTCTCAATGGGTTGATGGTGATTTTGTTAGATTTAGATATGGATTACCTGAAAAAATAGGTGGTTGGAATCAATTATCTGTTGCGGGTGAAACTTTGCCTGGGGTAGCACGTGCTCAACACACCTGGACATCTTTAGCTGGTGAAAGATATGCAGCTATTGGAACTTCTCAAGGTTTATTTTTATATTATGGAGAACAGTTTTTTGATATCACACCATTAGATACAGCTATTACAGGATGTACATTAACAACTGTTAATGGTTCAAATGTTTTAACTGTAGACAAAGGATCACATGGTTTAGAAGTTGGAAGATATGTAACTTTATCTGGTGTAACTGTCACAGGTGCATCAGACTTTACACCATCAGAATTACAAAAAGCATATGAAATCTTAACGGTTCCAACTATAGATAAGTTTACAGTTCAAGCTGTAAGAGCCGAAGGTGGATCAGGTATGACTGCCGCTGGAGCTGCAACTGTTAATCCTTATGTCAGTGTTGGTCCTGTTTTTCAAACAGTAGGTTATGGTTGGGGAACATCTTCATGGAGCGATTCAACATGGGGAACAGAAAGATCTACAAGTGATGTTATTTTAGATCCAGGAAACTGGAGTCTTGATAACTATGGACAAGTTCTTGTTGCAACAATTAGAGATGGAAAAACTTTTACTTGGAATGCAGGAGCATCCGGTGCAAGAGAGATAAGGGCATCTCAATCAACATCTGGTTATGCAACTACTTCAAATCCAACTGCATCAAGATTAACTCAAGTCTCTGATAGAGATAGACATTTATTTCATTTTGGAACAGAAACAACGATTGGTAATTCAGCGACTCAAGATCCAATGTTTATAAGATTTTCTAATCAAGAAAACTTAAATGATTATACACCAACTGCTGTTAATACAGCAGGTACATTTAGATTAGATAAAGGAAATAGAATAGTTGGAGCAGTCTCAGGTAAAGATTATACCTTAGTATTAACTGATAGCTCTGCTTATGTAATTCAATTTGTTGGTCCACCATTTACATTTAGTGTAAGACAAGTTGGTACTAACTGTGGATTAATTGGTCAACACGCATTAAGTTATTCCGATGGTAAAGTATTTTGGATGTCAGGTGAAGGTGGGTTTTTTGTGTTTGATGGTACTGTTAAATCATTACCATGTCTTGTTGAAGACTTTGTTTTTACAACAAATTCAAATAATTTAGGAATAAATTATAATGCAACAGATATAGTTTATGCAGAACACAATACTCTTTACAGTGAAGTAAATTGGTTTTATCCAAAATCAGGATCAGAACAAATTGATAGATGTGTTACATATAACTACGGAGAAAATGTTTGGACAACTTCATCACTAGCTAGAACTTCATATGTTGATACTGGAGTTTTTGATGTGCCATACGCAACCGAATATAATAGAACTTCTTTACCTGTATTTGCAGATATTTTAGGTATTACAAATAAATATGGGGCATCTACTTATTATGCTCACGAAGTAGGAACTGATCAAGTTAATGCATTAGGCACAACTTCTATTAACGCTTTTATTGAATCTGGAGATTTTGATATTACATCAAGCATTACTAGAGGTCAATCAACAGGTATAGCTAACTATAGAGGAGATGGAGAGTTCTTTATGTCTGTAAAAAGATTTATACCTGACTTTAAAGTTCTTACAGGTAATTCAAAAATTACCTTACTATTAAATAATTATCCAAATAATACTGCATCTAGCTCACCTCTTGGTCCATTTACAATAACATCATCTACTGATAAGGTAGACACTAGAGCAAGAGGAAGATTGTTATCAATTAAAATAGAAAATGATGGCACCGGTGAGACTTGGAGATATGGAACTTTAAGACTCGATGCTCAACCAGACGGAAGAAGATAATGGCAAAAGTAGTAGTTAGTATACCAGAACCACAACAAGAATATGAAGTTTCTAATCAAAGACAAATTTTAGAAGCTCTTGACACTTTAAAAAATCAACTTAACTTCTCTTTTCAACAAGATTTAAAAAATGAAGAAGATCAAAAGGAGTGGTTTTTAGGTGGCTAATTTTTTTAAAAGTGAAACGTTTAATTTAACAACAACCAATTTAACAACAGCATTAACTATTACTACGTCTGCTATTGCAATTGTTAGATCAGTTCAAGCAAGTCATGCAACAGCTAGTAATGTTGATATAGATTTATATTTAAAAAAATCAGGGGGTTCTGATGTTGAAATAGGACATGCAGTATTAAACAAGTCTACTGAAAATTTAGCTAAAAATGTAATTAATTTAGAAGGTGGGGATATACTAAAACTACAAGCAGATACAGCAAACGAGATCACTGGACAAATAAGTTATCTTTTGATAGATAGATCACAAGAAAATGGATAAAGAAAAAATAAAACATACTCACGATAATGGAGTTACTCATTCCCATGAAGGTGGAGATATTTCGCATACACATGATATACCTAAAATAGATTGTGTAACCACAACAACATACAGAAACACTAAGACAGGAGAAGTATTTAAAGAGAAAGTAGAAGGACCTGATATTGTACAAGATGTTACAGTTCAAATTACTAACAAAGGTCTAGATTTATTTCAGAAAGTAATGAATCAAAAAAATAATGGTGAAAATAATAAATAATGTTTTAACACCAGAAGACTGTTTTAGTTTATATGGTAGTTTAATAAATAGAAATATGTGGAACCTAGTAAGGGCCTCAGGAGAAAGTCTAGGAGGAACTTTTCCAGGAGTTAATTTAGTAGCAGGTGGTAAACCTATTCATAATGATCCTTATTGGATTGGATATTTTAATTGTTTATTTGATAGAATAAATCAAAAATTAAAAGAACAACATAATTTTTTATTAGAAAGAAACATAAATAGAATAGCTTTGAATGCACAAAATAATAATCACTACACGGAATTTCATGTAGATGGTGATTTAAACACTTTTAGTATTATAGGTTTTTTAACTCCTCAATGGGCAGAAAACTGGGGAGGTGAATTAAATATAGAAGGTGAAACTGTAAAATATAAACCAGGTGATTTTGTATTATTTAATTCTAATCAATTACATAAATCTCAAGAAATAAAACAACTACCCTATTGGAGGATATCAGTAAGTTATGTCATTAATAAATCAAAATCCTAGAGGCGGGACCGAGCTTCAATTTGAATATTTAAGAAAGCATGTAGAACCTAGCTTACTTAATCAAGTAGAAATTTGTACATCAGTTCCAGGCAAAGTACCTTTACATCCAACTAAGCTAAATATTCTTTGGCAAAAAAATTCTTGGGATCAACCTAATTTACAACCCTGGTTCAGTGATAAATCAAATCATGATAAATATGATTGGTATGTATTTAATTCTAATTGGAACTTTGAACAGTTTACAAAAAGATTTGATCTACCAAGAGAGAAATGTGTAGTTATTAAAAATGGTATTGAAGAAGTAAAACCAGTTATAACACAGTATAAAAAAGGTGATCCAATAAAAATAATACATCACTGCACACCTTGGAGAGGTTTATCTGTATTGTTAGGTGCAATGCAATTAGTTAACAATCCATTAATTACTTTAGATGTTTATTCTTCTTGTGAAGTATATGGAAAAGATTTTGCAGAAGCTAATGACAAATCATACGAAGCTTTATATGAACAAGCAAGACAACTACCTAATGTAAATTACATTGGTTATAAACCAAATGAATATATTAAAGAAAATTTAAAAGACTATAGAATGTTTGTATACCCAAGTATTTGGGAAGAGACATCTTGTATCTCATTACTTGAAGCAATGTCAGCGGGTCTATATTGTATTACAACTAATTATGGTGCTATATATGAAACAGGTGCAGAGTTTCCAATGTATGTACCTTACTCAAATGACTATAAAAGTTTAGCTAGAAAGTTTGCTGCAGGTATAGAAGCTTCTGCGGATATGCTTCATGCTCCAGGGCTCCAGGATCATTTAAAGATGCAACAAAATTATGTAAATAGATTTTATGACTGGGGAGTAAAAGGACAAGCATGGACAAGATTTTTGAGAGGAGCACTAGATGCAAAATAATGAACCAATATGGTTTTCTGAAAAAAAGAAAACAACCGCTAACGCAGATACTTATCAAACAGAAAAAATAGAACAGGTAGATTCAAACGTTAGAACTATTAACATAGGTAATATTATAGATAAACCAAAAGCAAAAATAATGGTTTGTACTCCTTGTCATAGTGAAGTGTCTATGCATTATACTCAAGCTGTATTAAAGTTTCAATTAGACTGTATGCAACAAGGTATACTAGTTAGTTTTACATTACTTAAATCATCTTTAGTTACACAAGGTAGAAATTTATGTGTAGCAGAAT
>Ga0316203_1001007_pt1 | contig 23659 bp, 23 predicted proteins | sample 6monrhotite_MG_FD_204940 | JGI IMG/M metagenome (GOLD analysis project Ga0316203, IMG submission 204940) | Microbial mat bacterial communities from mineral coupon in-situ incubated in ocean water Damariscotta River, Maine, United States -... | ecosystem: Environmental > Aquatic > Marine >... | reverse complement strand
GCTTCAGGTCAATTACGTCGACAATTAGCCTGACCGACCAATCAAGGCCTGCCCACAAAAAAACAAACCCCACATCCGAAAATGCAGGGTTTGTCAGCGATCTGAGGGCCGCTTATAAGCGGCCCTTTTTTATGCCTGTAAAACAGGAGAGGATGAAGAAATAGTACAATTGTTGGCACTATCATTGCTTTAAAACCCTAAGGCCCGGTTGAGCGGAGGCTGGCTTTGAGGTGTAAACATGGATAATGGACACTTGTCCTGTGGGTGTATGCCATGAGAAGCGGTGGTGATGATCATTTACGCCGTGATTTAATTGTTGGCGCTGTAGTACTGGTTGCAGTCTGGCTTACAGCAATATATCTGGACCTGTTCGAGATACTGGACGATTTAATACATCGGAATGAGCATTGGCAGTTTGATGAAATCCTTGTTGCTGTTTTATCACTTTCCATGGTTGCATCATGGTTCTCATACCGTCGCTGGCAGGATAGTGTTGATACACAAAGATTATCTGTTGCATCAGAGCAGAAATACCGGGCTTTGGTTGAATCCAGTAGTGACTGGATTTGGGAAGTGGATCAGCACGGCGTTTATACGTACGCCAGTCCCCAGGTTTTTGAGATGCTGGGTTACCAGCCTGAAGAAATTATTGGTAAAACCCCCTTTGATTTGATGTCTGCCGATGAGGTAGAACGGCTACAGTTCGAATTCACGGCGATTGCCAGTGATATGCGATCTATTCATGGGCTTGAGAATACGAACCTGCATAAGAATGGTAGCTTGGTGGTGCTGGAAACCAATGGCAGGCCGATTATCGAAAATGGCCAACTCCTGGGTTATCGGGGCATAGGTCGGGATATTACCGAACGGAAAACATCAGAGCAGCTGTTGCAACAAGCGCAGAGCCGATATGAAGAAGCCCAGCATGTTGCACATCTGGGCTTTTGGGAACTTGATCTGATTTCTCATGATCTGGCCTGGACCAAAGAGAACTATCTTCTCTTCGGTGGAAAGCCAGGTGATAAAAACAGTTATGAAGCCTTTCTGGAAAGGATACATCCGGATGATCTGGATTATGTGAACCAGGCATATACCGGATCAGTGGAAGACAGAACGCCGTATGATGTTGAGCACAGGTTATTGATGCCGGATGGTTCGGTGAAGTGGGTGCATGAGCAGTGCCAGACTTTTTATGATGAGGAGGGCAAGGCGATTCGATCAACCGGCACTACGCAGGATATTACCAAACGTAAACTGGCCGAGATTGAGATGCAGGAGAGCAGGGCACGTTTTGCCGGTATCGTGGAGATGGCGGCAGACGCAATTATCTCAATCAATGAAAAGCAGAAAATAACCCTGTTTAACAAGGCTGCCGAGGTGATGTTTGACTGCTCTGCAGAAGCTGTGCTCGGTGAGCCTGTTATCAGACTGATTCCTCAACGTTTTCATGCTTCGCATAGTGGACTGGTTGAAACATTTATGAACAGCGACGACCAGCGGCACGTTCACAGAAAATCCGGCATGATCGGTCAACGCATGAATGGCGAAGAGTTCCCTATTGAATCATCAATTTCCAAACAGGTCATTGATGGTGAAACCATCATGACAGTGATGATCCGTGATTTGTCTGAACAGGTAAAAGCCCAGGACATCCAGCGTAAACTGCTCAGGGCGATTGCAGAGGCAGGAGAGGCTGTCATTATCACAGATACTCAAGCTGTGATTGAATATGTGAACCCTGCATTTAGCGAAATTACCGGTTATGAGGTTGAGGAAGCGATAGGCAATACTCCGGCTATGTTGAAGAGTGATGCTCAGGATCCGAGTTTCTATAAAGAGCTGTGGGAAACAATCAGCTCAGGTAATGTTTGGCATGGTACGCTGATTGACCGGCGTAAGGATGGAAGTTTCTACCCGGCATTGATGTCGGTTTCACCGATTTACGATGAATATAGAGAAATCACCCATTATGTTTCACTACAACAGGATATGACCGAATATAAGAAGCTGGAGGGACAGTTTCTGCAGGCACAGAAGATGGAGGCAGTAGGCACACTGGTTGGCGGTATCGCGCATGACTTTAACAATATGCTGGCGGCAATTCAGGGAAATGCTTATCTGGCGCGTATGCGCATGAAACATGGGGATTTAACTGCGGTCGATGAAAAGATCGGAAATGTTGAGCAAATCACATCAACAGCCGCAGAGATGGTGAAGCAGTTACTTACCTTTGCCCGCAAAGATTCGGTTTCTATGGTTGATCTGCCGCTTGGCCCCTATTTGAAAGAGGCACTCAAGCTTGGCGGGAGTGCAATCCCTGAAAACATCGAATTGTTATCCGACATCACTGGTGAGGAGCTTCATGTCCATGGTGACAGTACTCAGTTACAACAGCTGGTGATGAACCTGTTGAACAATGCACGTGATGCGGTTGCAGATGCGACTGAGCCCAAAATATCGTTGAGTTTGACCCGTTCTGAACCTGGAAATGATTTTCTGCTTCAGCACCCGGAGCTCTCTGGGGCAGCGATGGCTTTGCTTAGCGTTGCTGATAACGGTATCGGGATCTCTGAAAATAATTTACAAAAGGTCTTTGAACCCTTCTTTACCACCAAAGGCGTAGGTAAGGGTACAGGCCTGGGTCTGGCTATGGTGTTCGGCGCGGTACAGAGGCATGGCGGTGTCATTGAGGTTGAAAGTATCAAAAACAGTGGAACCACATTCAGAATTTATCTGCCACTATTGACGAAGCGTGTTGAGAAAATGATAGGTGTCGGTAGTAAAATGGTCATGGGAATGAATGAAACGATACTGCTGGTTGATGATGAGCCTGTGCTTCGTCGTACAACCTCAGAGTTATTGAATAACATAGGTTATCGCGTGCTGGAAGCGGGGGATGGAGAGGAGGCGCTGCAGATGTTTTCTGCACAAACTAATGAAATATCTCTGATCATTAGCGATATCGTGATGCCGAAGATGGGAGGGGTTGAGCTGGCTGAAGAGGTGCGTCGTTTGGATAATGACATGCCTATTATCTTTGTTACCGGTTATGACAAGGAGAGGGCACTGTCGGTCAGCCAGGGTATCGATTGTAACCTTGTGCTGAATAAACCATTTAATATCGAATATCTAAGCCATGCAATCAGGGATATGCTCGCGCCTTGATTGGCAGCTCTCTTTTCTTAACAGCTGTCTCTGTTTATGCTTCTGGGATGCATTTTTCTCCAAATAACCTGCCGAAAGCTATCCTTTTAGATCGTGATGGCGTTATCAATTTTGATTCACCCGATTATATTCTTGCTCCTGAACAGTGGCATCCGATTCCCGGTTCACTGGAGGCGATAGCGCGCCTGCACAAAGCCGGCATCCTCGTCGGAATTGTCAGTAATCAATCCGGTCTCGGACGCGGCATGATGAATCAGCAAATATTTAATGAAATTCATGCAAAGATGATGCTGGGAATTGAGCAGGCTGGTGGTTTTATTTCCCATGTGGCCTACTGCCCGCATGGGCCAGATGAGCAGTGTGCATGTCGGAAACCCAAGCCGGGTATGGTGATGGATTCACTGGCCGCAATGGAGCTTTCTGATAAGCCGGAACGGGTGCTGTTAATCGGAGATTCTATCCGTGATGTGGAAGCGGCCTTTGCAGCCGGGGTGCCAGCCATACTGGTGCAGAGTGGCTATGGCGATGCGGATAAAATCCTGGAGAAATCACGCGTGGTACAGCCGGGTATTCATGCCTGTTCTGATCTGGCTGCTGCAGTGAATCTTATTCTGGGAGATGAAAGCTGATGCTGGCAATCCGTTCTGCACTGTTCAATCTGTGCTTCATGATTCTTACGCCGCTATTTTCCTTGCTGGTGATTCTTTTTCGTCCGCTCGGTTTTTCTGCCTCCTGGTTCTGGGCACGTTTGTGGTCGAACAGCATATTTACTCTGCTTCGATTGATCTGTGGCATTCGTATCGTGATTGAGGGTAAAGAGCATATGCCTGACGAAGCCTGTGTCGTGGTGGCCAAGCATCAGTCGGCTGCTGAAACCGTTGCCATGCCGATTCTCGTGCCTCCCTATACGTGGATACTTAAGCGTGAGCTGTTCAATATTCCTTTCTTTGGCTGGGCGTTGGCATTGATGGGTACGATCGGTATTCGACGTGGTTCTCCGCGTGCGGCAATCAAGCAGGTGATTCAGGATGGTTGTGAAAAGCTGAATGAGGATCGCTGGGTTGTGATTTTTCCTGAAGGCACACGTGCTGCGGTTGGTACGACCGGAAATTATCAGCCTGGTGGTGTGATCCTGGCACAGAAAGCGAAGGTTGGTCTGTTGCCGATGGCACATAATGCCGGAGCTGTGTGGCCCAAACGCGGATTTATTAAGAAACCGGGTACAATTACCTTCCGTTTCCTCCCCTTTATTCCAGCCGAAGAGGTGGTAGCGATGAAGCGCAACGATCTTCTGGAACAGGTGAAAACCGATATTGAAGCAGCAACTCGCTCCATGGGTGGTTAGTCATAAAGCATTAGAGCCTGGAGCCACGAATGAACACGAATAGAGCAACGACTCTGTAATCTGTGGTTCATCTGTTTTCTTCTCATGGAGTGGCAGATCTTAAGTCTAATTCAGGGTTTTCGTGATGAACCAAAAAAAAGGGCCTGCAAATGCAGACCCTTTGGATTTGAAACGTGCGGAGTTTACGGTTTATCTTTTGATTCTGCTTCCACACCTGTTTCTGAAGCTGCATCGACAGCCTTAGTATCTTCCGACTCATTGATTGTCGGCTCGACGGGATCCGTCTCTTCAGCTTTTTCTTCTTGTTTGTCGGTTTCTTCTTTGGCCGGTTCTACTTCTTCAACACTGTCATCAAGCAGGGCTTCTGAAGATGGAAAATCATCAAACGGGAAAGGGCGCTTTTCTGTGTTGAAGCTCAGGTAGCGGTAAATCTGGTAAATATAAGCTGCCAACTGACTTCCGAATGAGAGCAGTGGGTTGTTCTTGCTGCCAGTGAACAGGACCCAGAGGAACTGCACGACAACAACGGCACCTATAATTACACGGGAAATACAGAAAATCAGAGTAAATAGCAGCATGAAGAGCAGCCGCATCCAGATATTACTGTCTTTTACATTTTGTTTCAGATCATTATTCATATCACTCTACTCCCAGGTTGCTTGGATTAGTTTCCGCTATTATAGCAGAGGTGCAATCACTAAAGATACGATTGCCATCACATTTATCAGAATATTCATGGATGGGCCGGATGTGTCCTTGAAGGGATCGCCAACTGTGTCACCGACTATGGTTGCTGCATGTACATCTGAACCCTTGCCGCCGAGGTTGCCTTTTTCTACATATTTCTTGGCATTGTCCCAGGCTCCACCGGCATTGGCCATCATCAATGCCATCAGTACACAGCAGACCAGAGCGCCTGCCAGCATGCCACCCAGAGCCTGGGGGCCAAGGCCAAACCCGACGATGACCGGGGAACTAACTGCAAGTACTCCGGGTAATATCATCTTCTTTAGTGCTGCTGTAGTAGCGATATCGATACAGCGGGCATGATCAGGTTTGGCCGTGCCCTGCATCAAACCGGGAGTATCACGAAACTGTCGGCGAATCTCCTTGATCATCTCAAAAGCAGTATCGCCTACAGCAGTCATGGTGAGGGATGCGACGAGAAACGGAAAGATGCCTCCGATAAACAACCCTATCAGTACCATGGGGTCATTCAGGCTTAGGCTGAAGCCGGGCTTGTGCAATGAAACGGTTTCAACAAAAGCAGCGATGATAGCAAGGGCTGCAAGGGCTGCAGCACCGATAGCAAACCCTTTACCGATAGCGGCAGTACTATTACCGAGTTCATCTAGAGAGTCGGTGATCTTGCGCGTCTTCTCACCCATGCCTGCCATTTCGGTAATGCCGCCTGCGTTATCGGCAACAGGGCCGTAAGCATCGATTGCCATGGTAATGCCAACGGTTGCCAGCATACCTACAGCGGCAATGCCTACGCCGTAGAGACCTGCCAGTGAGGTGGATATGAAAATGATGGCGGTGATGCTCAGGATTGGAATGGCTACAGACTGCATACCGAGAGCCAGCCCTGAGATAATCACTGTGGCTGCACCGGTTTCGCCTGAGCGGGCAATGGTGCGAACCGGTTTACCGCCAGTGTAATGTTCGGCTACAAAACCAATGACGATACCGCCGATAGAACCCGCAAGTACTGCACCCCAGATGTTGGTAGCGACCTCAATAAAGCTGATAAGAAAGAAGGTTACTATGATAAATAGCACTGCTGCACCAAGCGTGCCGATGCGGAGTGCTAATTGAGGATCCCTGTTGGCAGATATGCGTACCAGAGCTATACCCAGCAGTGAACAGATCAAACCGGTAGATGCCAGCGCCAGGGGAAGGAACATCAGTGCCTGTTGCTGGCCCAGAGGATCGAGTATGTCAGCTGTCATGGTTGAGGCCATGGCAATGGTGGCAATAATAGCGCCGCAATAGGATTCAAAGATATCAGAACCCATGCCAGCGACATCACCGACATTGTCACCGACATTGTCAGCGATCACACCGGGATTGCGTGGATCGTCTTCAGGAATACCTGCTTCAAGCTTGCCGACCAGATCAGCACCGACATCGGCACTCTTGGTGAAAATACCGCCACCCACGCGAGAGAAGAGCGCAACTAATGATGCGCCCATACCGAAACCGTGAATGGCATGGGCAGTCTGGGGGTCGCCGCCGAAGAAGAGATAAAGTGTGCCCAGGCCAAGCAGGCCAAGTGAGGCAACAGTTACGCCCATGATTGAGCCACCATAGAAAGCAATGGTCAGTGCTGATGCTGTACCATGATGATAAGCTGCAATTGTTGTACGAACATTGGCTCTGGTAGCGGCATACATGCCGAAGAAACCTGCAAGGGCTGAGCAGATGGCCCCTGTAATAAAGGAAATAGTGGTGTTGATGCCCAAGGTAAATGCCAATATGAGTGCGACAAGAACGACGAACAGCGCCAGAATAGAGTATTCGCGCTTGATGAATACCATCGCACCCTGGTGGATGGCTTCGGCTATCTCGGCGACTTTTCCATGGCCTGCAGGGTATCTCTTGACCAATTGATAGAGAAATAGTGCGGCTGTTAGGCCAAGGGCCCCGAAAATGGCGGGAATCATATGCGTGTCCATATTTTCTCCTTCGGGTACGTACTATTAAAATAGCATAAAAAAAGGCGATTGATTACTCAACCGCCTTTCTCATCTGTTATGCGTGATGCACTAAAATCATTTAGCGCAATCCGCCTTGTATGCTTCTACCGAGTCCATAACCTCTTTTTTTGCTGCTTCTTGATCACCCCAGCCGAGCACTTTTACCCATTTGTTACTTTCCAGGTCTTTGTAGTGCTCGAAAAAGTGTTTGATCTGGTCGATCAGGAATTTAGGCAAATCTTCAGGTCCCTGAACGTCGCAATATACAGGTTTCAATTTGGAGTGAGGCACTGCCAGGATCTTGCCATCTATACCTGCTTCATCTTCCATCAGCAGGATGCCAACAGGACGACAGTTAATCACACAGCCGGGAATCAGAGCGAACTGGGAAACCACCAGTACATCTGCCGGGTCACCATCTCCAGACAAGGTGTTTGGTACAAAACCGTAGTTGCACGGGTAGTGCATGGCGGTGTGCATAAAGCGGTCAACGAATACAGCTCCGGACTCTTTATCCAGTTCGTATTTGATCGGATCACCGTGTTGCGGTACCTCGATCACAACATTGATATCTTCAGGTGGGTTTGAACCTGCCGGGATTTTAGTAATGTCCAAGGTTGATCTCCCTCGTATGTTTTATTTTCGTTGTTATCTCAATCTAAGCAGGAGCTTAATTCATTATACGTTAAAGCGGAAGTGCATGACGTCGCCATCCTTGACCACGTATTCCTTACCTTCCAGGCGTACCTTGCCAGCCTCTTTGGCTTTAGTCTCACCACCGAGTGATACATAATCATCATAGGCGGTGGTTTCGGCACGAATGAAGCCTTTCTCGAAATCGGTATGGATTACGCCGGCTGCCTGTGGAGCCGTGTCACCACGGTGAATGGTCCAGGCACGTACCTCTTTAACACCAGCAGTAAAGTAGGTGATCAGATCCAGTAGTGTGAATGCCTCACGAATAACGGTATTCAGGCCCGGCTCTGTAAGGCCAAGATCTGCCAGAAACTCAGTGCGTGACTCTTCATCCATCTCTACCAGTTCAGCTTCAATCTGGGCGGAGACTACTGCAACGCAGGCACCCTCTTCAGCTGCAAATTTGCGTACCTGTTCAACATATTCATTGCCATCAGGCAGTGAACCGTCATCAACATTGGTCACATAAAGTACCGGTTTGATAGTCAGCAGGCAGAGCTCGCTGATCTTTTCCATTTCATCAGCGCTCAGTTTCTGGCGGCGAGCAGGTATGCCATCTTCCAGCCCCTGATTAACCTTTTTGAACACTTCAACCTGAGCCTTGGCATCTTTATCACCGGTACGTGCCAGTTTTTCAATGCGGATCAGTCCCTTTTGAACACCATCCATATCTTTGAGCATTAACTCAGTGTCGATGATTTCAATATCGGAGAGTGGGTCAATCTTGCCTGCAACATGTGTGACATTTTCATCATCAAAACAGCGCACGACATGGGCAATAGCCGCACATTCACGGATATTAGCTAAAAACTTATTACCCAAACCTTCACCGCTGGCAGCACCTGCTACGAGTCCTGCAATATCTACAAACTCAACAATGGCATGCTGGATAGCCTGCGGTTTTACGATGGCTGCCAGAGCATCAATGCGTTTATCAGGAACAGGTACGATGCCGACATTGGGGTCGATGGTGCAGAAAGGGTAGTTGGCAGCTTCGGCACCACCACCATTCAAGGCATTGAACAGCGTGGATTTCCCGACATTGGGTAGTCCTACAATTCCGATACTTAGTGCCATGTTGATAACCTCATAAGGGGTTAGGGGTGAGGCGAGAGGTGAAAAGAGGTGTTGTTACCCCTTACCCTTGACTCCTTACCCTTTACCTGAATTTAATAATAGATGCATACGATTTGCTGCTTTGTCTGTTTCACCACTTAACAGCAAGCTCAGTTCATCCAGTAGTGCAGAGAATATTCGCCTTTCATCTGCCTGATCACCTTCGTCGGGTTTACCCAGTACCCAGGCGGACACATCGCCATGTTCAGGGCGTCCGATACCTACCTTAATGCGCAGATAATCGGCTGTTGGAAGGTGAGCATTGATTGAGCGCAGGCCGTTGTGACCACCATGCCCACCACCTTTTTTGATGCGCAGCTTTCCACTTGGCATATCCAGATCATCATAGATGACATAGATGTCCTGCTCTTCTATCTGGTAGTAACGAGCCAGTGCACCCACGGCATCACCGCTGTGGTTCATAAATGTTTGTGGTTTAACAAGCAGAACGCGTCCGTGACTTGTTTCCCAGCTTGCGCTTTCCGCATGGAAACGAGGGGCCGCGTCAAAACGCAGCCCCTCTGATTTTGCCAGTAGATCGAGAAAACGAAAGCCGATATTATGGCGTGTTTGCTCGTACTTGTTGCCTGGATTACCCAGCCCGACAAGTAGTTTCATCTATTACTCGCTAGCTGCTTCTGCTTCTTCTTCACCGATTGGTTCTTCACCGGTTGCATCGCCACCGCTGGCACCCTTAGGATGAGAGATGTTCAGTACAGTGAAGTTAACGTCGTGGAGAACTTCAGCACCTTCCGGCAGTACGACGTCTTCAATGTGAATGGTGTCGCCCATTTCCAGTGTGGCACAGTCGATTTCGATGTGCTCTGGTACTGAGTCAGCACGGCAGGTGACTTCCAGGTTATGGCGAATGATATCTACCATGCCGCCTTGTGCGACACCCGGGCATTTATCTGTGTTGAGAGCAACAACAGGTACATCCATGGTGACAGAGTCATCGGCGGATACACGGAAAAAGTCGAGATGGGTAGCAGTGTCCATAATTGGGTCGTACTGGGAATCTTTCAGCATTACAGTGTTCTTGCCGCGTGAGCCTTTTACCTTCACTTCGATCATGGAAGTGTGGAAAGCTTCTTGATTCAGCAGCTTGCTTACAGTGTTGTAGACCATAGTGATGGCGATGTCTGGCTTGCCGCCACCATAGATGATGCCTGGCATCATGCCGGCACGACGCAGGCGACGTGTAGCGCTGCGGCCGGTTTCTTCACGAAGCTCAGCTTCAATAACAAAATCAGTCATAGGTATATCCTCCAAATAATGCACCGTCAGGTTGTCCCGTCACGGTGTGCGTCGGTTCAGGTGCTTCGACGCGGGCGCGCAGTATAGGTATTTCAGGGGGAAAGTCTATCTGTGGCTGGTTTCTAAGGCTGTTTATTATCGGGAAAGCTGCAGTATGGTCGTAGCCAGAACGGAGGTTCCCTTTGCAATGGCCTCAGCTGTTGCATATTCGTCCGGTGAATGGCTGATGCCATCGCGGCAGGGAATAAAGATCATGCCGACAGGGATGTGGTTGCCATTCTTCTTTTTCTGCTGTGCCACTGTGCCTGCATCGTGCCAGGCCCCGCTGGGCATGCTCATCTGGCTGAGGTCCAATGACTGACATGCTTGCAGTGTGTGTTGTTGAATCTGTTGATTCAGTGCGGGGATGCCTGACTGATCAGAGAATGTTTCAATTACAGGATGTACCCCGAATTCAGCGGCAGTTGCTTTGATGATTGTTGCTGCCTGTTTACTGTATGCTGCAAGCTCATCTGCATCACAACCGCGGACTTCAAATGAGAAGCAGGCAGTGCCGCTCACTTTGCTTACTGCATTGCGATTCATGCCGAGCTTTTCATTCATCTCTGTATGGTTGTTGATTAGGCCAATCGTCTGAACAAGGTTTGATCCGTTGCTGTTACTTTTTTGCAGTAGCTCATTCAGGCGCACATGCATATAGGCCATGGCAAGATTGCAGTCCTGTCTGTAGAGACTGCCCATCGGTGTGGCACCAGAGTGATCAAAGGTTCCACTCAGGCTAACCCAGCTGCGTCTTGAGCCTCGGATCGCCGTAACAATGCCGATGTCCAGCGCTTCGGCCTCCAGTACCTTGCCCTGCTCGATATGCATTTCGATATAGGCGCTGATATTATCAAGCTCATCCGAATGAATGACGGATTTAGCTTGCTTGATGATTTCGGGGTCGGCGTGTTGTTCTATCATGGCCTCTGACAATGTTTTGCCACGGCAGCTCATGCAAAGGGATGAGTCCGGTAGTGTTCCGAAGGCTGCACGAGAGCCGATGGAGGCGATGCCAAAGGCTGCTGACTCTTCACCGCGCCAGATGCGCAAGCGTAAGCCCTGCTTGAGAAGGGGGGGGGATGCTACGATATGCTTTATGGCTTCAAAACCTGCGACGATACCTGCCAGGCCATCGTAGTTTCCCCCGCCTGGAACCGTATCAACATGTGAACCGGTTTCTATCCACTGTGCAAAAGAGCCAGGCGTTTCAATAATCAGGTTGCCAATTTCATCAAAACGGTGATGTAAGCCACACGCTTCAGCCTGTTCAGCAAAATAGTGCATGACCCGGCTCTCTTCATCGGAGTAGGCAGGACGATTAAAACCGTTTGTTGTGTCACCACCCATGCTATGCAGCAGCTTGTAGTGGGTAGCAATGCACGCCGCTTTAATGCGGAGGGGCTTTGGCTGTGTCGAGGGGATTAGATATCCTTCTGTTTATTCGTACAGGCTGGAGATGGAGCGGGCATCATAGATGCGCGTGACTGCTTCACCCATAAGCGGAGCAATGGAGATAATACGCACTTTGCCGGTATCCATGATCTTTGCTGGCTGCATGATGCTGTCGGTAATGACCAGTTCGTGCAGGCATGTCTCTTTCAGGCGATCTGCGGCAGGGCCGGAGAGTACGCCGTGTGAACAGTATGCGGAGACCCTGGTTGCGCCCTGTTCCAACAGTGCTTCAGCCGCACCACAAAGTGTGCCTGCAGTATCCACCATGTCATCAATAAGGATGCAGTGTTTGCCGGAAACATCACCGATGATGTTCATGACCTTGGCGACATTCGGCGCAGGGCGTCGTTTATCCACGATAGCCATGTCCACATGCAGGCGATTGGCCAGCGCGCGGGCACGAACCACACCACCCACATCAGGCGATACAATCATGATATCATCCATGTTGTTACGTTCTTCAATGTCTTTGGAAAACAGTGGGATAGCAAAAATATTATCTACAGGGATGTCAAAGAAGCCCTGAATCTGGGTGGCGTGCAAATCCAAAGTCAGTACACGCGTGGCACCGGCTTGACTGATCAGGTCGGCAACCAGTTTGGCTGAGATGGGTGTGCGACCAGCGCTTTTACGATCCTGTCGAGCATAACCGAAATAAGGGATGACTACGCAGATGTTACGGGCTGATGCACGTTTGGCTGCATCAATAAAAATCAGCAACTCCATCAGGTTGGCATTGCATGGTTTGCTGGTACTCTGGATGAAAAATGCATCCAGGCCACGGATAGTTTCACGTACCTGCAGGAAAATTTCACCATCGGAGAATCGCTGGAAGTAGAGGTCGCCTAGTGGATGATCAATGTGATCGCACATAGCCTGCGACAGAGGCGGGTTAGAGGTACCGGAAAAAAGTCGAAGTTTTTCGTGGAACATGTGATCACACCTCCGTGCGATGGTACAATGTGCAGTGATGCACAATATCATTTGTAGAACTGGCTGGGACGGCAGGATTCGAACCTGCGCATGACGGGATCAAAACCCGCTGCCTTACCGCTTGGCTACGTCCCAATATACTCTGCTTGCAGTGGATGGCTGTTGTGTATGCCGCCAACATGTGTCCAACTTGCAAGGCCTAGCTGTTTTAATGCTTCGGCCATCTGGTGGGCTTGCTGATTGTTATCAAACAAGGCCACACATGTTGATCCACTTCCGCTCATCCATGCTTTGTCCGAGTGATTTCGCATATATTGCAATAGTTGCGAAACTTCCGGACTCAAGCTGCAGGCGCTGCCTTCAAGGTTGTTTTCTCCAAGGCGGCTCAAGTCGCGGCGGATGGTATCTACAGGCTCTTGGCTGGTCAACGAGAGATGACCATCGGCAACAGATTGGTCAAAGTGTTTGAACACAGCTGCAGTGGATAAGCCTGTTCCGGGCCATGCCATGATTAGTGCTTTATCCGGGAGGGGGGAGGGATAATCCTGTAGTTTTTCACCGGTGCCGTGTGCGATGCTGGCCTTGCCATATAGGAAGCAGGGTATGTCGGCTCCAAATGGGGCTGCGAATGCAATGAGGGATTCGGTGCTGGCATTCACTCCCCAGTGTTTGTTGGCAAACAGCAGTGCTGTTGCAGCATCGGATGAGCCGCCACCAAGGCCTGCCTGTTCAGGAATCTGCTTATCAATATGGACCGATAGCCCTTGCCGGACGGCGTATTTGTCCCTGAATGCTTGCAATACCTTGTGAACCAGATTCTTTTTGCCACCGAGATGGGCTTTGGAGCAACTGACCTGAATATCCTTAGATGTATCAAAATCCAGGCTGTCACAGGCCTGAGTGAAGGCGAAACTGGTGTCCAGTTCATGCATGCCGTCTTTACGGATTGCGGTAACTTTCAGGTGCAGGTTAATTTTTGCAGGTGCGGCAAGGTTTATTGTCATGGTTGGATAATCAATGTGGCGCGACGTCCGTGTTTGATATCAGAGATCATTAAACGGTGCCTGTCACTGTTCCACTCCAGCTTGATCAGGCTGCCGGATGCCAGGCTTTCCCAGTGGAACGGTTTCTTCTGTTTGAAGTGGTTTGGTATCTTGCCCAGCAGGACAGAGGCTAATTGTTGAGGTGGCAGTACGATGCCCTGCTGGCTCAGTTGATGCTGGTTGATCTGTTTCCAGGTCGTGTTTTTGTTGTCCCGGACTTGCATGGTCTCATGTAGCCAGCGGAATTCGACTACGGTGCCGCTGGCTGCATGGGTGAGCCTTAACCAGCCCTGTTCAGGGGATTCCGCTTTCCAGTTCAGTGTGGTCTGCCAGCGCCGTGTGGTTTCGATGACAATCAGGCGGCCTGAAAATGCAGGGTAGGGTCCGATTGATGCAGCTGTCTCTGCCAAGGGGGTGCTCTTTTTTGCACAGCCGGAAATCAGCAGGGTCAATAGCAGAAGTAAGATCGGTATTTGGCGGAATATTGCAGACAAGCCTAATTGCCCGGCCCGTTTGCAATTTTACTTTTCAGTAGTTTTTTGTTTTCTGGGCCCATCTTGAGGGATTTCCGCCAGGCCTCTTTTGCTGCTTCGTGTTTGTTGTTGGCCCATAAAATATCACCGTAATGTTCGAACATGATGGCGTCATCAGAGATGATTGCGAGTGCTTTTTTCTGGGTTTCCAGGGCTTTAGTGAAATCGCCGCGTTTGAAGTAGACCCAGGCCAGTGAGTCCAGGTAGTAGCCATCATCAGGTTTCTGTGCCAATGCGCGCTTAACCAGTGACTCGGCCCTGTCGAGGTGGATGCCCTGAGTGGCATAGGTGTAGCCGAGGAAGTTGAGTGCTTCATTGTGCCTGGGGTGATTACTCAGTACACGATTTAGCATGGATTCAACGCCCTGATACTGCTTCAGGTGGTCGAATGCTACAGCGCGGTTGAACAGGATTTGAGGATGCAGGGAGGCCTCGCTCATCAGGTATTCGGTTTTATCCACCAGTGTCTGGTACTGCTTCTGGCTGATCCAGATGCTGGAGAGCATCATGGCTGCTTCCATGTGGGTCGGTTGATCTTTGAGTACATTGAGCAGGCGGTTTTCTGCTTGTTTGAACTGTTCGGCATTAAAATCCAGGCCTGCCAGGCGAATCTGTGCCTCTAAAGCCATGTCACTTTCTGCATTGATGCTATTATACATCTCTCTGGCTTTCTTATTCTTCTGTTGTGCCTCAAGGCTGGTCGCATAATAGAAGCGGCTGCTATCCGTGGGGTGGGCCTTCAGAAGTCTGAGGAATGTTGCTTCAGCCTTTTCCAGATCCTTGTGTCGGTAGTAGAGCATGCCCAGTGACTTCAGGATTTCAGGATTTCCATCGGCATGCGTTTCTGCATTGCGATATACCAGGATTGCTTCGGCAATGCGGTTTTGTTCGATGAGGACTTTTCCAAGTGCATGGCTGACGCGTATGGCATCAGGATAGGAGGAGAGAAATTTACGAAGGGTGTTTTCTGCTTCTTCTGCTCTGTTTTCTTTCAGGTCAATGCCACTGAGCATGATGACGGCAGTATCGCTGGAGGGATCCAGCATTACTATGCGTTTCAAAGAAATTCTTGCTGCAGCGGTATTGTTTTGTTTCAGTAATAGCTGTGCCTGGAGTAGTCGGAATTCAGGTCGTTCTTCTGCAAGTATGGCTTCTTGAATAGCACTGAGTGCATCAGAGATTCTGTTCTGATTTGCCAAAAGGCGAACTTGCAGGTCCCTTGCGGCAATATGGGCCGGGCGGGTCTTGAGGAATGTTTGCAGGGCTGTCAGAGCTGGATCCATCTCCTGCTTGCTTGCCAGTAGTCGAATCCTGGATAGTTCCAGTAGTTCAAACTGTTCAGGTTTGAGTGATGGTTGTAGCAGAAGCGAGGAGATGTGTTTTTCAGCCTCTACCTTGTTACCTGTTTGTAATAACAGGCCTGCAAGTTGAATGTGGGGGGAGATGGCTGTCGGGTCTTTTTTTACCAGTGCGGTTAGTAGCTGAATGGCCAGTTTGTGATCGCCCTGTTCCACAGCCTGTTGTGAAGCAAGGTAGAGAAAGCCCGGGTCCATGTTGTTGATGTCGACCTGTTGGCGAACCGGTGGTTTGTTGTTCGCCTGTTTTTCATTGGCATCTGTGGCTGGCTTTTGAATGCCGCAACCGGTCAGGGTAAGGCCTGCAATTGTCAGGGCAGGGATCATTATGTGTGCCAGTCTCATGTCTGCTGCTCCGTAACTTCGATCTGCTGAAACGCATTGTCCTGATTGTTCAGGCTCCAGCATTTAAAATCGGCGGCTTTACCATTACATATACTGATGATCGGATAGGCAAACCCGTCCCATGCACTTTCAAGGTCGGTTGGCGAGGGTTTTGCCGGACAGTCAGGGTGAGAGTGGTAGACGCCGATGATTTCAAGACCGGAACCGCGCAGCTCTTTGTCCACTGCCTGGTAGCCAGCAGGATCAAGCTGGAAGCGATCGGATGCACGTTCATTGTTCAGGTTTGTTACCTGACGGGCTTCATGGATAGTCCAGCCATCTGTAGTGATGTTGCCAACCAGCAGGCCGCAGATTTCATTGGGGTAACCTGTTTCCCCCTGTTCTCTGATGGCATGTATACAGTCACTGCTGATGTTGAACTGTGAAACAGATGGTGCCTCATCAATGACGGCCAGATATTCAGGGCTTCTGAAGCGTTCCGGTTCATATTCAGCTGTTTTCAAGTGGTCGCTCCATTTTTATGTGGTAAAGTCATCTTTCACTCAAGGGTGAGCATAGCCCGGAATTCTCCGGTGAAAAGATAAAAAAAAAGGGAAGGCCGAAGCCCTCCCTTTTGAAATTACCAGTATGGCGAAACTTAACGTTTCGAGAACTGCGGTGCACGACGAGCTTTTTTCAAGCCAGCCTTCTTACGCTCAACCTTACGTGAGTCACGAGTCAGGAAGCCCAGAGACTTCAGTGCTGGACGCAGGCCTGAATCATATTCGATCAGTGCACGGGCAATGCCGTGGCGAATAGCGCCGGCCTGACCGGATACGCCGCCACCGAATACATTAACGCGAACATCAATACGACCGGTAAGGTCTGTTTCAGTCAGTGCCAGCATGGCCTGCTGACGAATGATTTCAACCGGGAAGTAGTTGTCCAGTTCACGACCGTTTACCAGTACGTTACCCTGACCAGGCTGAATGATTACACGGGCTACGCTGCGCTTGCGGCGGCCTGTGCCGCGATAAGTTGTTTCTGCCATCTGTTAAGTCCTCTGTCTACTTTTGCTTAGTTCAGTTTCATTGCTTCAGGCTGCTGAGCTTCATGAGGGTGGCTATCACCAGCATAAACTTTCAGCTTCTTCAGCATTGAGCGACCCAGTGGGCCTTTTGGCATCATGCCTTTAACGGCAGCTTCAATGATGCGCTCTGGATGTTTTTCGCGCTGCTTTTCAAGCGTGATGGTTTTCAAGCCACCAGCAAAACCAGAGTGGCGATAGTAAACCTTATCTGTCTCTTTTTTACCAGTAACTGCAATTTTATGTGCATTGATCACGATCACGTGATCGCCACAATCGGCATGCGGTGTGTACTCAGCACGATGCTTACCGCGTAGTACGGTTGCAATCTGAGTAGACAGGCGGCCCAGAATAAGATCAGTGGCATCTACAATGTACCATTTGCGTTCAACATCGCCGGGGCGAACAGTCCAAGTACGCATATTTTTCTCCATGTGTTGCGGTCATTCTGACAGACCAAATTGTTGGGTCTGTCCTGCAAGGGCGCCGCATTATAAGTGGGGCAGGGTCGATGTCAATTGCCGAAAAGGGGGAGGTTGTAGTGTGCTTTGGTTTGGATTTCAAAAAAGTACTCTGTTTGTTGGATAGTGGCTGGTTTCTTGCTATCATATTTTTCATATTGGTGAATGACAGGGTTACTCAGGGAGTCCCGTGTATATATTTATTGTGAGGGTGGATATTATATGACTGCCAAGGATATAAAATCGGATGCGGATCATCATTTGCATCTGAGTCCGCCGAGAAAATTTTTTAATGAGATACTGTTTGATACAAGGACACTTGCCGGACGGGTGACCAATTGGTCGCTGTTGGGATTAATCCTGCTGGTTGTTGCTGCATCCATGTTGAATACGGTGGATAGTATTCAACAGCAGTGGGGAGAAAGAATTGCCCAGTTCGAGTATCTGGTGTTATGCGGGTTTGCTGTTGAATATATATTAAGGGTCTATTCGGCAAGGAATCGCTGGCATTATATTCGCAGTTTTAATGGTATTGTTGATCTGATCACCGTACTGCCTCTGTTTGTCGTTGGTGACTCTCTTGTGCTGGTGCGTCTGCTGCGCTTGGCGCGTGTGATCAGGGTGGCGATCTCATTTCCGATTGTTAGAACGCTGTTTGCATCACTCAAAGGTTCGGTCAAGCTACTCATGGGTGTGTTGGGGACGATCGCCCTGATTTCCATCATGGTGGGTAATATGGTTTATATCCTTGAGCCGGAGACCTATTCCAATGCTTTTGAGGGCACATGGTGGTCGCTGGTGACCATGAGTACGGTGGGGTATGGTGACTTTGTGCCTCAAACAGGTCTGGGTAAAGCCCTGGCTGCAAGTCTGATCATGTCCGGTATATGCATGTTTGCGATGGTGACTGCGGTAATCTCGGTGAAGGTGGGGCGTATGATTAATAACTCTTCCCGGTGCCATAATTGTAACCACGGCATTGCCCCGGATTATCAATATTGCCCGCATTGCGCTACAGCACAGGAACAGATGAAGAGTAGTCCTTTTTCTGAGGATGATGCCTGAGCGAGCAGGCCTTTATGATAGCTTCTTTCGGGAAGCCGGTTCTTACGCTATTATGCCGCCCTCTTTTTAAAGATGCCCGGAGGTAATCGTTGCATGAATGATCAACTGCTTGGAGAAGGTCTGACTTTTGATGATGTGTTGCTGGTGCCGCAAGCTAGCAGCGTCATGCCGCGAGGCGTTGATACCTCGGCACAGCTGACTAAAAAAATTCGTCTTAATATCCCGGTAATTTCTGCCGCGATGGATACCGTTACCGAATCGGGCACTGCTATTGCGCTGGCTCAGGAAGGCGGTATCGGTGTTATTCACAAAAACATGACCGCTGATGAGCAGGCTGCTGAAGTTCGACGCGTAAAACGTTTTGAAGCAGGTGTGGTGCAGGAGCCGCTGACTGTAACCCCTGAAACAACACTGGCTCAAATGCATGCGTTGGCAGCTGAACATGGGTTCTCAGGTTTTCCGGTGTTGGATAATGACGGCAAGGTATGCGGTATAGTCACCAACCGTGATATCCGTTTTGAACGCGACCCGAACAGCAAAGTCGTGGATATGATGACTCCTAGAGATCGTCTGGTCTCTGTCGAACATGGTGTTGATCTTGATACCTGTAAGGATCTGTTCCGCCTGCACCGTATTGAGAAATTACCTGTTGTGGATGCACATGGACGTCTGCAGGGCATGGTAACTGTACGTGATATTGAGAAGTCTTCGGCCAACCCGAATGCTGTGCGTGATGATCTTGGTCGCCTGCTGGCTGCCGCTGCGATTGGCGTCGGAGATGCCGAGATGCAGCGCTTTGAAGCGCTCTATGCTGCCGGTGTGGATGCGATTATTGTTGATACTGCCCATGGTCATTCGCAGGGTGTAATCAATCAGGTTCGTGAAATTAAACAGCAGTATGGTGACAAGATTCAGGTGATCGGTGGCAATATTGCTACTGCTGATGCCGTACGTGATCTTGCTGATGCCGGTGCTGATGCTGTGAAAGTGGGTATAGGCCCGGGTTCAATCTGTACGACACGTATTGTTGCCGGTGTGGGTGTACCTCAGCTGACTGCAGTAATGCAGTGTGCAGCCGCAGGTAAAGATGTTGGTGTTCCGGTGATTGCCGATGGCGGCATCAAGTTTTCCGGTGACTTTGCCAAAGCGATGGCGGCAGGGGCTTCTACCTGTATGTTCGGTTCGATGTTTGCCGGTACTGAAGAAGCGCCAGGTGGAAAAATCCTTTATCAGGGCCGTACCTATAAAGCCTATCGTGGCATGGGTTCCATCGGTGCGATGAAGCAGGGCAGTAAAGATCGTTACTTCCAGGGTGATGTGGATGAAGCGATGAAGCTGGTTCCTGAAGGTATTGAAGGTCGCGTGGCTTATAAAGGCGCACTTGGCGATATTTTGCATCAACTGGTTGGTGGTCTCAGAGCGGCCATGGGTTATACCGGTGCAGGTAGCATTGCCGAGATGCATGAGCGCGCCCGTTTTGTTCGTATTACAGGTGCAGGCTTGCGTGAATCACATGTACATGATGTGACGATTACTGAAGAAGCTCCAAACTATCGTATAGAGTCATGATGTCTCTGTGAGAGGTCAGGAGTCAGGTGAGAGATGCATGGCTCCTAACTCCTGACACTTCACCCCTGACGCCTCCCCCCTGACACTTCACGCCTGACACTTCACGCCTGACCCCTCACGCCTGACCCCTCACATCTTTACGGAGAAACAATGGAAAAGATTCTAATTCTGGATTTTGGTTCACAATACACTCAGCTGATTGCACGCCGTGTGCGTGAGGCTGAAGTCTATTCCGAGCTGCATCCATGGGATATGACAGAAGCGGAAATCCGCGACTTTAAACCTTCCGGTATTATTCTTTCCGGTGGCCCGAATTCTGTATACGAAGATGAGACGCCTAAAGCACCCGAGGTGGTGTTTGAACTGGGCGTTCCGGTACTCGGTATCTGTTATGGCATGCAGACGATGGCAGCACAGCTCGGTGGTATGGTTGAAACAGGTCATGCTCGTGAATTCGGTTATGCAGAAGTACTCACTTCCGGTGACTCACCACTGCTGCGCGGTATTGAAGACAAAGAGAACGGTGTGCTTGATGTATGGATGAGCCATGGCGATAAAGTGACCGCACTGCCTGAGGGGTTCCATGTACTCTGCAGCAATGATTCCACTCCAATTGCCGGTATGGCCGATGAAAAACGTCGATTCTATGCGGTGCAGTTCCATCCTGAGGTAACCCACACCCATCAGGGTACGGCTATCCTTTCCCGTTTTGTGCATGAGATTTGCGGTTGTGCCCGCGAATGGACCATGCCGCACTATATTGATGAGGCTGTGGCTCATATTCGTGAACAGGTTGGTGACGAAGATGTGATTCTTGGGCTTTCCGGTGGTGTTGATTCTTCTGTTGCTGCAGCACTTCTGCAACGAGCGATCGGTGATCAGCTGACCTGTATCTTTGTTGATAATGGCCTGTTGCGCTTGAATGAAGCTGAACAGGTAATGGAGATGTTCGCCGGTAATCTGGGCGTAAAAGTGGATCATGTTGATGCTTCTGAAAAGTTTTTGAGCGAGTTGGCCGGTGTTTCTGATCCTGAAGCCAAACGCAAGATTATCGGTCGTGAATTTGTGCATGTGTTTCAGGAAGAGGCGGAAAGAATGCCCAATGCCAAGTGGCTGGCACAGGGTACGATCTATCCGGATGTGATTGAGTCTGCCGGTTCCAAGAACAAAAAAGCGCATACGATCAAGAGTCACCATAATGTGGGTGGCTTGCCTGATACACTGCATTTGAAGTTGCTTGAGCCACTGCGTGAGTTGTTCAAGGACGAAGTGCGTGAGCTGGGCGTGGCATTAGGTCTTCCACGTGAAATGGTTTACCGTCACCCATTCCCGGGTCCGGGGCTGGGTGTGCGCATACTTGGCGAAGTGAAAAAAGATTATGCGGATTTGTTGCGTCGTGCAGATGCCATCTTCATCGAGGAGCTCAGAGCATCAGGATGGTATGATAAAACATCGCAGGCCTTTGTGGTTTTCCTGCCGGTGAAATCCGTTGGTGTAATGGGTGATGGTCGTACCTATGAGTGGGTGGTTGCTCTGCGTGCAGTTGAGACACAGGACTTTATGACCGCACTCTGGGCGGAATTGCCGCATGCACTGCTAGCCAAGGTATCCAATCGTATCATCAATGAAGTGCGCGGCATTAACCGCGTGGTATACGATGTGTCAGGCAAACCGCCTGCCACGATTGAGTGGGAATAAAACCGCCCTTTTATTTTAGTAACTTGCCAAATAATGAAATATCGGCTTTTATAAGCTGATGTGCATCTTTCACAAAGGAGAAACAATGAAGAGAGTATTTATACTTACCTGTGTCGTTTTGCTTGCAGCTTGTGGGCCACAGGAAAAAGAGCCGGCACCACTGACTCTGGAGACTGAAGAGACCAAGCTGGCTTATGCGATTGGTATGGACATTGGCATGTCTTTGAAAACCCTGGATACTGATCTGGATCGTGCAGCACTGATGGCTGCTATTAATGATCGTCTGGATGGCACTGATGCCAAATTGAGTCAGGAAGAATCCGGTAAAATAAAGCAGGCATTCTTTATCAAGCAGGCCGAAGTCAAAGCTGCTGAACAGAAAGCCAGTGGTGAAAAGAACAAAGCTGATGGTGAAACATTTCTGGCTGAACATGCCAAGACCGAAGGTGTTACTGTAACCGAGAGTGGTCTGCAATACGCAGTGATCACACAGGGTGAGGGCGCCAAGCCGACTGCCGAAGACAGCGTGACAGTACATTATAAAGGCACTCTGATAGATGGGACCGAGTTTGATTCATCTTATTCACGTGGTGAACCGATCTCTTTCCCTCTTGGTGGCGTGATCAAAGGCTGGCAGGAAGGTGTGCAGCTGATGAATGTGGGTTCCAAGTACAAATTGGTGCTGCCATCAGCGCTGGGATACGGTGATCGTGGTGCAGGTGAGAAGATAGGTCCGAATTCGGTGCTGGTGTTTGAGGTTGAACTGCTCTCTATCGGAGAGCCAAAGCCGGTTGAAGCAGCTGTAGCGCCTTAAAAGATGTTCTGTGGCCTCTTTCGGGAGGCCATGTAATCTTGCTGTAATGTTTGAACTGTATTTTCTCCCTATTCTAGCTGGTATATAAGGGGTTTATCTTGAAAGAAAAATTATTGAAGCAATATAAGGTGTGGGATGCACCGACGCGTATCTTCCACTGGGTGAACTTCACAACCGTGCTGCTGCTGATCTTTATGGGATTGATGATGCTGTTCAAAAAGGACATGGGTATCACCAGCCTTGATGCAAAAATCACACTGAAAACGATCCATATTCTGATCGGTTATCTGTTTGTGCTGAATCTGTTGGTGAGGTTGGTTTGGGGTTTTGTAGGTAATCGTTTTGCTCGCTGGAGCAATATTGTTCCCGGAAAAGGTTACGGGGATACACTTAAGTCTTATGTGAGCAGTATTAAATCCGGTGAGCCACAGCAGTTTCTTGGTCATAACCCGATGGGCCGTCTGGCGGTCGTGATCATTATGGGCTCACTGGTGGTGATGGCTGTAACTGGTCTGGTTCGCGCCAGTACCGATATTTATTATCCGCCATTTGGTTTTGCTGTATCTGAATATATTGCAGCTGACGGTGTTGATCCGGCAACAATCAAACCGTATGACAAAACAGGCACAGATGCTGAGGCCTATGCAGAACTGAAAGCATTCAAAGAACCGTTTGGTGAGGTGCATGTCTATACATCTTATTTCCTGATGTTTTTGATCCTGTTGCACATCGTTGTTGTGGTGCGAATAGAAATCAGGGAAGGCGGTTCACTTGTCTCTGCTATGTTCTCCGGTCGTAAGGCGCTGTCAAAAGAGCCGGAAGACTTAAACTGCTGATTAGTTTGAAGTCCGAATAAAAAACGCCCCGCTTATGCGGGGCGTCAGACTGCTGACAAAGTCCTCGCCTTATGGCGGGGATTTTGTTTTTTTGGGAAGGTAAATACTGTATAATTAAAGGATGTTACGAAAGTCATCCAACAACCAAATCAGTCTGGAATTTGTCAGT
>Ga0316203_1001003_pt1 | contig 23674 bp, 24 predicted proteins | sample 6monrhotite_MG_FD_204940 | JGI IMG/M metagenome (GOLD analysis project Ga0316203, IMG submission 204940) | Microbial mat bacterial communities from mineral coupon in-situ incubated in ocean water Damariscotta River, Maine, United States -... | ecosystem: Environmental > Aquatic > Marine >... | reverse complement strand
TATATCATTGGATACTACAACGCTATCAGACCGCACAAGCACAACCTTAGCTTGACACCAAACCAAAAAGAGAAAATATTCTGGAATGGTTCTTATCAGGTGGCCAATTTGACTTAGCCACTACAAATACAGCTATATGTATTCAAATCCACCTGCTTGATATCGAGGGTACTTATTATGAAAATTAAGAAGCTATTGAAACGACTAAGCTCTTACTTGGATCAAAGCAATGATCAGTTAAGGGAGCAGGATGACGGGTTATCCAAAGTACTAAAAAAATTAAAAAAGAAGCAAACAATAATTATTGAGCAAATTGCCTCTGAGATGAATGATGCTAAACGAAAAAAACTTGAACAAAATTTGAAAATTGTCCGTTCACAGCGCAAAAAAGGTATTGCTCTTTTATCCGAAATTAGAGAAAAGAAAAAGGATCTTCACGAATAATACGCAAGTTTAGGCGAAGGGTAAATTGCAGGGCACACGATGTTGACGGGTAGTGGAGAATCCATACTAAAGCATAAAGTGAACGCTAAAATAGTGTTAAGTGGATAAGCAGGATCCCTTACTTTTTTTCGGCTAGTGGGATAAAAGCCGAGCGGCCAATGCCTGCCAAGGGATAAGCTTGTCCATACGTGTTAAAAGCATTCGAGGCACATAATTCGCTTCTGCTCGCACACTTTACTTCTGAAAGGCCAAGTTGACTCATGGAGAACTTTCGTCAATTCATAAAAATGAAAGTATAAATGAATTGTTAAGACTTACTCAGAAGCTCCCTAAACATACTGATATTTAGCTTGCTGCGTTAATAACTTTATTCACTTGGCGGCGGAATGTTTGAATGGTTTCGCTATGCTCTTTCATCATCCGGTCTGGGATTCTGATCCGCTGTTCTTCTGCCACAGTTTCTGTAGAAAAAATATGACGAACTGCATCCTGACCAAGAAATAACCAAACATATTTGTGGAAGGGTGTTCCATAATTAGTGGTGGTTAAAATGAGGTGTATTTTATGCTCTACAATATCGACACCAACGCCGTCAAAGCTATAGTATAAGCGATACTTTGGTGTTGTCTCTTGGAGAATAGCGCCAAACTCTAAGCAATGAGGGCCTTCAATATAAAGTCCATCAAAAACTCTAGCTTCAAGGTGATTGATCCCAATAGTGGTAAAAATTTGTTGTCCAATATGGGTTCGATTAAGTTTACTATCCATACTATTTCCTCACATTTATATTTTTTCTACTTCTTAGATTTAATTAAGCATTAATGATGCCAGAGTTACTATTGAGGCTATGAGGCCAAAAAATATTTTCGCTTAGTCTTTTCAATAGCCTTTTGACAAGTATTTTTATAGTTGTGTTTTTTATTTTACTTTGACTTAGCATGCGCTAAGGCGATGAAAAAACATGGCTTTCAAGAAAAATAGAAGTGGCTATGAAAATAATAAATCAGGAGTTTGTAATGAAGTCAATATTATTAGTTTTATCAGTAGTGGGACTATCTGTGAGTGCGTGGGCCAGTGATATTCCAGAGGGTATGGGTGTGTTGCCGAAGAATGTTCCTATTCCAGCAGATAATCCGATGAGTGCAGCAAAGGTTGAACTAGGGAAAAAATTGTATTTTGAGCCTGCTTTATCAAAGAGTGGCCATTTTTCATGTAACTCTTGCCATAACATGTCTACTTGGGGTGTTGATAATCAGAGGTTTTCGATTGGTCATAAATGGCAACGTGGTGGACGCAATGCACCAACTGTGCTTAATTCAGGTTTTTGGAGTAAGCAGTTCTGGGATGGTCGTGCTCCATTACTTGAAGATCAAGCCAAAGGCCCGCCATTAAACCCTGTTGAAATGGCGATAGATTCTGAAGCTGCTGCTGTTGCTCGCCTAAAGGCTGCTGGTTATGAAGGGGAGTTTCAAAATGTATTTGGAAAAAACAGTCTTACCTTTGATAATATGGCAAAAGCCATTGCTGCTTTTGAGCGCACCTTAAATACACCGAATGCGCCGTTTGACCTGTTTGTAGAGGGTAAGGGTGATATTAGTGTTGCTGCGAAACGGGGTATGAAAAAAGTAGCAGAAATTGGTTGTACTTCGTGCCATTCAGGTGTTTTATTTAGCAACAATAATTTTGTTAAATTTAATTATGGGTCTGATAGTGGATTGAAGTCGGTGACAGGTAAACTTGAAGATGATCATGTTTTTCGTGTGCAGTCTTGGCGTAATGTTGCTATGACAGCTCCTTACTTTCATGATGGTTCGGCTAAAACCTTGCAGGAAGCAGTGAAAATAATGGCAAAAATCCAGTTGGATGAAGTTTTATCCGATCATGATATTAATGATATCGTAGCATTCTTGGAAACGTTAACAGGTGAGTTACCAAAGATTACTCTTCCGCAACTTCCTAGGCCACAAGGGCAGGCACTGAACTGGCAGAAGTAAGTAAGTTCTTAGAACTCTATGAGTGAGTTATTTTTAAATAATATTTTCTCATATATGTTTAAGGGTGAGAGTAGATGAAGAAGCAACCTCTGTTTGAGGCTATTGGTGGAACCCCAGCGATGGAGCGTGTACATACCGTATTTTACGATAAGGTTTATGCGCATCCATGGCTGGGGAAGTTTTTTGTTGGCCACGACCAAAAGGCAATTGAATTACGGCAAACCCAATTTATGGCAGAAAAAATGGGCTCTAAAAGTACTTATCCAGGCAGAGAATTACCTCTTGCTCATCGGCGCATGTATATCACTGAAGAATTGCTAGAGGTACGGCAAGGTTTATTACGCGAATCTTTACAAGAAGAAGGTCTGTCTGAGGCTCTAATTTTGCGTTGGTTAAAAATTGATAATGCATTTTGGGGTAAGATAAAAAATAAGTCGTTGGAAGAGTTTCAAAAAGTTGATTTTAAATATGAGCAACCATTTATCGTTGATAAACCTGTAGAATAGATGTGAATGTTTAAAGCTTATGTTTTAATCATTGTAAGGTGACGGTATGAGTAGCGGGGAAAGTGAACTGGGGTTATGTTGTTTTATTGGAAAAATTTAATGGTGTTAAAGTGAATTTTAAACTACGCTCGCGAGAATGCGAATGGCGATGGGAGGACGATGCAGGTACCCTTGCCAAAGAGCTGTAGAAATTGATTAAAAATAAATAACTCTGCTAGCTTAGAGGCCAGCTAATATAGTCAATGCATATTAATGAATATACCATTTTTGAATAAAATAGAGAGCCTTGAGGTCTAGCATGCAAAGCGCAATGGTGAATCCTATTTTAGTTTTAGTAGGTACCTTTTATGGATAACCAAAATTCCAGCCTCAAACAGCAAGCGTATTCAGAAGTATTAACAAAGATTGCGCAAGTTACACCAATTTACCTCATTACCACGGCACTGATTGTTTTAACATGTGCTTATTTATTCCGGGAAACTGTGCCCGCCCAGGCCTTGACGGGATGGGTTGCCGTGATGTTCTTTGCACTGTTACTGTTAGGGCTAACCGATTGGAGCTTTAAAAAATACCATCACCTTTATTCTTCAGAGCTTTGGGGGGAGTTATTTTTTTGTGCGATGTTTTTTATTGGGGTTGGTTGTGGAAGCTTGGTGTTTTTGGTGCCAGACGATATTACATCCATGCTTATTGTTGCGATTATGTACACAGGCTTAATTGGTGGGGCGTTGGGGGGAACGGGTTCATCTTTCCAGCTGTTTTCTGCCTTTGCTGTGCCTGTAATCACGATGGCGATTGTGCGCTTTTTACAAGTAGACAGTGAGATTTTTTATAGTTTTTCTTTTGCAGCAGTCGTTTATTTGGGTGCGACGCTGATGATTGCACGTAACTATGCCAATACCGTAACAGAGGCATTTTTTTTACAGCTAAAAAACACCGAATTGATGCAGACTGTTGTGATTGAAAAGGAAGCTGCTGAAAAAGCCAATACAGAGAAATCCCGTTTTTTGGCATCGGCAAGTCATGATCTGAGGCAACCTATGCACGCTATGGACTTATTTGCGGATGCATTGGAGCGACGTTTAAAAGATCCAGAAAATGTTATACTGATGAGTAAAATACGAGACTCAGTGAGTGCAGTGAGCAGCTTACTCAATTCCCTATTGGATATTTCTAAGCTTGATGCAGGGGTAGTAAGGGTGGATAAGCGGTCTTTTTCTTTGCTTCCGTTATTCTTAAGACTTGAAAAAGATTTTCAGTCAAGCACCGAAGGCACAGGGTTGATGTTTTCTGTCAGTACGATGCCAAAGCAGCATAGCAGTCAAGAAGAAAATAGAAAACATAACGAAAGTTGTATGATTAAATCGGATAGTATTCTGCTGGAAAATATTCTGCGCAATTTGTTGTCTAATGCTCTCAAGTATACCGAAGCTGGCAGCATTTCTCTGGGCTGTGTTCGGCAGGGCGAATATTATGCGATCACGGTTGAAGATACAGGCATGGGCATCGCTAGTGATGAACAGGAAAAGGTATTTGCTGAGTTTTATCAGGTTGATAACCCTGAACGCGACCAAGGAAAAGGTATAGGGCTGGGGCTGACAATTGTGCGGCATTTGTGCCAGTTACTTGGGCATCAGATGTCTATGGTATCTACGCTAGGTGAAGGAACACGTTTTGATATTTATGTACCTGTGAGCAAAGCCGTTGAGCGTACTAATACGATGCCAATCATCAATGATGGTCAAATGAATGTTACGGTTTTGGTGATTGATGATGAGCAGCTTATTTTGGATGGTATGACAGCCATGCTTACGCCATGGGGTTGTCGGGTGTTAGTCTGCCAGTCTGCTGATGAGGCCTTAACACGTATCGAAGCCACTCCGGCCATTGATATGGTTATTACCGACTATCGATTGCGCGAAGATAAACTTGGCTCGGATGCGATTCAGATGATTCGTGAAACACTGAATAACCCACTACTACCCGCCATTATTATTAGTGGCGATACTGAGCCGAAACGCATGCAGGAAATGAAGGAATCAGGTGTTCAAACACTGCATAAACCTGTAAAACCTGTGCGTATGCGCGCCTTAATGCAGTATGTTTTGAAACCAGGGGATTCATCTTAGATAGACATTAAAAGTTATGCTGTGTTCTCGTTCAAAACAATGCCGTTGGATGAGCGAATGATTTACGTGCCCTTTTTACCGTGTGCTTTTTGAATTGCTTGAGCACGGCTATTAATGCCCAGTTTGCGGAACAATCCAGATACATGTTGTTTGACGGTGCTGTCGCTTAATCCCAGCGCATTGGCAATCTCTTTGTTGGATTTCCCTTCAGCCAGTTGAAACCAAATTTCCTGTTGGCGTGGCGAAATTGGAAGGCGTTTGTTACCTGATGTATTGATCAGACCTTCGAGTGCTTTGGCTGGAACATAACGTTCCCCAGATAGAACCATACGAATCGCATTGAGTATCACATCGTTGGATGAGGCCTTTGAAATAAACCCCAATGCCCCCGCTTTCAGGCAGGCCTCAATCGTGTAAACCGTATCACTACCAGAGATGACTACCACCGCAGTACTGGGTGCTTGTGCACACACATGTTGCACGCCATCAGTGTGGTTCATGCCCGGCATATCCAAATCAAGCAGTAACAAATCAATAGCATCGGGGTTTGAAAGAAAAACATCAATTTCCGTACTGTTTCTGGCTTCACTAATCACTACGTCGCCAAGTTCTTTTAATAAAAGTCGGATACCGTCTCGAAGCAGGGCATGGTCATCGGCAATAAGAATGTGCATGCGGCATAGTTTATGGCGCAGCTATAATTTAACAATCAATACGAAAGGACTAATGCCTACCTAGTACTAAAGTATGTGTAGCATAGTACTCATGCAGGAGTATTCAGGTCAAACCGAAGAGTTATAGTTGCGGCATCTTATAATAAGAAAGAGTTTTAACTTGTATGAAATAAAGTATTTATTAGGAGGGGGATTGAATGAAAGTTAATATGAACAAGCAAAAGGGTTTTACTCTGATAGAGATGGCGATTGTGTTGGTGGTGATTGGGCTAATTTTAGGCGCAGTTTCTATTGGTAAGGATTTACAGCGCAATGCGGAATATGACACAGTTAAACAAAAGTTTATTGATCAATGGGCAACAGCGTACAATGTGTATTATCAGCGCACAGGCGTTGTTCTTGGTGATTTAGAGGTCTCCCCGCGTTTAATGGTGGCGGGATCGTCTTATGCAGCTGCGGTTAATGCACCTATTTCTGGCGGAAATATGACTGCGGTAGCCTCTCCTGGAGCTATTTGTCAGGGCACTGCTCCGACGGGTATTACTTTGGCCACACGATCAGCAACATTGCTTCCTATGCATACCTATTTTGATCAGACAGGTGTTCGTATGCCTCCAGGGCGTGCGGAAGGCAGCGAAGATCGTTATGCGTATTTGGATTCCAATGGTAACCCTCAAGAGATTCAAGTGTGTTTTCAGTGGCAGGCTCCAGGGACGGCTTCAGGATCAGGTAATGTTATGATCGTTAGTGGCTTAACACCAGATTTAGCGCGCTCGTTGGATCAAATGATTGATGGTAAACCTGATGCTCAAGAAGGTGTGTTTCGGCAGTCTGGTGTTGTGAATGGTACCCCTGGTGGACCAGGTGTTGCATGGAATACCAATAATACTCAGAAATTTGGCGCAGGCATTGGGTCAGGTGTTAACTTAGATGAAAATCAAGTTGCTGTTGTAACTGCTATTTACAAAATGAATCAATAAAGTAGGTAAGGGGTGATTATGTTGCAGAAAAAAGATATGAAGTCGCGTGGTTTCACGCTGATTGAGATGGCAATTGTGCTTGTTATTATTGGTTTAATTTTGGGCGCAGTTTCGATTGGTAAAGATTTGCAGCGGACGGCTGAGTTCGATACCATAAAACAAAAGTTCGTTGATCAGTGGGCGCAGGCATACAACCAATATTATACTAGAACAGGTGTTGTGTTGGGAGACTCTCAGGTTGCACCATTGTATATGGTGGATGGACTGAAGGCGACGCTGAATGCTCCGCAGGCTGCGAGAATTCCAGCTAATTTGACTAATACAGGTAAGCGTATTTGTGCAGGGCAAGGTTATGCTGCCAACAAAGTGGGCGCTGGAGACCCTGCGCTATCAACGCAAAATTTATTTACGCTGATAGATAGGCAAGGTATTCGTATGCCGCCGGGTCGCGCTGAAGGTGCTGAGGACCGCTATAGTTATTTGGATTCCAATGGTAACCCCGTTGAATTGCAAATATGCTTCCAATGGAACGTTGATGGCAGCAATAGTGGATCGGGAAATATGATGGTGATTCGTGGTCTTACGCCTGACTTGGCGCGGGCTTTAGATCAGATGATTGATGGCAAGCCTGATGCGCGCGAAGGCATGTTTCGCCAGCAAGATGTTTCTTTGAATACGACGGGAACAAGTCAGGTGCCTGGTGCTGAGTGGGCGGCGAATAATACCTATGCACAAAATGGTACGGCACCAACTGCACAGGGGGTTGGGAACAACCAAGATGAAAACCGTGTAGTATTACTCACAGCACACTATAAGATGAATCAGTGATTTTGTAGCAAAGAATTTGGGAGGGGTAGGTATGGACAGGTGGGTGATGTGGGTTGCAGTGCTAGCGGGGCTTGGGTTTCCTGTTTCTGTTTATTGTGCGGTGACTGCGCATTATAATCGGATCGATGCGTATGCCCAACTGCATGTGTTGCAAATGCATGATGCACGTATGGCTGATTTCCGCCAAAAAATGCAATTGTATAAGAATTATCATGCTAGAGTACAATTATTTTTGGATAAAGCTAAGTTAGAAGGTGTGACTGATGCGGTATGGGATCGCCGCTTATTTAATGTAGAAAATCGTATGGTGACCTATAAAGATTTAAGTGCATATATCCGTAAGGCTAATCATACTTCTAATTACTATTTTATTCCTGCGAAGCTAGAACTCCAAACGCCAGAGAAGGCGATTGAAAACAAAGTTTCAGGCTCGGTTTTTCAATATTATGACCGTTCTAAACCAATATTATCATTGACAATGAAAGGCGATTTTTTGGTGAAAAACCAATGAATATTGATGATTTCGACGCAATTATTGTAGATTTGGATAGTCAAATTTTGGCTTTTAAAGGCGATAAGATTGAAAGTCTGTCAAGTGTCCTTGATGGTCGTGGTAGTAAGCTGTTATTGACAGATTTTCAAGGCTCTGTGCCGTATGCGAAAGCGGTCAATGCGCCAGCAAAATATATTGCCCCTGTTGTTGATAAAGAGTTACAAGAAGAAGGGCTGGTGGAAGGGCCAAGTAAGATTTTTGTTCATAGCGCTAATGTTTATGGGCCGACGCTAACGCATGCTTTTTTTACAGCAATTCCAGCGGCTGTCTACACGCAGTATGAAGGAATGATAGAGCAGGATGATGATTGCCAATTGCACGTTTCTTTTAATGCTGTGTTGTATGCGCAGTTAAGGTCACTGCAGACGAAAGAGGTGGTTGCTTGTTTGTTTGTGCATGGAAGCCATGTGGATATTTTGGTGGGTAACGAGCATCAGGTGCATGCAGCCACACGGATTTCTGTTTTTGAAGGCGATAACCAGTTTGATTTGATATGTGAAAGTATCGCAAGTGCTATGCGCGACATTGAGTTTGAAACCAAAGCTGTGGTAACGCATATGTATGTGAATTATTCCCAGCTTGAAAGCTTAGGTTCTGTTGCTGAGCAAGTGTCTAGGATGCTGAGTGTGGACTGCCAAGATTTTGAGTATGAAATATATGTGTTGAATGGTCAACGTTATATGTCATCGCTTAAAGCTATGGTGAAGGCTTTGTCTGTTCATGATACACATGAGAATTCGATTGGCCGATTACAATACTTAAGCGCGAAGGTTGCCCCTGTTGCAGTGGTTGTGTTATCTGGATTGACAGTGGCCTTGTTGGCAGTGGCTATTTTTTGGCAGAGTGAAAGTGTAGGTGTGCAGCAGAAGTCGGTAGCAATCAAAAGTACTTTTGAGCAGGATCAAGCTTCTTTAAAGTCTTTGCAGGGCATGCGTGCAGGTCTTGGGTTTGAACAGTCTTTGAAACTGGCTCAAGATATGGAGCGAGCGCAATTTTTACCATCAATGCAGGAAATTTTGAGTGATATTTCTTATGCTTCGAAACCAGCTGTGTTGGTTGACCATATTCTTTTAGAGTATCAGAAGAGTGTATTGCAGCTACAAGTATCGGGGCAGATTAAGGCCTCTTTTAGCGATGGGCTCAAGGCATATAGTTATCTTATTTCATCTATGGAGAATAAAGGTTACAAGTTGGTTGGGAAAAATATAGGCATGGACATGAAGGTCAATACTTTTGTGTTGAAATTGGAGCGTAGCTTTGCTGAAAAATAAACATAAGGGACTCATGATTATTGGTGTTGTGGTTATTTCTATAGTGTGTTGTGTTTTAATATACGGGAATGGACGAAGTATTAATGCTGTTCTTTCAGGTTATCAAGTGCAAGCTCCTGAAGTGTTAAAAGAGGTGCCTTTTAATCAAGCTGAATATGAAGAGTTGGCAGGGTTGAGTGAAAATTTAGAGAGGCTGTCGCATCCGCCAGTAGCAAAAGCAAGAGATGTGCATTTTGCAATTGTTGATGAAAAACATAATCAACATTCAATTAGAGTGAAGAAAATTGTGCAAGTGCGTCCATTTAATTACAAAGTTTCTATGGTGTTTATTTCGGATAGTAACCGTTATGCGGTGATTGGTGGGCGTTTTGTTCGAGAAGGGGAAAGTTTGAGGGATGGGGCTATGGTGAAAGAGATCCGTAAGGGCAAAGTGAAAATTTCCCGTAAAGATGGGACACGCTGGGTTAAAGTGCGCTCGCCTCATGTTAGCCTAAAGAGTTTTGAGAATTTACTGTGCTTTGATTGGTATGAGATATATCCGTCTCAAGGGGTGTGATATGAGAATGTTTCTTATTGCAGTGGCAGTTGCGCTGATGGCTTTTGTAGGGGTTTATTTTCTATCTAGTGCTGGTTATGAGGTGTCTGTACATAAAGTAACTTCTAAGAAGCAATTGGAACTACCTATGCTAAAGCCTAGGGATGAAGCGAAAGACTTAGTAAAGCCACAGTTGCCCAAGCCATTTCTTCTCCCTAGAAATAAGGTTGAGCAACCTGTGATAGCGGTAAGCCCTGCAGAAAGGGATGTGCATGTAGCGGCTTTGCAGAGTATTCAGCGCGAGCTAGGGCAGTTGCGCAAGCCGAGTGGTGGTATTGATATTGACCGTCTAGAAAGTACGATGAATAAATTTGTTGCGTTGAGTAAACAAGCACCAGAATTAGGTATTGAGAAAAGCGTAAATGTAAAAAAATTACAAGAACTGGTGTTGGCTCTTCGTAAGTTAGATGTCTTGCAAAAAGAGATGAAATTTTTAACCAAGGACCCTAAGCATATTAATATGCCTGAGCTAAATCTAAAAGTTGCTGAACTACAGGGGTTGCAACGTATTGTTATGGATACTTTACCTTATATTAACCCGAGTGCTCAGTATAAAAAATGAAATTTAAGAAAAAAGATGATGGCTTTAGCCTATTAGAGTTAAGTGTCGTGTTGCTTGTGATAGGTATGTTGTTATCTGTAGCGTCGTTTTCATACGTTGGCATATTGAAATCATCAGAGCGGAAGCAAACGCTTTATAGTATTTCTGAGGTACAAAGTGCTCTGTTGACGTTTGTTGCGACGAATCATCGCTTGCCTTGTGCAGATGTGGATGGCAATGGTTATGAGGGCAGTGGATCTCCAGGTGTATGTGGGCTGGCAACAGTAAGTAAGGCTGGCATATTGCCTTATAAAACCTTGTTCATGGATTCGGAACCGTTAGATGGGAGTCATCAGGCATTTCGCTATGGCGTGTACCGAAATGGGGCAGCAAATGCAGACTTGGCGGTGAACTCGGAAAGGACGGGGGATTTGGCCACGTCAGAAAAGTATAAAGGTTTGGGAGACTTTCTCAAAGGCTTGGAACTGGCTGAAGTGGCAGTGACATTAAACACACAAATTTATGTAACTGGAGATGGTGTGCGTACAGGAGCTGCACAGTGTGCGTTAAATGTAGTGGGTAATGTGGCGTATGTATTGATGTCTGGTGGTTATGAAGATTTAGATGGTTTGAATGGCTATTGGGATACTCCCAACGGCATGTTTGGTGTGGGGAATTATTGCGTGGCTTCGCCATCATCTATGCAAAGCCTAGTTTATGATGATGTCGTAGCTGCAGAGAGTTTTGCCAGCTTGCGAGGGAAGTTGTTGGCTTTGGCAGCTGCGCTGTGAAAGAAAAAGTAATGGGAGGGGTACAATAATGAATATCATAAAGTTATGCTTATTTGTGATGGTTTTTGCATTGATGGGATGTCAGGAGGCGCATAAAATTCCTGATCCAGTTGAAAATGCAACATATCATGAGAAGCTAGCTAAAGCTGAGCGGGCGCAAACAGATGCTTTGCATGATAGCCTTGTCGGACATGTGCAAAATTTTTCCCGTATGCAAGATGAATTGCGAACGGATGTGGAAAAATCCAATGTGCGTAAAAAAGAGTTTTCGCCCATGGTTCCTACTTATGACCCGTTGAGTGCAGTGCAAGTGACGCTGGATGTGGACAATGGCGATGTGCAGCATGTATTGCAGGCTTTGGCTAGACAAGCTGGTTTAAACTTGCTTCTTCACCCCAATCTAGCAAGCTCTAAACGGAAAATAAGCCTTCACTTTGTGAATGTTCCAGCCTCAATTGTATTTAAAGAGGTACTTAGAATTACAGATTTGCATGGTGAAGTGAAGGGTCGATTGTTGGTTGTTAACCCTTATGAAGAAAAAATATTATCAGTGAACTTTCTTGAAACAACTCAAAAAGGTGATTTTGCCACTGGTGGCGATGTGTTGGGATCTAGTCAAGGCTCTGGAGGAGCGGGAGCATCTGGTAGCAGTAGTTTAACGGGTAACTTTCGAATTTCAGGCAGCAGTGCAAGTAATTCAAATCCTTATGACCAGTTAGAGGCTATGTTGAATCGAATGGTTGGTTCTAACCTTTCAGATAATACTGATGGTGATATCGGGTCAGCATCTTCATTGCGTGAGGTGGGTGTTAAATCTAGCCTGCAAAATGCTAAACGAGTAGAAACTGCAAAGTATGTGCTAAACCGCAAAGCTGGAACGCTATATATTCAAGCTAAACCATCGGTTGTAAAGGCTGTGACGGAAGTTATTGAGCGTTACCGTAAGGTTTTGAGTCGTCAAGTTTTATTAGAAACACAAATTCTTGAGGTTCGTCTGAATGATGGTTTTCAGTATGGTATCGACTGGGCTAATTTGAGAGGTAAGTTTGCAACAAGTTATGCGGGGGCACAGCAAGTTACACCTGTGACAGGAACCCTTCCTAATAATGCATTAGGCACTACTGGTATCACGATTCCTGCAGGGGGATTGAATACAATCGGGCGAGCTTTAGGGTTAACATACGCCAATGGTGGCTTAAATATTACTGTTGGGCTTTTGAAAGGTTATGGCGATGTAAGCGTATTATCTAACCCTACCATACGTGCGATGAATACTCAGCCATCACTTATCAGTGTTGGGCGTACGAATAGTTATATCGCAAAAACAAGCGTAACAACGGCTACAGCGATTAATACTGCGGGAACGATAACTTCAGATGTAACTGTGAATTCTGTGTTTAACGGTTTGATTCTAGGTGTGATTCCATCGATTTCAGATGAGGGTGAAATTACGTTATCGATTCACCCTATTCAAAGTGAAGTGGATCAGAATAGTATTGATACGCTTATTGATGTCGGAGGCAACAGTAAAATTACCTTGCCACGTGTGGATATAAAGGAAATTAGTACAACTATTAAATTACAAGATGGTGATACAGTTATTTTGGGTGGTCTGATTGATAAGAATAAGTCTGCCAGTAATGAGGGTGTGCCATTGCTTTCAGATATCCCTTTATTGGGTTATTTGTTTAAGTCAAAACGCGGTACTACAGCAGTGCGTGAAATGGTGATTGTGATGAGAGTGCATTTGTTGTGAGCGTCATCTTTGATGCTTTACAGAAGCTTGATCAAGGCAGGGCTGTGCAAGGTATACCTAGGGTTCCGTATATTGAAGGAAGGGATAGTGAGACAGGTCGGAAGTTAAAAAAATTCTATCCAGTCCTATGGTTGCTATTGCTATTGGTGCTCTGTGCGGTTTTGTGGTATGGCTTAAGAGTGGGTGTTAGTCAGCAGCAAAATTTGGTGGCTCTGCCTGCTGAAGTGACACCTTCTCAGGCTAAGGGCGAGCCATTTGAAGAGCTTCAACCCCAACGTAACTTGGGGCAGCATGTCACTAAGCTTACAGAAAATGCTGGAAATATTACGCGGCCTGCGAAAACGAGAGTGATTACTGTTCAAAGAAAGGTTGAATCACGAGTACTTAATGGGTTGGGGAAAACTAAAGTATCACAACACGTACAGATGAATGATGTGAACACCTCTAGAGTTCATAAGAAGAAAGAGGTGAAGTTATTAGCCTCGCAACGGCTTATAAAAGTAGAATCAAAGGTCGATGGGTTTCAGATGCAGCAAGAATTGGCGCGCTTGGTTCCTCATTTAGTGCGTGCGATTAATATGCAAGATAATGCCTTGGCAGATGAGCTTTTACATCGACTGGAGTCGATGAGGGGTGTGGACTCTTTATTTGTGATCAAAATGAAGGCTTATAGAGCCTTGCGTAGTGAAAGCTATGAGCTGGCATCTCATTATTATCAAAAGCTTTTATCTCGTCAGCCAGATGATATTGAAAGCCATATGAATTTCGTGATGACAGAAGTTTATTTGGAACATATGAACCAGGCTAAAGAGCATGTGAATGCATTACTTCAGCGATACCCGAATGATGCACGTGTCAAAGCGATGAAGTTAAAAATGATGGGGATGTGATGAGAGGACAAGATTATTTTCGGCACTTGAGTTTGTATGCCAACCCTTTTCCTGTGGTCCCAGATGTGAGTAACTATTACCTCCCGAAGCATTTGAATACAGTGCTATCAGAAATTGAGCATGTAATTCAAGCTCGTAAAGGCTTTGCTATTGTTACGGGTGAGGTTGGTCTTGGGAAAACCACCATGAGTCGCGTTTTGATGGGCATTCTTCAGAAGAAAGAGGTGAGTATTGCACTGATTTTGAACACCTTGGCTCAAGGCGAGATGTTATTATCTGAAATCAATAAAGATTTTGGACTGGAAGTCGATCAAGCCACCTTTAGCCAGAAAATGGACACGCTTAACACACATCTTCAGAGATGTTATGGTGAAGGGATAAATTGCGTTATTGTGATTGACGAGGCGCAAAACCTAAGCGTTGAAAGCCTTGAGTTAGTAAGGCTAATTTCAAATTTAGAAACAGAAAGTCATAAGTTGGTGCAGGTGTTGTTGATCGGGCAGCCTGAATTACGTGCTACATTGGGAATGTATGAGCTGAGGCAGCTGAAGAGTAGAGTAGCTTATCAAGCAGAAATAAGACCTTATTCTTTGGAAGAAACAAAACACTATATTCATTTTAAGTTAAATGCAGCAGGCAACAAAGGGGGGGTTAGTGTCCCTGATACTGTGATTGAAGTGGTTCAGCGCATTAGTGCTGGAAACCCGAGATTAATAAACTTACTTATGGATCGCTACCTTTATGCTTTAGTTGCTTATGGCTGCCAGAGTTTGGATGCCAAAGAAGTAAAGAATATGGCCTTAGATGCGGGTTTAGACGTGTCTTCTGAGAGTTTTCGATATTGGAAGGTGTTGACCATTACACCTATGCTGCTGATATTGGTTAGCTGGATATTTTTTCGTGTAGAAAGTGTGAATGTAGAAGAAAGTCCTGCGAATAATGTCGTTGTAGAAAAACCAACTTTTTTGCCTAAAGCTATAGAAAAAACGGTGAAGAAAGATACCTCAATGAAGGTCTCAAGTGTTGTGTCTGACGCTATGCTCGAAAGTTTTCTGGATGCATATGGCTTGAAAAAGAAGGGGTTATATTTTTTAGAGGCCATACAAGCTGATCTGGAGGGTGATTGGTTGGATAGGCTAAATGCATTGAGTGACTGGCAGGTTGTCGTGCTGCCTCTGCCGCTTGAGGATATACTAGCATCGCATGCAACCTATGCGTTGTCGAGCATGCCAAATCAGCCTTATATGTTGTTATGGAAGCCGGAAATTAAGTTGAGTGAATTCTATTTTGGCTACTATTCGGAAGGTGTTAAGCAATTACAACAACAGCTTCTTGATTTGGGTTTTTACAATCACAAGCCAGATGGAGTCGTTGGTACTAGAACGATCGCAGCACTAGCCCACTTTCAGTTAGAACAGCATTTGAAACCAACGGGCAGACCAGATGATACGTCGCTTTTTTTATTGAGTTATAGGCAACACGCAAAGACCCAGCTAGATAGTGCGAAACAAAGCTTTTATTTTATGGGCCAACATGAATTGAATCTATTGCAAGTTAACGGCAAACGGGTGGTGTATGGATAAAGAGCAATTGTTTCCGCGTGAAGATACATTTTCACAGACAGTGGTCACGCATTTAACAGAGAAAGAGCGGAGTCGCTTGAAAGCGATATCACCACAGTCAAGGCAAAATATTGGTTCATTGTTGAAAGAAAATGGCTTCGTAAATGAGCAACAAATCTCATATGCTCTTCAAAAGCAGAAGGTAACAGGCGAGCGCTTAGGTGAATTGCTTGAGCGTCTTGGCTTTGTCAGTGGCTATGACGTTGCGCGAATGTTGGCAGGTCAGGAAGGTTTGGACTTTGTTGATGTTCGACAGTTTGTGCCATCAGAAGGTGCGCTTAAACTGTTTAATATGAAATTATGCTTGGTAGAGCATTTTTTGCCGATTCGTCGTGATGGTGATGAGTTGGAAGTTGTTTGTGCGAGCACAAACCTTGCTCATTTACGCCAACTGGTGCTCTCTAGAAGTGGACTGCATCCGCGCTTTTTATATGGCCAACGCTCAGATATTCATCAGGCTGTGGGGCAATACTATCACTTTCTTGAAAATCCTTTGGAAGAACAGCTAGATCGTGAGATAAGCAAGGCAACAGAAGATGTTGATATGGTGAGAGGTTTGGATCACCTGCTTGATCATTTATTGCACCTAGCTGTGAAATATCGGGCTACAGATATTCATATCCAGCCTGATGAAAAGAGTATTCATGTATCATTTCGTGTGGATGGGGTTTTGCGTCCCATGCTGTGTATGAGTCCGCGTTTAAAAAGACTTGTTTCCACAATAAAAATGAAAGCGAGCATTGATATTGCCGAACAGCGTTTGCCTCAGGATGGTAGTTTCACAGAAATTATTTTGGATCACAATTATGATTTGCGTGTATCGACAGTAATTGGTTTGCATGGTGAATCAATTGTAATGCGTATTTTAGAGCGCAATAACTCAGTGAAAGGTTTTGCAGAATTGGGTTTTTCGGATACGAATCGAAAATTATTAAGTAGAATGTTTTCGCAACCATCAGGAATGATTTTGCTTACTGGACCAACAGGTTCGGGAAAGACGACATCATTGTATGCAGGTTTGCGCTCGATGAATTTATTAGAAAAGAATGTGTTAACGGTTGAAAACCCTGTGGAATATCAAATCCCTATGGCGACTCAAACAGAGGTTAATTTACGTTCAGGTTATAGTTTTGAGCGGGCAATTACTCATTTTTTACGTCATGATCCAGATGTGATGTTGGTAGGTGAGATTCGTAATGCAGAGACTGCGCATACGGCAGTAACAGCAGCGGAAACTGGTCATTTAGTGCTATCGACGATACATGTGAACAGTGCATATGGAGTGATTCCACGCTTAGTTTCATTAGGCGTGTCGGCGCAACTACTTTCGGACTCATTGGTGGGGATTATCAATCAACGCTTGGTGAGGGTCATATGCCCTAGTTGCAAAGAATCTTACAAAGCAAGTGATGAAGATTGTTCTTATTTGGGCCTTGATAGTATCGACATACTCTATCGAGGTGCAGGTTGTGTGGTGTGTCGAGAAACAGGTTATGTGGGGCGGACACCAATCTATGAAGCGATTACCATGGCTAAGGGTATGCCAGATTTAATTGTGCAAGGCGGTAGCCGTACTGAGCTGGAAGCTTTGGCTGGTCAACACGGGTTTCGGCCAATTTTTGAGATGGGAGTTCAAGAGGTGTTGAAAGGTACAATATCTGTGGAAGAGCTAATGCGTGTTCTGGGCGATGATGTGAACAGATGAATTATTTTGTTTACAAAATATTAAAGCGTGATGGACGTGTTGAATATGGGGTTGCTAAACGCCCAAATAAGCATATTACCTCCGTTCGCACGTACCTTGAACAACGTTTTGATGCACCAGTGTTGTTCGTTTGGTTGATGCCAACACTGTTAAAAGGTCTTTATGTTATCCTCTTGCGTTGTGTGAAAAAACCTATTAAGACAAGTGATGTTGCGGAGTTTCTACGTAATTTAGCGGTGATGTTGCGTAGTGGTATTCCTGTTATGAATGCACTTCATGATGCTGTTGATGATAGTCAAGATTCATCTATGCAGGGTATTGCAGAAGACTTATATTTGGGGATTGAGTCGGGAATGGCGTTGTCGATGGCTATGGAAAAACATTCAGATGTTTTCCCAAATACAGTTATTTTTCTTGTTCGCATTGGCGAAGAGTCAGGCCGTATTGATCGCACATTGTTGGATGCTGCCAAACATTTGGACCGTATGCGAGGTATGCAGCGGGATACAAAACGAGCTCTTATTTACCCTGCATTTGTTTTTGTATCCATCTTTTTGGCAGCGGCATTTTGGATGGTGTATGTGGTTCCTGGTATGTTGGATTTATTTAGAGGTATGGGTGTAACATTGCCTATGTTGACGCAATTTTTAATTTGGTTTTCAGATTTTTTACAAGAGCATTTGCTTGTGCTGTTGTTTGTGCCTGTGGTGCTTTTGCTGATGGTGATATACCAAATACGAAATCATTATAAAACGCGGTTGTTGTTTCAACGTTTGCTATTGAAGCTTCCAATTAGTAAAGGTTTGGTAAAATCTTCATCTCAAGCTTACTTATCTGAATATTTGAGCTTATTAATCGCTTCGGGCATTGATATGTTAAGTAGCTTAAAAATATTAGAAAAAGCGATAGGGAATGAAGTTTATAAGCTTAAAGTTGCGAATATGCGTGACGAAATTATGTGCGGGCATTCGTTAGAGCGGGCTTTTCGAAATGCAGGTATATTTCCTGGCTTTGCGGTGCGTATGATTGCTGTTGGAGAGCAGAGTGGCACGCTCACGGAGCAACTGGACTATATTGCAGACGAGTACCGATCGCGATTAGACTACACGATTAAGGCCTTGGAGGAGACATTAAAGCCAGCAGTTATTTTGGTTGCAGGGGTGTTGTTCGGTGTGATTATTGCGGGGCTATTTTTGCCAATTTATCAACTTATTGGTCAAGTGGGGTCGATTCGATAATGGCGGTGAATGAAAAAAAACAATCTTTTCAAGGTATCCATGGTTTTAGCTTGATAGATATGGCTATTATCTTGGTCATTGTCGGGAGTTTGTTGGTGGTGGTCATTGGCATTGTGCCGCATTATTTGCGTAGTTTAAGTTTACAGGAAAATAAAGTATTACTAGCGAAGGCGGATCGATCCGTTCAAGGTTTTGCAATTAGCCATGCGCGTTTGCCATGTCCCGATACGACGGGTGATGGCGTGGAAAATTGTGTTTCAGTAGTGGGCACATTGCCGTGGAAAACACTGGGCTTACCTGCACCTACTAAGGATGCCAACTTTTTGAAGCTACGTTATGCTGCGTATCATAATGCTGTAGCAACTGCGAATTTAACCATATTAAACAACACGTATGCTCCAGCTGTTCCCAACGGGGCAGCTGCGCCCAATCATTTGAATGGTCTGGATTTTTGTCAAGGACTTGCCAATGCTGGTTTGGCAGCGTTTTCCGCTCAATATGCTTATGCTGGCAGTGGTGCAACTCAGCGAAATGTGGCCTATGCCATAGCGGTCTCAGGTTTTGGTAATGCTGATAATTTAACGGGTGCTTTTGACGGTGTTCATACAGGGGCTTCTCCCGCTTTTGCAACGAATAATAAAGTGCGTGATTATGTGTATGATGATTTGGTAGTGGTGCGTGATTTTTCAACTTTATCGGTATCACTATCATGTGAACACCTGATTAATTCGATGGGTGTAATGTCAGAAGTTTATGATTATGCGGATGGCGTTAAGGGGAATGCGATTGATGCCAGAAATGGTTTAATTCAAGCTGTGGCTATGGATGCTGTTGCTACCGCCTTGGTAGCGGTTGATGCGGTGATTGCTGGTTTTGATGTGGCCTCAGCCACTGCAGCATTAGGAGTGTCGACTGGATTGTTGGCAGGGGCTACTGCTGCCTGTGTTGCGGTTGTAGGTTGTCCTTTAGTTCCTGTATATACTTCAGCAGTTACTTTAGGTAATCTCGCTATTGCAGCAGCTGTGGTGGCACTGGGTTTGCAGGTTGCTGCAGTGGCATCGCAGACAGCTATCACTTTAGCGCGAGCTGCTGCGTTGACTGCCGCAGTGATTCAAGAGGTAACAACAACGGGGCACGCGGCGGCAACAGCTGCTTGGCTTGATCGCATGGATTTGCATGGAGCGGTACATTAAAATGATATGTCGCATTTCTTGTAAGCCTCAACGTGGTTTTAGTTTGGTTGAATTGTCTGTGGTATTGGTGGTTGTGGGTTTGCTGCTAAGCATGGCATATACAGTTGTATCCAAGAGAGTAGGGATTGACTTACGTGCAAAAAGTCAGCAGTTAATACAAGATTTAAATCAATCCCTTGTAGGTTTTGCATTGCAGCATTATCGACTTCCTTGTCCAGATAAAAATGGTGATGGTCTGGAGCAGTGTGGCACTATTACGGGTGAATTTCCTTGGAAGACAGTAGGCTTAACTTTTAAGCCTGTGGGTGCTACTAATATTCCACTGCGTTATGGAGCATATCAGAATGTTGCTGCGAATTTGGTGCAAGCTAGCAATGTGTTTTCGCCGATTTTACCTACTCAGAATGCCTCTTCTCCGCCAGTGGCGGTAATAATCCCTAACAATGTGAATGGTTTGGATTTTTGTCGAAAAATACGTGATGCATCGGTAGTTACTCCCAATGCGGCAAATTTGAATGCAGGGGGGAGAAACATTGCTTATGCGCTACTGGATGCAGGTGTGGTGGATGCTGATGGTAATGGATCAGTTTGGGATGGTGCTAACGCTGTACTTAGTGCAAGTATTGAGCTTCCAGGCCGGGCAGTGAGTCAAGCATATGATGATTTTGTGTATGCAGTACCTTTTTACCAGCTTTTAGGTGATATGGGCTGTTCAGCTTTGGGCAAAGTGCATGGTATGGGCGTTGCAGCAGTGGCGGCAAAAGATACGTATGAGCTGTGGAACTTTATGGTTGCAGCTCGGACATTTGATAAGACAACAGCAACGTCAGGTCTAGCATCAGCGATAACAGGGGCAAGTTTTGCTACATTTGATGTAGCTATGGGCTCGGCATCAGTTGCCTTATCTCTTGGCTGCGCAGCGGACTCTCTGGGAGCATGTGCAGTGGCAATTCCTGTTGCTGCTGCAGGTTTAGTAGCCGCAGGTGCGGCGTTAGTAGCAGCGAGCGTATCAGTGGTGCAGGCGGGCATAGGTTTGACCAATGCCAGTAACGCTTTAGCGGCGACTATAGCACAGAAAAATGCAGCCGCAGTCTATGCAAACAATACAATTTCCAAAGCACTGGCACTGGATTTAAAGGGGATTGCGCGATGAAATGTTTGCGGGAAAGCCTTCAAAAAGTGCGGTCACAGCGTGGTTACTCTTTGGTAGAATTATCGGTGGTATTGGTGGTGTTGGGAATGATTTTAATGCTGGCGATACAGCTTGTGCCACGCTTTAGCCAGAAGAAAGTGAACCAAAATTTTGATGTTCAGATGAAGTCATTGAACCATGCTATTGTTGGTTTTACTATGGTACAAGGTCGCTTGCCTTGCCCTGACACTACAGGTGATGGTTTGGAGAACTGTACGCCAGCTAATATTGGTGGTGTCGTGCCTTATTTGAGCTTAGGGCTTTTAGTGCCACAGGTAGATGCTTTGGCAAAGAGGTTGCGCTATGCAGCTTATCAATCGAGTAATGCAACAATTAATACAAATGCTGCGACGCTATCACCACCTAACTGGCTTGAAGCTGATATGAATTTGAGTGTAGTCGCTCAGCGTTATGTGCCGTTACTACCAAAATTGGATGCTAATGCTGCCACGATTGCGATAGCCCCATTTCAAAATAATAATGGTTTAGATTTATGTTATGCCTTGCGCCATAGCTCTGGGGCTTTGGGGGGTGGGGCATTAGTGCGTGCGGATGATGGCACTGCGGTACGCAATGTTGCCTATGCTTTGGCATCATCTGGAATGTTGGATGCTGACGGTGATGGCAATGCTTTTGATGGACGCAATAGCTTGGGAACCAACCAGTTTGATTCGCCAATACGGAGGACTTCTGCGCAGTATGATGACCGCGTATATGCGGTAAGTTCTGAAACGTTACTGGGACAGTTACAGTGCAGCCCATCGCTGTCGGCAGTACATGCACAGGCGAATGTTTCGATTGCTTCATTACGTAGTGTGATTGCAGTTCAAGATGCAAAGGTCAATGCGGATATTGCATTACTCAATGCTGGAGTGGATAGCGCCGCAGGAGTATCTGCGGGTTTGATGGCTGCCGCTGCAGCATCTTCAGCAGCAGCCCAAATACTTGGAGCTACGGCTTTATCAGTGCAAACAACGGGAGCTTTTACATTTGCAATTGGTTTGGGAGTCGCATCAGCCGCTATGGCTACATTGGCGGTGGCATCAGCGGCACTTGTTAATATTGCCGCAGCAGTTTCTTTGGCGAAGGCAATAGCTGATGTTGTGGCTGCGAATTTATTAGTGGCGCAAGTGAAGTTATTGCCAGCACCAATGATTAATCATGTGAGACAAGCAGACCAATTAGGAGTATATGGATGGTAATTCAGAGGACGGTTGTGAAAAAGTTTGAGCGTGGTTTTACTATGCTTGAGATGTCGGTGGTGTTAGTTGTCATTGGGTTAATTCTAGGGATGGTATCGCTAGGGAAAGATGTGCATAGAAATGCCGAGTATACTAAAATTTATGCCAACTTTGTTCAACAATGGACTTTGGTTTATAACACTTATTTGGATCGTACAGGCGTGGTTCTTGGCGATAACCAAGCACTTCCTACCTTGAAGGCGAATGCCTCAACAGTGGCTTTATGTGAGCCAGCACTGAATGCCACCCCTAGTCTTTTTGCTACACTTTCAGCAGCGGGAGTGCGTTTGCCAAGCGGGCGAGGATCTGGGGCTGAAAACCATTATGCTTACTTGGATAGCAACGGAAATCCTCAGGATATTTCGGTTTGTTTTCAAAATGTAACTTGGTTGGAACCCAATGGTATAGGGGGATTTGTGAATCGTAACCGTAATGTCATGGTATTGACTGGTTTAACACCAGATTTGGCTCGTTTATTGGATGCCTTGATTGATGGGCAAGCGGATGCTCGTTTTGGAAATTTTCGTCAAAACCCTCCGTTGGCGGGACCTCTTCGGCAGCCTTGGACAGCGAATAATACGCAGGCTTTTGGTGGTGGAACTGCTTTGGATGAAGGGCAGGTTGTGACGACATCCGCTGTCTATTTGATGCTGCGTTAATGATGAGAATATTTGTAGGTGATTCCAAAAACATAATCCAACTATAAATGAAAAACACCTGCCAATGGGGGGGGGACAGTATTGGCAGGTGTCGTTCATTTCAGCCTATTGGACTGGTGTTATGTCCTACAAAGAACTGAACCCTAAAAGCTAAGGTGGGTGCCGCATTCTGACATTAGGTATCCCAAATAAAGGGATTCACACAATCAGACATTAAACTCCCGTTCAGTGCATATCGGCTCAAACTTGCAAACCACAACACCAGTACAACAAACCGCTGTTATAGAATGGTAAGCATATAGCATGCCAATTTTTTCAAAAAGGCTCTTAATATGTCTTAAGTATTTAATAGGCTCTAGACTAGCAGACGGTTTTATTTTTAAGCATTTCCATAACTCTTTTGCAAGAGTCTCTGCTTCTTTTTTCCATCGCCACTCGCACTCTTTCAAGTGTAACTCGAAGTTAACTTTTACACCATTAAACTTTGCCAAGCGTCGCTTGGTAAAACTCCAGAATGATTCAATACCATTGATGTGGCAATGCCCATCACGTGCAAATTCATTTGCGCCATGATTAACTCGAAAGTGCTTAGAGCAACCGACATCAACAAGCCCATTATAACCACGCCATCCATCACTATAGATGACGCTTTCAATCGAGACTTTCCTTTTAATTACAGCCTGTAAAGTGACTTTCTTACAGTCAGGAACAATCTCTGTATAGACTCTTCCATCACGCTAAAATATGGACTACCCGCATTTCAGTAGACACTTGCTATCTTCTAAAAATATTCTTTCATAGTCAACTGGAGATACGTTCCCAAGATGGCTATGGCGACGTTTTCGGTTGTAGAAAACTTCGATATAATCGAA